>JAEEGL011991560.1_pt1 | contig 14519 bp, 13 predicted proteins | sample 9134231 | NCBI WGS metagenome assembly JAEEGL01 (sample SAMN16246548, study PRJNA631951) | gut metagenome | biome: gut microbiome; feature: rumen; material: fiber-attached | host: Bos | place: Iran: Karaj | collected 2018-10
ATGTAAAATATCATAAACATTCACACCTTCGGGACGAAGGTATTTGTAGTTCACAAGATTGCGTACGCTCAGACGAAGATTTTCGTTGTTCAGCGTCGTGAACTCCTGTTCGCCTTTTCTGCAATCCACTACCAGCGCGCGTTTGACATCCAGACCATTCAGCGTCGATGCAACTGCTTTGGTCTTGATTTCGGCAACTTCAAAATTATCCACAACTTTGATTCTGCCTTCACCCGCCACCATGCTCAGTGCGCTGCACAGTGCGGCTCTGCATTTCTTCTTGTTCAGGGAATAGCTGTAGTCGCGATTGCGCTTTGCAAACGCCCAGCCACCGCCGACCATATGGGGCGAACGGCTCGTACCCTGACGCGCATGGCCCGTTCCCTTCTGTTTGAAAGGCTTCTTGCCGCCACCGCTCACTTCTGCTCTCGTCTTGCCTTTATGAGTGCCACGACGACGATTCGCCAACTGCATCTTCACCACTTCGTGGAAAAGATGCGGCCGTACTTCTACGCCGAAAACCTCATCAGACACTTCCACCTCACCGATTTTCTCATTGGTCAGGTTGTATAAGTCCAATTTCATCTCGATTCTCCGTTTTCTCGCAGCATTCTAAATGTTCTGCGTCCCATTACCATTCGCGCGAAGGCGAATCTTGATATCCACACCAGCTGACAAATCCAGCTTCATCAATGCATCCACCGTCTGTTCGTTCGTTTCGATGTCAATCAGACGTTTGTGCGTACGAATCTCAAACTGCTCACGACTCTTCTTGTTGACGTGCGGGCTTCTCAGAACCGTAAAACGGCTCACCTGCGTCGGAAGGGGAATCGGGCCCGCAATCTTTGCACCCGTTCGCTGTGCTGCATTGATAATTTCCTGAACTGAGGCGTCTAACAGTCTGTGATCATACGCCTTCAGTTTAATTCGAATCCTATCGCCCATTTTTAGGCTCTCCTCTCAAATGTTTACTAGAATTCTTACGAATTCGACCTGGCACCAAAACGCTCAATCAAACCCTCCGACAATGCTGCCGGCAAAGGTTCGTAACACTTAAACTGCATCGTGTAGCTTGCCCGGCCCTGTGTCTCCGAGCGAAGTACTGTCGCATAACCAAACATTTCTGACAAGGGAACCACCGCCCGAATAGCCTGTACCCCTTTACGCGGTTCCAAATCCTGGATGCGACCACGACGACTGTTCAAATCGCCGATGACGTCGCCTGTATACTCCTCTGGCGTGATAACCTCAACATCAAAAACGGGTTCCAGAAGCTGAGGACCACTTTTTTTACAGCCATCCTTGAAAGCCATTGATCCTGCTACCTGAAATGCCATTTCGCTCGAGTCAACTTCATGATACGAACCATCGATCAGGTCCACATGAACATCGACAATCGGATAACCCGCCAGAACACCCGTCTCGGATGCACTGCGTATACCTTTCTCAACCGCAGGCCAGTAGTCGCGCGGTACGACTCCACCCACAATTTTCGACTCAAACGTGATCCCCTTACCGGGCTCATTCGGCCTGAGCGCAATCTTGACATGACCATATTGACCGCGACCGCCGGACTGACGGACGAACTTGCATTCCGTTTCTCCCGCGCGCGTAATCGTCTCGCGATACGCAACCTGCGGACGGCCAACCTTCGCATTCACGCCAAATTCACGCTTCAGACGCGAAGCGATAATGTCGAGATGCAACTCGCCCATACCGCCAATCACTGTCTGACCCGTCTCTTTGTCTGTACTCACTTTAAATGAAGGATCTTCCGCTGCAAGCTTCTGCAGCGCTATCCCAAGACGATTCACATCGTCCTGCGTGTCCGGTTCAATTGACATATTGATAACCGGTGCCGGGAATGACATCGATTCAAGAACGACGTCAAGTCCTTCATCGCAGAGCGTGTCACCCGTGACCGTGCTCTTCAAACCAAGAACAGCCACAATTTCACCTGCATATGCCTCTGTCACATCCTCACGCTTGTTCGCATGCATCCTCAGCAGACGACCGATGCGTTCCCGACGGTGCTTGTTCGTGTTATACACCGCCTGTCCCGCTTCAAGTCTGCCAGAATAGATACGGATAAACGTCAGCTGCCCAACATACGGATCCGACATGAGCTTGAAGGCGAGGCCAGCAAACTGTCCATTATCGGAGACCTTCAGCTCAAACTTCTCTTCTTCCGTAACATCGCCCTCTTCGCGCTCCTGACGCGAAAATGCTTCGTACGGGGCAACCATCGGACCAGGGATATCAATCGGACTTGGAAGGTAATCTATGACACCATCCAGTACTCGCTGCACGCCCTTATTTTTGAATGCCGAGCCACAGAAAACAGGGACGAGTCCCAGAGAAATGCAGCCTTTACGAAGCGCAGCACGAATCGCATCCGCACTGATCTCTTCGCCATTCAAATATGCTTCCATCAACCCTTCGTCAAAATCTGACGCCTTGACTATCAAGGTCTCCCGAAATTCCGACACTTCATCGAGCATCTCTTCCGGTATCTCGCCAGGTTCCGTATCCAGAGTCTCTGTGTTGAAAAACAGCGCCTTGTTCTCGACGAGATCAATCACGCCGTTAAATTTGTCTTCAGAACCAATCGGCAGCTGAACTGCAACGGGATTCGCACTCAGCCGCGATTCCATCTGCGAAAGCACCGCCTTAAAATCAGCACCCACGCGATCCATTTTGTTCACAAACGCAATTCGCGGAACACTGTATTTGTCTGCCTGACGCCAAACCGTCTCGCTCTGCGGCTGAACACCACCTACGGCACAGAAAACGGCTACCGCTCCATCCAGAACGCGAAGACATCGCTCGACCTCTATCGTAAAGTCAACATGTCCCGGCGTGTCAATAATGTTGATGCGGTTGTGTCCGTTGCGATTCCAGTAACATACCGTCGCTGCACTCGTAATCGTGATGCCGCGCTCCTGCTCTTCAGCCATCCAGTCCATCGTCGCAGCGCCATCATGCACTTCGCCCATGCGGTGTGTCCGGCCGGTAAAAAACAGTATGCGCTCAGACGTCGTCGTCTTGCCTGCATCGATGTGTGCCATAATACCAATATTACGCACACGATTTAACTCTACATCTCGTCCCACGTTGTGTTCTCACAAACTTTTTCGCACGGCTCAACCTGATGCGTGCTGAATTTCTCGTTACGGTACCAGGTCAATTCCTACCAGCGATAATGCGCAAAAGCCTTGTTCGCTTCTGCCATGCGGTGCGTATCCTCTTTCTTCTTAATCGTCGTACCACGGTTGTTGTACGCATCAAGAAGCTCGGCTGCAAAACGCTCAACCATCGATTTCTCAGGACGTTTGCGCGCATTTCCGATCAGCCAGCGAAATGCAAGTGCCGTACGGCGATCAGCCCTGATTTCAACAGGAACCTGATACGTCGAACCACCAACGCGGCGGCTCTTGACTTCGACTGTCGGACGGGCATTGTCCACGGCTTTCTTGAAGACATCAAGACTGCTGTCTTCACCGCCTTTCGTGCGCTGACCAAGAAGTTCAAGCGTGCCATACATAATGGCTTCCGCCGTGCTCTTCTTGCCATCATACATCAGGCTGTTAATGCATTTTGCGACCAAACGGTCATGATACTGCGGATCTGGCAGAACGTCGCGTTTTTCAACTTCACGTCGTCTTGGCATTTCTCAACTCCTCTCTTACTTAGGACGCTTCGCGCCATATTTCGAACGGCCAGCACGGCGGGCATTCACACCCATCGAATCCAGCGTACCACGGATGATGTGATAACGAACACCAGGAAGGTCCTTCACACGGCCACCACGAATCAGAACAACGCTGTGTTCCTGAAGATTGTGACCTTCACCAGGAATATAGCTCGAAACTTCCATTCCGCTCGTCAGACGAACACGGGCCACCTTACGGAGAGCTGAGTTCGGTTTCTTAGGCGTCGTCGTGCTCACACGAACGCACACACCACGTCGCTGCGGGCAGTTCTTTAATGCCGGCGAGTTCGTTTTGCACGTCTTGCGCTCGCGGCCTTTTCTTACCAGCTGATTGATTGTCGGCATCGTATCTCCTCTTTTCTTCTATGCCTTCTGAACTCCGAAACAATTCCAGAGCCCAATTTAAAACCAAAGCAGTATATAGATGTATTTTCGTTTGTCAAGTTCCACAAACAAAACACACTTGTCATACCTCTGCACACATCAGGAAGACTCTCGCCATCCCTACGCCTCGTGCAGTTTTCTTGCTTTTTTTAATTTCGCTCACACACACAGCGCGAACGGCGCGCGCCTCTATCATTTTTTAAGACGAATAGCAAGCTGTTTGTTTATTTTTCGCCCGCTTGTGCTCCGCACTGCGCCCGGCGGCTTCGGCCTATCTCGCTGCGCTCAATACGGCCTGCGCTCCGTTTTTCTTGCCCGCCAAAACGCCCTGCCCTACTCCGAATACTTGATCTCTTTCCATTTTGCATCCGCCCACGTCACTCCGTCTTCCGCAACCGTCGGCGTCGATGTTCCGCCATTTTTCTTGTTGGCGTTGAGCGTCAGCGTGCATTTTTCGGTCGGCATTTTACTGAAAGAATAATACTCGTCATAAAGAAATACCGGCTTTTCCCCGCTCTCGTCGAAATATGACATTTTCGAAAGCTCGATATTATCCGCAGTCGGGAGTGATATGGATATAAGTTTATTGCAGCCTTCGAATACATCACCCTTTAATTTGGCAGCTTTCGGAAGTTCGATGGATGTCAGTTCCTCCGCTCCCATGAACGCCATGCTTCCAATCTCCATTACCTTGGGCAAATCGACGGATGCCAGGCCCGAACAGCCTTTGAATGCATCATTTTCGATCACCATTGCCTCCGTAAGCTCGACAGATGCGATCCCCTTACAGCCTTCGAACGCTGACTCACCGATGGTCTTGGCCTTGGGAAGATGAACGGCTGTCAGACCAGTTCCCGCAAATGCTTTGGATCCGACGGTCACCACCTCCGGTATTTCGATCGATTTCAGGCTGCTTATGTTTTCGAATGCCCAGTCTTCGATCGCCGTCACCAGCGGCAGCTTGACGGACGCCAGACTTGTACACCCATTAAATGTACTTCCGGTTATCGACGTTGCCTTCGGCAGGTCAATGGATGCAAGACTGCTGCAGCCTTTGAACAAGCCGCTTCCTATAGTCACTGCCTCAGGCAGACTGACTGATGTCAGACTGCTGCAGTCCAAGAATGCCCAATCACCCAGTACTTTAGCCTGCGGCAGTTCTATGGATGTGAGATTGCTGCAGCCATCAAACGCTCCGCTTCCAATGGTTGTTGCCGCAGGCAGCTCAACGGAAGTCAGCATTTCATTGTCCTTAAATGTATAATCCCCAACGATCGTCACTTTTGGCAGTTTGATGGAGGTAAGTTTGCTGCAGCCTTTCAACATGACACCGTAAATCTCCTTAACCTGTGGCAATTCCAAAGATGTAATGCCAGTTCCGGACAAAGCTTCCTTTCCGATGTCCACAGCTTCAGGCAGATGGATGGATGTCAGATTGGTACAGTCCTTAAACGCCCATTCTCCTATTGCCGCTGCTTTTGGCAAATCAACGTCAGCAAGGCTGCTGCAGCCACCAAACGCCCCTGCTCCAATTGTCGTTGTAAGCGAAAGATCGATGGACGTCAGGCTGACACAATCCCTGAATGCCCAATCCCCAATGGTCGATGGAACTGCCGCATCGACCGATTTAAGTGCTGAACAACCATAGAAGACTCTTTCCTCTATCGCTGTTATCTGCGGCAATTCAATGGCAGTAAGCGCCTTGCAGTCCGAAAATGCCTTCTTGCCAATGCTCGCCACCTGCGGCAGCGAGACAGTCGTAAGACCGGTACAATTTTCAAATGCATTTTCTCCGATGCTCGTCACCTGCGGCAAATCAACGGAGGTGAGCTTAGTACAACCCCAGAATGCATCGTCCCCAATTTTGGTTAAATTTGGAAATTGCTTAAGGTCTTCCAGAGTTTGAATATCATTCCACAAGTGAAAAGCACCTTCGGGAATTTCTGTTACAGCTTCAGCTTCCTTAAGACTCACGCTGCCGCTATCATCCGTATCCCAATGCGCTAAAGCATATCTCTCAACAGAATCATCGACAAAATTCAGTTTTTCCTTATCTTCACCAACGGAACATCCTCCCACACAGCCCCAGGCCAGCGACAGTAAAATTGCACCAAAGCACGCACTTCTGCCTGTACAGCAATGGGAACTGAATGTTTTACACATCAAACGCTTCATACTCTCTTTTACCCTTAAGTTCCTGTATTACCGATGCTCTGAATCCGCGCCCGGATGACAACACGCGGATAATCACTCATTTTTGGGTCCTGTACGACCAATGTGTTGGCAAATCAGAGCCAGATATTGTTGAAATGACATTCTCCCGGTTCAAAGGCAATCTTCACATTCTGCCTCAAACTACTCGCTTTTTATCGCAAATCCAAATAGTTGCAATGATCGCAGAAAGAGAATTCCATAAAACGTCTTTTCCGATCACACAACCCCCAAAAAGCGGCTCTTGCGTGCCGCCTTCAAAAGTATCCAATCCTGATGATTTATCCAGTGCAGTCAGACCGCGTTTGATGTCTTTCTGTACCGCCTCCGGGACTCAGCCAAGTCTGCAGGCTGCGATGGAGGTGCATATCCTAAAAAAAGCGCCCGCGTATTTGCTCTGCAAATAGCGGGCGCATGCCGGCCGTATGTGCACCGCACATAGGCAGGCCATCCATGGCCCGTTCGTGTTCGCACTCATCGTTATTGGAAAATTTGGCAACAATGACATGGAGTGCCTGCGTATCCCCCAGCGGTTCTGCATACTTCAAATTCACAGACGTACGGATCGCGGTATTCCCAGGGAATGTACCACGAATCACATGCACGGCGAATCTCGCACAGGTCCGCTTCCTGCCTGGATTTAAACAGGCATGTCTTGTTAAAGCTGCCGGGCCGGGAGATGATGAACTTTCGGCAACAGGTTCCTGCTTTGCTTTGTTACAGCTCACAACAATTGACATCAGGACGAAAACTGTAAGAAGGCGATTCATTTGGAACATGGCCATCACCGTCATCCGGATAAAAAAACGCCCGCATATTTGCATGGCAAACAGCGGGCGCCAGCGGAGACGTGCCGCAGCACGTCTCAATCATCACAAATTATTTATCCAGCGAAATCATGCCGCATTTGCCGTCTTCCAGGCGATACAGCACACACGTCTGTTTCGTGTCCGCATTGATAAACACGACCACGGGAAGATCCTCGAGGCTCAGTTTCATTGCGGCGTCATCCATGCTCATTTCGGCGAGTGCGAGTGATTCATGCTTGATGATCTTGGCACTCTCGGAAACTTCCACCGGCTCGGCAGCAGCTGCAACTTCTTCTGCTTCCTCTTCGACTTCGGCCTCAGGAAGCGCCACGACGGCAACATCCAGCATGCGGGAAGCGTTCATTGCGGCAGGCTTGTGCGCACGAAGTTTGCCTTTATAACGCTTGATCTGGCTCTCGAGTTTGTCGAGTGCAAGGTCAATCGACTGATACATGTCTTCACTGCTTTCTTCGCATTTAATCGAGATGCCCTTGTACGTCAGATGCAGTTTTGCAATATGACGGAACTTCTCAACCGCGAGTGTAATCTGTGCGTCAAAATCATCGCGGATATGTTTGCGAATCACACGACGGATCTTTTCGTCAGCGTAATCTCTGAGTGTGTCAGAGGGCTCCATGTGACGGAAGCTGATATCGATCTGCATCGTTACTCCTTTGTTTCTGGCTGGTCCCTTAACGGGAAATGTTAAAACACGGCTCGCGCCGTAAACCCTGTTATTTTCAATCTTCGAGTCACGCTTTCGCTGCTCTTGTTAGTGCTTATATCAGACCCAATCAAATATGGGGATTTATTTTTCATCCTTTCCGTCAGAAAGCATACGAATCGGAATCTTGCTCTGATCGCCGGCCCATTCCAGAGTCCTCGTCGGGAACGCAAATCCCGTCCCGTTTCGTTCGACAATCCGCATGATTTCGAGCAAAAAGTTCTGTCTGTCTTCCATGTGCCCCGATTTGCCCGTCCGATACGTAAATGCAACCACCTCAATATCGAGGCTCGAATCACCGAACCCCTTGAATCCCACGAAGTAATTCGGACCATAAATCTGACCGGGTTTCGGGACATATCGCACGCGATCTATCGCATCGCTCATTTCCTCTTCCGTCAGACGATGGTCATTGCGAATCTCGCGCTCCTTTTCCAGACAAAGCTCAAGCGCATCGGTATCGATCACGTGCGCAGCAAGATGCGCCTTGATATCTGCGACAATCTGCTCGATCTGCGCAGCCGTCGTCGAATAAAGAACGCCAAAATCGCACTCCATCTTTCGGTATTTTCTGCGCTGAAAATTATCGATACTCCCCGTCGAAAGCATCGAATTGGGCAGCGTCACCACAGAATTGTCCCACGTCCGGATGAGCGTCGTTCTGAGCCGGATTTCCTCGACAATTCCCTCGACGCCGCCGATCGCGATCCAGTCGCCGATCTGGAACGGCCTGTCGACAAACACCACGAACGCACCGAACATATTGGCCAGCGTATCCTTCGAAGCCAGCGCCAGTGCCGCACCGCCGATGCCGAGACCTGCGACCAGCGATGTGACCGAATACCCCAGGTTCTGGATGACGACCAATATGCCGAAGGCAATCAGCAAAATCTTGACGATACCCGCGATCAGCGGCACCAGCATGTCGTCGAGCTTGTCATTTTTGGTGAGTGCGGCAATTTTTGCAAAATGCTCCTTGCACCTGTCCGTCACCCTGAGCAGATAAAGAATGACGCACCAAATCGTGACCGCCCGAATGATCGTAAACAGCCAGGGGCGGATTTCCTTGGCCCATTCCGGCGTATTCATGAACAGCAGAGCCACGGCGCAAGCAATCGACAGCACCAGGTAATGAATCGGTTTGCCGAGCGATGAAAACACGATGTCGAACAGCGGCAGGCGCTCGAATTTCCTCTGTTTGCGTGCAAACATGCGGCTCTGACGAGGACCGGAAGACTTGGCCTTTTTCTTCTTTTTCCCAGCGGCATCCTCTGCCTGGGGTTGGCCCTGTTCAACAGTTTCCGGGGACTGACCCGCTTCGGGATTCTGTGCCTGTTCCGCTGCGGATCGCGCCGCATCTTCGGCTTCGGCCTTCAGCTTTTCCGCTTCGATCATGGCAAAATACGCCGCTCGCTGCTGCTCATTCTTTCGTTTTACGCGCGCACATATCGCCGGAATCAGCCTGTCGACGATGAGTTTGTTGATCAGCGTCGCAACGCCGAGGCAAAGCAGCAAAATCAGCACATCCAGAACGCGGATCTGCAGTACGGAAAAATACAGTATACTCTCAAAAAACTTGGCCATTTTGTTAATAAATAACGGTTAAAGACTTGCGATTTGCACGTCTGTACTTTTATTTCATTGGCGCGGCCTATGGCCTAACGGCCATACGGCCTGCGGCGTCGGCTATTTCATACGCCGAACGCACCATCTCACGATTAATCCACATTGCCGATCCAGGCGTCGACGAGCTTTTCCTGGGCCATATACCACGAACGCAGCGTCTTTTCGACGGAATAGGTCGTCGGTACGCCGGCATCGTTCTTGTACTTATAAAGACAGATGTACAGGATTTCCTCGGCACGGCGCAGCTCCGGAATTGCCGCCAGTGCGACGCGAAGCCTCTCTGCCGTCTCGGCTTTTTCGCCCTCCGTGAGTTTCTGCGCTTCGGCGGCCAGTGTTTTGGCATATTTTTCCATCTGATCGACATTTTTATTGATGTATCGCCGAAGCGATTCATCGAGTTCCGAGCACAGAAGCGGCGTCTTAAAGTGAATCAGGCCATCGTCGAATACTGGCTCGCCGGTTTCCGGATCGATTTGTACTGCATCAGGATCCGGCTGCGGAACCAATCCGGACATGCGTTTTTCGTGATTCTGAATTCTGGCCTGTTCGTACCAGATCAGCATACCTTCCACGCGGCGCGCCTGTTCGTCGAAAGTCATGACCACCCGGTACAGATCCCGCTGCAGATTCACCATTCCCATAAGTGCATCTCCGGGTTCTGCAGCGACAGCATCGCGCCCTTCTGACGGAATTACATTTGCAGCAGGCACCCAGATATTTTCACCTTCCTGGGCCTGTGCCAGCGGTACCCCAAACCATCCGGACATGCATACACCGGCCAAAAAAATCATCCGTTTAATCATTCGCCATCCTCTGTCGGTGACAACAAACACCTATCCGAAAGAACTTTCGTTCCACTCACAACGCATTCATCGGCTTTAGACGTTGAAAGTGTTTCGAGTATATCATAAAAAGCCCATTGTGGGCGAACTTCTGAATTCGCAGCAGCATCGTCCGGGTCAGCCCATCGTGCGGCGTATTGGCAGCGGCCAATAGCCGCACAGGGGAGCATCGCATTGGCCATCGGCCAAAAGATGCGCGGGGGCCATGCCCCCGAAACAACATACCAGTCAAAGGAATTATTCATGGCACGTTCGACAAAGTACATTTTCGTCACGGGTGGCGTCATCAGCTCACTGGGAAAAGGCATTTCAGCCGCAGCAATCGGTGCACTGCTGGAATCGCGCGGACTTCGGGTCAATTTTCTCAAACTCGACCCCTACATCAACGTCGATCCAGGCACCATGAACCCGCTCCAGCACGGCGAGGTCTATGTCACCGAAGATGGCGCAGAAACCGATATGGATCTGGGCCATTATGAACGGTTTACGCATACGCGCACGCGTCAGGCGAACAACTGCACGGCCGGCCGGATCTATTACCGCGTCATCACGAAGGAGCGGCATGGCGATTATCTCGGCGGCACCGTTCAGGTCATTCCGCACATCACCGACGAAATTCAGCTCGTCTTTACGGAAGGATCGCAGGACTGCGACGTTGCCATCATCGAAACCGGCGGAACCGTCGGCGATATCGAATCCCTGCCGTTTCTCGAAGCCATCCGCCAGTTCCGCGGAAAACAGAATCGCGGCGACGTGCTCAACATCCACGTCACGCTCGTTCCCTACATCAAAACCGCCGACGAACTCAAAACCAAACCCTCGCAGCACAGCGTCGCCGCGCTGCGCCAAATCGGCATCCAGCCCGACATTCTGCTGTGCCGCGGCGAACGCGATTTGCCGCTCGATATCCGCCGCAAACTGGCGCTTTTCTGCAATGTTCCCGAGGACTGCATCTTCGGCGCGCGCGACGTCGAAAGCATCTACATGATGCCGACCTATTTCCACAGCCAGAACCTGGACGGAAAAATCTGCGAACTGCTCAATATCTGGTCAAAGGATCCGGATCTCGAGCCCTGGGAACACATCTGCGACACGATTCGCAACCCGTCAAAAGAAGTCCGCATTGCGCTGGTCGGCAAATACGTCAAGCTCCATGAATCCTACAAGAGCCTCATCGAAGCGCTGAATCACGGCGGATATGCGAACGACTGCAAAGTCTGCCTCGATTATATCGACAGCGAGGAGCTCGAATCGATGAATGAAGGAGAAATAGAGGATGTGCTTGGGAATGCGGATGGCATTCTGGTTCCGGGCGGTTTTGGCGTCCGCGGTACCGAAGGGAAAATCCGCGCCATCGAGTATGCCCGCACACACAACGTCCCCTTCTTCGGAATTTGCCTGGGCATGCAGATGGCACTCGTCGAATATGCCCGCCACGTATGCGGCTGGTCGGATGCCAATTCCTCCGAATTCTATCCCGATACGCCGCACCCGGTCATTCATTTGATGGCGTCGCAGGAAATCGTCACCGAAAAAGGCGGCACCATGCGTCTGGGTGCGTATCCATGCTGTCTGGCGGATGGTTCCCATGCCCGCGAAATCTATGGAAAACGCGAGATCAGCGAGCGGCATCGCCATCGTTACGAAGTCAATGCCGCCCTGCGTCCGGAACTCGAAAAGGCCGGAATCCTCTTTTCGGGAACATCTCCCGACGATACGCTCGTTGAACTCTTTGAGCTGCCCGGACATCCCTGGTATATCGCCACGCAGTTCCATCCCGAATACCAGTCCAAACCCACGGCGGCCCACCCATTATTTGCAAGCTTTATTCAGGCGGCTATACTGCAGCAGACAAAGAACGGCATGCGCATCGGTTCTGGCACATAATATGCTGCATGTCTGTCCGGGAAGGCGCCCGACGCCATTCCCGGATTCATGACAGGCCGCCGTTCTTATCCGATCCTATTTACGAAAATTAACGAAATTACCATGTCGCATATCCTTCGCATCACATCGTTAATATTCATCGCATGCATGATTTGTCCGTCCGCTTTTGCGGAACCGACGGAAGTTTCATCGCGCGATCTGCGGCCCGTTAAAATTAAACCCAATCGGGCCATGGGACGCATCCTCATCCACGTCAACTTCAGTTCACACCACATCCGCGTCGATGGAGCTGAGTATCCGGCATATCTCGCCGACTATGGTATTGAGGTCACCTCGAACGAGCTTCACGATGTCGTCGTGTCGAATTCTGCCGGTGCAGAAAAGAAATACCGTCTGAGTGTCAATCCCGGCGAAACCATGATGCTGTACGTCGATCTGGGATCCACTGCTGCCACCGGCAGCTCTGAACCCAAGAAAGAAGAAAAAAAGGATGACAAGAAAAAGGACGATGCCTCGACGGGATTTTTGAGCATTACAGCAGAATCCGAAGCCCAAATCTATATCGACGGAAAGCTCGTCTCTTCCAAGACACCGCTCCAGAAACACGAAATCAATACGGGTTCCCACACGGTGCGCGTGTACTTTTTCGACACGAGGAAATTCTCAAAATCGCGCGAAATCTACGTTGGCAAAGGGGCCAACATGAGTCTGAATTTCACCAAGGATAAATAGGTGAGAGACGTGTTGCTGCACGTCTTTACTCCAAGTCCAGAATTTCACATATTCGCGAATAAAAAATCCGCATTTGCATAACAAGGCTAAAAAAAAAGAGCCGGTATGGCTCTTTTTTTAGCTTTATTCTCAGGAATTATTCTTCCTTGCTGCCCTTTGAGTCGGACTTGCCACTGGATTTTCCACCGGAATACGAACCTGCGGAACCTTTTGAGCTCGGCAGGCAATAATAAGCGGCGGTACCTTTGATCCATTCGACGCAAGCAGCGCCTTCCGGACAGGATTCCTTGTAAGCGACACCAGAATCATCCAATTCTTTTTTCGTGCAACCGACTGTAGAAGTGCATTCACTCGCGCTGGGGAGGCAGCGATGGGTGCAGAAGGGATCGGAACTCTGATAAATGCCGCAAATCAGGCTGTCACAATCGAACACATAATCGACTGCGCAGGTTGCTGTGGCGAAGGTATCCTCAGCTGCGGCAGCACCGACGGGGGAGCATGCCACAGTATGAGCTTTGGTATTGGGGATAGAACACGGACCATATTCTTCAGGTGAACAAGCCATAAAACAAACGGCCGACACGAACAGGATCCCAAAAGTACGAAGCACATTAATCTTTGACATTCTCAACACTCCAACGTTGATGACTGGCGCTACACGCCATACGCTAATGCGGGTATTCATACCCCCATCCGTTCAAAAGTGCAAGACCTAAAACAGGTCATAAAGATATTAACGCATTTCCCACCGAAGCGGGAAAGAAAAATCAGAAGAGCGACTTAAATTTAAATTCGGTTCTGCCCAGACGAATCGTATCGTTGTCGATGAGATCTGCCTTGCTGCAGCGTTTTTGATTGACGAAAGTACCGTTGCGCGAGTCCAGGTCAGTGACCTGGAAGTTGCCATTTTCGTGACGTATTGTGCAGTGTCTTGCCGACAGGAATGGATCCGTGATGACGATATCGCAGTCCGCAGCCGTGCCAAGAATGTTCTTGCCGTCGTAGATTCGGAAATCTTCACCGCGGTGATTGCCGTTCTGAGCTACGATCCAGCCGACGACGGTTTTCTGCTGCCCCACGTTGAGCTGATCGAGATTCAGGGCAACTGTTTTTTCACCCGTATCGACGGGCTGAGGAGCACCGGGCATCATGGGCTGTGGTGCGCCCGGACCACCGACCTGTCCCACCGGAGTGCCGCAGAATGGGCACATATCCCAATCAGGCTGCAGAGCCGAACCACAGTTCATACACGAAATGGCGAGTGCCTGTTGACGTTTATTACGTTTTCCCTTGCCCATTTTTGTCGATCCCTGTTGTCTTGCCGAAACCTGTCCTGCTGCATTTCTTTGATTTCCCCCGCCACCGCCGCCATGGGCCTGACCGCCACCGCCGCCGTGGGCCTGACCGCCACCGCCGTGGGCCTGTCCCCCCTGACCACCGCCGCGAGCCTGACCGCCGCCGGCGGCTGCAGCTTTCTTCTGGTTTTGAAGCTCATTTGCTGACTGATTCTTTTTCTTATCCAGACCAGTCATATTATCCGAAGCATTATAGGCTTTCTTGTCGAGATCGGCCATTGCTCTGGTCGCTTTGGC
>JAEEGL013846980.1_pt1 | contig 14519 bp, 16 predicted proteins | sample 9134231 | NCBI WGS metagenome assembly JAEEGL01 (sample SAMN16246548, study PRJNA631951) | gut metagenome | biome: gut microbiome; feature: rumen; material: fiber-attached | host: Bos | place: Iran: Karaj | collected 2018-10
CACCTTATTTTTATTACCCTATTAGGAGGGCGGCCTTTGAGTTTGGCTACTGTAATATAGCTTTTCAGTACAATAATTTTTTTCGCACAAATTATTTGATGTTGTGCTTATTACTGGAATCACTATTAATATGAGAAAAAAATTTAAAATTGAAAAAAATAGAATGTTTTTTTCTAAAATTCTCTTTTTTTCTCGTTATTAAATATGCCGTTATAAATTGCAAACTAATAAAATTGTTAGTAAAATAAATATTTTATTTTGATACGGCTTTGGTGCTGTTATTTTTAAATGAAATACTTTACTAGTAATTTGATTAATCTTAGGGAATAATTAAAAAAACGTTTTTTTAGATTTTTTGATTTTAGAATTTTTTATTAGATATATGATTACTGGTTAGTTTCTTAATTTTTTGCCATCGTACTTTGCATATCTCTTATTTAAAATCTCTGCGTGAAACATGTTGTCAGACACATAGAGTTTCCTTGTTGATGCGAATTTTTGAAATTGTATAGAAATGTCAAAAAAAGACCTTGCAGCCATTGGCTGCAAAGCCTTTAAATACGTTTCAAATTTTAAATTTTCATAATTGTAGAATCTAGCGGATAAACGTGTCTTTTAGTGATTGATAAGAATAGCAGGCTACATATGTAGCCTGCCACGAACCTTGCAAGGGTGCTTGAAATTTGTTTTCTGCTCTCCTCGCAGGCCAGCCAACCGACCCATTTATATTATATCACCTTATTATTGTAGTATCAGTGGTATTATTTATTGTTTAGTAATTCTTCTTTTTTCTTGGTATATTCTTCTTCTGTTATAATACCATCATCGTATAGTTCTTTATACTTTCGTATAGCATCTGCATTGTTTGTTTCTCGATCTTTTGCGTGTTCATCCCTATCCGCTGTTGTTTTATCTATTTTTGCTAAGGCTATTCCACATACTATGATGATGATAATTGCTGCTATTATTGCCATTTTACTTTCTCCTTTTTACATTAAAATAAATTATGTATAGGAACCTTTAAATACACTTTCATGATGAAATTTTAAATATTCTATTCTTTTATCGTCCATTGGCAGTGCTTTTATAAAGGTATCATTTTCTAATTTTATTTGCTTCCAGGTATATGGTGATATAAAGTCTGATAGTATTACATGTCGATTTTCCGTGAAAGTAATGAATCCTCTGTCAAATAATTTATCGTATAATGGCGATAACATATATCCGTTATACGGATCTATTTTTTCTTTATCATCTGCAGCTGCCCAAGGTTTTATGTGACTTGCTATTAGCAATCGTTCATCTGCTATCATCGTAAATGGACAGAATCTACATTGCTCCAATAGCTGCTCACGATACTTTCCTTGTCCTTCTCGCGCCCTTCGTATTTCTTGTTGTGCTGCTATTTCCTTTTTCGTTGGTGGTTCTACAGTTTCTATTTTTTCTTTCTCTGAGCCTTTGCCGTAGTTAAAGACTAGTGGCCCGTTTTGTTTTTCCCAGATTGCATCGAAGTCTACAAATAACTTCCAATAATACATTGGTGCTCGTTCATCACCTACTTTTTCTACGTAAACGTAGCTGACTAGTGGCAAGGCTAGTTTCCGTATTATTTGATAGTTTTCATCTTCTGAGTTTATATATCCTCTTGGACCAGTTATTTGATATTGGTCTTTTATATTGAAGAATACAATATCATCTAAACTTTCAACGTACGCCATTCGTTCTGCCCATAATTCTGGTAGCTTGTCTTTTTTTGAATAGTCTTGGGATGGTGTAAGGTATTCGTTTTTTATTGCTATTAGATAGGATATTAAGTCTTTTTTCAGCATGAAGCATTTAGCGGTGAATTTTTCACCGCCATAAAATGAATACATTTCTTCTTTTGATGCTACATAAAATTTTGCTTCCCCATGCCCTTTTCCAAGCTTATTGCTCTGTACCACGATACAATCGGGTACAGTCATCATTGTTGGAAATACGGCTAATGTTTTTAGTTCTTCCCCATTGATTTTCATAGGTTTCTCTCCTAGTCTTCTAATTCTGGATAGCTCTCTAATACCTGATGCATTATATTCATCAGTACATTAACTACAATTGAATTGCCAGCCTGCTGATACATTGCGGTATCACTCACGGCTATCTTGAAGCTGTCACTGAATCCCATTAGCCTTAAACATTCACGCGGAGTTAGCTTTCTTAGTTTCCCTTCTGTTGTTACATAGTTATCAACTCCGGCTCTATGCATTTTATGCATGGTGGTTAATAATGGCCTTGCTATATCTAGGTCTGTTTCTGGTCTTGAGTAAAATCCTTTTGTGCCTGTCTGCATGACATAGTGCAATACCTTAGGGCTCAGGAAGTACTTCTCTAGATCTTGCATTGTTTTTTCTTTATCTTCGTTTTTAATTTCAAATACGAAGTCGCCATGCCAGTTAAATTGTTGATTCTTTTTTTGGCATAGAGCAATATCGCCATCTATTTGGGTGTATCTTTTTTCAAGGTTTTTATCGCTTGTTACAAAGTCTACGCCCTTTGCTGGCAGGTAATATTTTCCAGATACATTGTCGAGCAAGTAATCTTTCATAGTACTCTTAAGTTCAACTGGTTCTGGAAATTCAAATTTTTTGGATAGTTTAAGGTCATTTCTGAACCCAACTACGAATACTCGCTCTCTATTTTGTGGAATACCATAATCTTTTGCATTAAGTATTTTGTAATCCCATGTGTAGTCTAATGATGTGAATACTTGTTGTATAGTTTCCCATGTTCTTCCCTCATCATTGCTTAGTAGGGCTCTTACATTTTCGTATATAAATACTTTTGGTCTAATTTCTTTTACTAATCGTGCGTACTCATAGAACAGTGTACCTCTAGTATCCTCGAGTCCGCGTTGCTTTCCTACTAATGAGAATGATTGACAAGGGCTGCCACCCACAAACAGATCTACTTGGTCTTTATATTCATTTCCATCAAGGAATGATACATTCCAATGGAAATGCCTGTCATCAATCTTATAATTTGCCATATATGATTGCTTTACTTTATTTTGGTGTTCTTTACCCTTGTATAAGTTATCTATATATGCTTTTCTTTCGTCATACGAGTCTAATTTTGCCAATTCATTATGTATATTTAGGGTTAGTATTTTTTCATGCAGCATACCCAATCTCTCACAGATATCACGGGTATTTTTTAACACTCGTCTTCCATTTATAGTATCAATCATAGACCAAACTTCGTATAAATCCTCTTCGACAGTTAACCAGTCTATATGATCAGTTTCACTTTTATAATCATGTGTTTTTTTCTTTATTGATTCCCAAGCATTATCCTTATGGAAATCATTAGTTATTTCTACAGCATATGAGAGAATATGCAGTAACTCATTTTCATTTTTCTTGGTGCTTAATTCTAGCTGAAATTTAGAGTATTCTTTTTTCCTCTTTGCAGTAACATCTGGCATATCTTTGATAGCATCAAAGATATTATTTAGAGATGTTTTTACTTCATAATCTACTTTATGGAGTTCTTCTAATTGCTTACTAAATAGTTTTGAATCTCGATTTAAATCTTTTGATAATGCTTGCTTGTATTCGTCATTACTAATATCTTTTATGATGTGCTTTAGCTCATTGAATTCTTTTGACATCTCTTCGATATCTAATGGAATATCTTTAGTTAGTACGTCTACGTCTCCATTATCGCATGCAAAGACGATTTCATTGTCTAATCCCATTCTATTCAAGGCGTGTTCTATTGCGCCAATTCCGCTAAAGCATGTTGCTAATTTTATCATTTGTTTTCCCTTTTATATTCTTTCGTCGTTATCTATAAATGTAACTTCGTACTGTATTCCAAGAGCTTCTGAAATTTCATCTAAATCTTTAAGTGTAAACTGTCCCTTTTGAAATTTAGAATACAGTGTTGTACTGCTTTTATCTAATTTGGTTGCTAAGTTTGCAACATTTGAATCTTTACCAGCGAGGATCATCTTCAGCTTTCTGCTTACTTCTTTTCCGTAATTATTCATTTTCTCTCTCCTAATAAAATAAACTAAAATAAATTATTATAATGTATTATAACTTATTCTAAATTATGGTTTTCGATGTATTCTTCAATGGCAGCTACTACGAAATCTGGCCATTTTCTGCGGTCTTTAGTTGCAGCTTTATTGTATCTTTCTTTTTGATTATTACTTAATTGAATAGATACACTTCGTTTTCGTTCTTTTTCATCGACAGCAGGCTTGCCAAGAGCTCCACCCTTTGCACCCTTTTTAGGATGAGGTTTGTAATATTTGCTATAGGTTCTTGAATCATCTAGTATCTTTTCTTCAGATGATTCTTTTTTTACCACTTCAGTTTTCTCAATTATGATTTCAGGTTCATCTTCAACAGAATTTCCAAAATCAAATCCTTCGGCAACTGAAGTAGGTTTTACTTTTTTGTTTCTTGCCATGATTTCCCCCTTATCCGATTAATTCGTCTACAAATTCAATATAATCTTTTGCAATATTTGAGGATTTATCGTATGAAATAAGTGTTGTTCTATTTGCCTGGGCCTTTTGTACAACTACACTTTCACGGATGGTTTGACTAAACACTTTGGTTTTCATTTGTTTTGAAATGTTTTCTAACGCAGTTTTTACTTCTTGAGCAAGTGTTTGACGTCCCTTAAATTTAACTAGTAGTAATCCGCTGATTTCGAGATTTGGATTATTTCTCTTTTTCTGCGTGTTTATTGTTTTATTTAAATCAGATAAGCCCTGAAGTGCATATCTGTCTGCAGTAATAGGAATTACAACTTTATTAGCAGCTACTAAGCAATTTTTAAGAAGCTTATTATCTGCTGGGGCTGTATCTATTACAACATATTCATAACCTTCTAGCTTATCTAGAGCTTCTTGAAGTCTGAAATATTCGTCCCCATCGCTTGGAAATTTAGTATCGGCTTCTTTTAATAGTGGATCAGATGCGATAATATCTCCTACTTCTGTGGTTTGAATAGCTTCATTGATTGGTAATGGATCATCCAAATCGAGAATAACATCATATAAAGTAGCTGTATCTTTTGTAGCTGCTCGATATGTGTCTGTGCTATTACATTGTGGATCTGCGTCGATTAATAGAGTTTTATGCCCTTGACTGTTCAAAATGGAAGCTATGGCGGTTGCTGTGGTTGTTTTACCAATTCCGCCTTTTTGGTTAGCTACGCAGATTACTGTTGCCATTTTTTGTCCTCCCTTTTTTATAATAAATTATTATAAGGTAAAATAAGTTATTATAGATTTTCATAACTTATTTTAAATTTTAATAGTTTATAATAACCTTTTATAAATTAAATAATAATCAATTCTATCGTAGGTTTCAAGGCTATATTCATAAAAATTATAAATTTCTTCGTAGTTTCTATTGATTTTTATTTGTGAAATGTTTAAGATTTTATTTAAGGGAAATAAAAAAAGCACCTATTGGCGTAGGTACTTTTTTGAATCAAATGAAGTTGTTTAGGAATTGGCGTTCCTGGATAGCTTCGGTAACTGCTTTACCAAAACAGGCACAACCGCTTGAGGGCGAAAAGCCTTAAAACAAATAATGTTATGAGATAATTATAGCGGTAAAACTCTATATTTACAACCGCTACATATTGATTTTTGGGTATTTCATAGCGCAATTTCTTGTTTTAAGAGCAACGTTCGTTGCAGTGATTTCCTTTTATACGTACTTATGTTAGTTTGCGCAGTCTTGGTTCATATTTAATCTAGAAAAAAATACTGCGTAAGTGAGCTTTTATTGAGGCATTTCTTAGAAAATTTCTCATATTAAGTACGTGGGACAATTTAATATAGCCCAGGGGCCGACCTGGGGGCAGAGTGGCCACGTTGAGAGGACTTATCGTGTAATAACAACCTTTTCGTAATCGGACTGGGATTTAATCGCCCATATGATACGGAGGAATCACTGTTAAAGAGTGGCGGGGAAGCTGGGTTGAACGGCAGCTCTGAACCGCTTTAATTCTGTCCAGTTTAACAATCTGGTCAACCTGTATATCAGGCTAAATCAAAATTGAAAGATGGAGTAACCGTGCTTCGTGTTATATGGGCAGTGAGCTGTGAGAAAGCGAACTGTTAAGATATATCAAACATATAACTAGGGGGGCCGACGAACGATGATTACGTAAGGCGTTTGAACCGGAGACCTTGGCCTTTAGGACTTTCCTTGAAGTTGGACGTGTAGTAATACATGTAGTGATATATACGGATACCTCAGGCGTATACCGCCAAGATTATCATTCCCTTCGCAGTTCTCAGTTTCTATGTGAATCCGTGGGATTATACCCTTTTATAGTACTGAGAATTGCGGGGGGAGCTCTTAGCCGTTGCCTAGAACGAACCCACCAAGCCTGCGCTAGCCACTACACAATGTCAAGTCGTTAAGTTAAAATAGTTGCATAAAACGGCAGGGAGCGTCGTTGGTTCTCCCACCGGAGGTACAATATGAATGATGAATATTTTAATGCTATTAGAGATATATTAGATTATGTAGAAAAGCAGGAGCCTGGTATTTCGTATTTAGATGTTAAAACATACGCTTTTAACAATGATTTAGATAACTGGATTAAAGCTTTCAGATATAGTAGAAGCAGGTCAATAATATCGTCTTATCTGAGAGAGAAGCGTATGCATGATGGCGTTCCGTACACTAATGATATGGGTACATCATCGCAATTATTAGAAGAAGCTGTTTCAAATTATTGTAAACGTAATAATTTGGAACGTTGGCAGGTGTAGTTATTTTCGATACAAGTTTTTGATAAATTCTCTTGCATCAACATATTTTTTTATTTCCAATGGAACACCTTTTTGATCACAAAAATATGTATCAGATTCATTATCATGAATCATGTATGTATAGTCTGTATATCGACTTTTGAAACATTTTTCTAGTGAATATTTGTGGTCAACGGTTGTTTGAGCATAATTTTTTATATTGTCTTTAAAAAATTTCACATCGTCAGCTGATTTTATTTTCTTAGGATTAGGATTCTTCGGTATATAGTTCTCTTTTTCTGGTTCTTCTGGATATTTGATAAAGCTATGAAAAATAATTTGTTCAATTTCTAACCATGAATAAAAATCAGCAAGTCCGGTTTTTTCTCGATTTGATATTCGTTTTAGATAATTAAAGATAGCTTCACATGGTGTTGAAAGTTCATCAGGACTAATCTTATATGCTATCATGTGATAATGCATTGCAAGAACGTTGTAATATGCTTCAATGGTTACAAGTTGGCTATGAGCTTCTGAATATGTTAGCTTTTTTTCTTCAATCAAATAGTTAGCGTATTGCTCAAATTCTTTTGGCATACGATATATTTGCTCTTGTATTGCCATTTTAAAATAAGATTCTTTATTTAAATCCATTGAACGCCTCCTTGCGATAAATTCATTCTAAGTGTTCATCATATATTCTTTCTGCAAATAATGAACGATGTCTTTTGTCGAATGATGGATATGTGTTTGGCAATTTTCTTAAAAGATTTCCTTGATTCTTTAAAAGTGAAAGATAAGGATATTTTTCATCAATCAGATCATCGTAATAAAGGGCTCGTTGTTCCTTTGTTTTACAAGAATGGAATGCGGAATCCGTTGCTAAGTGATTTTTAATTTCTGCATACTCTGAATTTATTTTATTTGCAATTTCTAATCCCCAGTTTTTAAAATCTTCAGCAGAATCATCAATGATTTTTAATGTGACTTCATATTGATATAAATGCTCAAATTCTTCGCCCTCTGCTTCATAATAGGTATATGAATAACAACATGCTTCCGAAAATATAAAACTATAATTGAGCCATCGTTCTATGTGAGTTTTTTCTTGTGTATTATACTGTTTCATGTGTTTTTGAAAAATGGCGTATAGTCTATCGAGGTACTCATCGGCTGTCATAATGTCTGATACGGCTTCTAGATATTTATATTTTTCTTCAGCTAGTTTTTGGAGTTCTTCTAAATCAATGTCATAGTCAGGAGTGCTGTGGCTGATTTTCTCAACAAATTTCTGGTATATTGTTTTGCTATGATGTGTCTCAGCTAATTCCAAGAAATCATTTTCGTTTGCAAGTGCAATATCATTTAGATTATTAGCTTTTATGTCATATGTCTTTATCTTATTTTCTTTAATGTAAGTCGCTATCTTATTATCACGAATCATTTATAGCCCCCTTGATAGATGTTTAAGTTTCTATATATTTTTATTTTCTTATTTTTCATAGTTCAATACAACAGTTTCTTTAGATGGCGTTAAACAGTTGGTCTTGTACCATCCCTAGCAGCAGCTACGCTGCAGGTCTGCCCAAGCTCCACAGACCACTTGCCGCTGGTCGGCACCAAGCCGCCCTTAAGAACACGGCAAGCAAGGAATGATTATGATCGGCGTTTCGCCGATGGTAGACGTTTTCTGCGCCTATTTTTTTACCACTTTTCAATAAAATCAATAGCTTCGATTTCATCACGACCTATCGCCTATTAAAACTTACAGCTTTGTGAAAACCATTAAAAAGGGCAAGTGCAAGCATCGTTCCGACCCTTGTTAATGATTTTCAGTCGCTGTTTAAAAGTTTTAGGCGATAGGTAAAACCGTGATGAAATACGGAAGTTATTGATTTTTTATATTGAAAGAAGGTGGTTACAAAAAATAAGCTTGAAAACTAAATGAGGCTCCTGGATATCCCGCTCCGAAGCCGGAAGTTGATTGAGGGATTTTCGCAAATTTTTAGTTTGAAAAATAATTTATTTTAAAGGAGATTTTTATCATGAAGGTTACAGAGAATTTAGTAAATAAGGTTAATGAGAGTTTAGTAGGTTATGAGGTTAAGGCTAATTCTGTTAGGAAAAACAACGTTGAAAAGGTTGGCTTGACTATCGTTTCTACTGAGGGATTAAGAGAGGTTTGTCCTACCGTTTACATTGAGGATTTGGATACTATTAATGAGGTTATTGCACGTATTAATAACGTTGCAAAACGTGAGCGCCCATCTATCGATGTAGAAGAGCTTGTTTCCAAAGATTTCATTTTGAGCCATGTTAGAGCTTGTATGGTTTCAGCTGATAATGTGATGCTTGATGATACCGTGGTTTCAAGACCATTCTTAGATATGGCTATTACTTATAGAATTGTATTTGATGCTTTTTCTGATGGAGAATTTGGCTCAATTCTTATCAGAAAGGATATTCTTGATAGAGCTGGGCTCTCTGAAGATGAACTATTTGCAGTTGCAAGAAAAAGTGGAGATTATGAGGTAAAAACCTTATTTGATACCTTAAGTTCTTTGATGGGATTAGATGATGATTTTGCTTCGCAAATTGCAGAGGGAATGCCTAATATATATGTTTTATCTTCTAAAGACATGATTCAAGGCGCATCTGTTTTAATTACAGATTTAATCAAGGATTTTGGTGTAAAGTCGGGCAGAGAGTTTTATATTTTACCTTCAAGTATTCATGAAGTTTTGTTGGTGCCTTGTGATGTTAGTATGGATGTTAATGCTTTGCATGAAATGGTTTCAACCATAAATGCTACAGAAGTTAGACCTGAGGACAGGCTGACAGATTCCGTTTATAAATTAGATGCCACAGGACTTTCAAAAGTGGCATAGTCCTTTAAAATAGATATGCAAGTTTAAAGCCAGAGCGTTATTGCCCTGGCTACTTGTAGTTTTCATAAAGCAAGGGGCACCCGCCGAGCACCCCGCCCAAAGGCGCGCCCGTTCCCCTTGCAACCCCTTCCCATAAAATTTTTCTCAAAAATGATTGACAAACTATTATAAATGTTGTAAAATCACTATACAACTAAATATTGTATTGATAGGTACAACGCTCAGTTGTATCGGGTTTTTAACAATTCTATAAAATTTTTTTACACAACTAAAAAGTGAGAAAGGATGGCCTATGGAAGTAAATGGGTACCAATCCATAGGTGAACGACTCTTCCTCAAAGATGTATCAAGAGAAGCATTGCCAAGTGTTTTAACCATCATCGATGGAATCAAAGAGGATGGTTTAACAAACTTCTACATCAAATCAGTGGTCAAGAACTCACGTCCAATCATCTACGAAATCAAGGATGGGAAAGTGAGGGTGTTCTACTTCGTGGAGGATGGTGAGGTGAATATCACGAACGTCACCAATTCCAAGCAAAAGAACAAGACTGAAGATTTCGATATCGAAAAGGCAATAAAGCGTAGAGATGCAATGCGACGCGACCCAAAGATACATAAGAAGAGACTCTAAAAGTTCACCTATGTCTAGGGGGTTATACCCCCTAGACGCCAAGATTGGCGTTCACCAGTTTCCGTAGAGTTTGATATAAAGGAGGTAGCATGTATGTTCAATGCACAAAATCAGATATTAGAAGTAAGGAATCAACTTAAAAGTTAAAACTTATAAGTTATTTTGTGATCATTAAAATTCGTAGTTTTAGAAAGAAAAAATATCAAAAAAAATAAGATATTAAGAGAGAAAAAATGAGTAATATGAGTGTATTGGATGAATATCGACTTATAGTTAATAGTGATCCAGTATTAAGAAAAGAAGCTGAGTTAAAGAAACAACGTTATGAAATATCTAATTTATTGCGTGAAATAAGACTAGAAAGAAATTACTCACAGAAAGAAATAGCAAATAAATCAGGATTAACCCAGCAGATGGTTTCAAAGATTGAAACTTACAATGGGACACCTTCGTTAGAATCATTTTTGCGTTATTGCAATAGCATAGGAATTGATATAGTAGATTTAATTAAAGAAAAATATGCGTTAAATGTTTATTAGGTGTTTTGATTAAAAAAGAGCTCCATAATGGAGCTCTTTTTATTTGAAGTAGAAATTCTTTTTTAATTTTTTATATCCGCCTGGATAGAATAGAATTAAATTGTCTCCTAGATTTGCAAACTCTTCAGGGTCTATATTATAGTCTTTTTGCTCTGCTTCCGTTGTTGAGCCAGTTGAACCTTGCGTGCGTGATAGGTTTACCTTAATTTTGTGGCCTGCTAGCTTGCTCCAGTATTCTTGTTCATTTGGCTCTGATGATTCCATGATAACTTTGTATTTGAAGTTACTCATCATAGCTTGCATTTCTCGCTCTCCCCATGTTAGAGATAAGTCTACTTTTGACTGTGTAAGTACGAGGAGTCGCACACCTAATTTTCTATATTTGCGAAGGCATGGCAACAAATCTAACTGGCCTAAGGATGCTGCTTCATCTAGCGTTACGAGAATTGTATTTTTTGATTTCAATGACCGTGTCTGCAGATATGACATAAATTCTGAGAAGAATATCTGTGTAAATGGTTGTAAATACTCTAAATCCTTGTCAGGTAATATACAAAAAATATTATGATTTTCGATATCTGTACATTCTAAAGCTTTTTCATTTTCTTTTGGGCGTCGCACTATCTGTCGCAATATTTCATCTGTTACAAATAGATTAATTGCATCGTCACATGTCTGTTTTGAATTGGCTGCCAATCTATCATCAATGCCTTCAAATCCATTAATATATTTAACAGCTTTCTCATTGTTAGTTGCATCAATTTTATTGAGTAGGTTTTGCCAGTTATTGGCATTTATAATGTCGCAGATTTCTATGAAATCTTTACCTTCATCATAAAATGCTATCAGTGCAGCTGTTAGCATCTTTCGTCCTTCTGCATTGTAATATTTTGAACCGTCTGATGCCTCAGGATCATCAGGCATTAACTTTATGGCTAGCTCTGCAAGTGCTTTTAATTTTTCTGTTTTTGGCAATCTATCTATGTATCCAAACAGATTAAATGGAATTGATGTTGGATCACTTGCATTAAAAACTATCTTTCTTGGTATATCAGGACAATTTGTAGATATATCTCCGGAGATATCTACGTTCAAACTTGAATTCATATTGTCATATTTTTGCTTGGTTTTTGGGTTAATGGAGTACGCCCAATTTCTGAGCGTTGGTATCAAAATTGCACTAGTCTTACCCATGCCTGAACCAGCAAGTACAAGTATATGACTAATGTCTTTTATCGGGCTGTATATTACTTTATCTGTTGCTTTTTTCCCTTTTGATTGCAAACCAAAAATTATACCTGATGCTTCGGATTTACTTGCAGATTTAAGATTACTGCTTACATTCTTTTTTTTCTGTCTTTGAGGACTACCTGGGCGTGTTGCTTGCTTCAAATGTTCTGCCCATAGATATAATGCTGCCATAACTATTACATATATTATGATAATGGGCTTTTCTTGTATTATTTTCAGTATTTCCATTTAAAATCTACCTCTTGTTCTTTCTCTATCTCTATCAATTGTTCTTTCTAAATCACGCTTATAATCTTTTGGCTTATATGCTTTACCAGTTCGAGGATTGATGGTTGTATTTCCATTCAGAATGTGGCATCTACAACCGTTTGCATTGACATATTTTTCAAGCTCAACTTGATAGTTTTTGAGCTCTTTTCTGTCTATCAATTCCTTGCCACATAAACGCTTTTTTCCATCCTTAAAGATAGCGCTGACAAAGCATAAATGTATGTGGTCTCGCGTTTTTGGCCCCTCGTCTGAATGTCTCCATGCTGACACCATGCAGGCTTCTCCTAGGCCAGTTCTTTCACCATATCTTTGAGCTGTAAATTCATAGCAGAGTTGGAAGAATTTATCATAATGTTCTTCATCTAAATCCTTTGGTGCTGTAACGCACCAAGTACAGAATTTAACAGCATCTTTTCTTATTTTAGTCATGTTGTTATCTTTACGATATTTTGCTACCTGCTTTACATATTTATTAATGTATTTAGCTTGTGTGCATCCGTGATCTGGAGCGTAGTTTTTATTTAGATAACTTTTGCTCGTATCAACGTCAGTGTTGCTATAATATTTTGCATCTCTTGAGTAGTGTGCTAAGACATGTCCAAGTTGATGATATTTCGTCAATTCTGGCATAATATTTCCTTTCATTTTATCTACAAAATTTAAAATTAATTTGCTAACTTATTTTTAAATTTTTGGGCTTGCTACGAGGGACACTTTGTCCTTAATATTTTGTGCTCATTCGCAATTGCAAAGGTCGCGCTTTATAATTTTTGCTATGCAAAATTTATAAAGTAGCTCTCAATGCAACTGCTTACTCGCAAAAAATATAGAGACCAAAGTGTATAGCTTGTTACACTTTGCTATGCGCAAAATGACACTCCCTTACGGTCGTTTAACAAGCAACCTTGCAGCTTGACCGCTCGTCCTGGCTTTGCCAATGTGCAAGCACATTAGCTGCATCCAAGACGATAGGACATGCTGTCCTACGAAATAAAATTTCTTCGCTGCTAGCTCAGAATTTTTATTTCTACCTGGCCCTTTTTCTTCTGCTAAAGCTTCAGAAAAAGCAGGGGCTTTTCGCCCCTACGCTTCATAATTTTTCATAGAAAAATTATTTGAAGCTACCCTAACTTCTCGCCGTTAGTTTATTAAATCATTTTGATTTTTTGGCTTATTTTCTTCTATCAAAGAGTGTATTTCCTTAGTACTTTTTCCAAATTCGAGCTTGCAGAATTTATCAAAAAGCTTATCAATTTCTGCGTATTTTTTTTGAGCTGATTCTAACTCCTGCAGCTGTTCTGTTAGATCAGTTATTGATAGTAATTTACTCATCATTTTCTCCTGATATTGTTAATTAAAAATAGGTAATAGTAGCTTGCGAAAATATATAATCGCAAGCTACGTATTCCTGTTGTTAAGCAGCTACTTCTTTGAGAATAACTGCAAGTTCATTCAATGAAGCTTCACATTCATTGAAATCAGCAAGAACTGCCACATCATAAAGGATAGTCACAGCGTTCTGTGAGTCCTTAAGCTCGTCCCAATGAGCATTGATTATTTCAATGATTTCGTATGGTCTAACTTCGCTAGGACTGTTTGAAAATCTTTCCTTTAATTTGTGAAAATCATTCGCTGAATCTTCATAGGTTTGAAGTAACCGATTAATCCTTGAGCCAAGGTGGTATGACAGTTCTTCTTCACCTGTGAAGTTCTGATTTTTATCACAGTACTCAAGCATAAAAGCGAGTACTTTAGGGTTTAGTGTGAAGCGAGTTTTACAACACACACCTGCTACACAATCGCCCAAGATATTGCTAAGTTCTTTATTTATAGTAGGAACTTGCACACCTACTGTTTTGTTGCGATTAAGAATCGCGGAGATGATTTTATTCTTCATTTTTAATCTCCTTTTTTGCTTTGACACAATTGTCTTTTATTTGTCATTCATTATTAGGCCCCCTGACAAATTCGAGGACATTTAGTAATTCCAGTGATATTTTGGAAGTATATTTAATGTGCCTGTAACTCACCTTATTTTTATTACCCTATTAGGAGGGCGGCCTTTGAGTTTGGCTACTGTAATATAGCTTTTCAGTACAATAATTTTTTTCGCACAAATTATTTGATGTTGTGCTTATTACTGGAATCACTATTAATATGAGAAAAAA
>JAEEGL010004935.1_pt1 | contig 14518 bp, 8 predicted proteins | sample 9134231 | NCBI WGS metagenome assembly JAEEGL01 (sample SAMN16246548, study PRJNA631951) | gut metagenome | biome: gut microbiome; feature: rumen; material: fiber-attached | host: Bos | place: Iran: Karaj | collected 2018-10
CATCGATAATGATTTCCTGTTCATCATCGTCATAATAAACATCTGGAAGATCGGCAGGATAAATGGGCAGACCCATGTGATCATGCTGCACACCTCCAGTTCTTAAGATTATTTCATTGGGGGCTCCTAACAAATACTGGTTAGATACTATTAAAATAATTAATAATGAGAAAAAATGCTTCATAATTGCCACTTTTTGATTAATTAATCTCATGCAAATTTAAAAGCAAAAAAGCAAATGGCAAATTAAAAGCAAAACAATCTCAAATGACCCATTTACACATTTTTTATGTGCTGAATATGAGTGAAATACATACTCTCTATTATAAAAGGGCAAAAAAAGCAAAGAATATGGAAATAAAATGACAAATATTCTATGCAATAATCAGCTGAAAAATGGGAATGTGTATAAAAACTATTATTTTTGGCAGTGTGAGGTAAATACTTATTCTTTTGTCATAATTCTATTTATATATTCTTGACACCGGTGATCTTTCTCTAGTTTTTTTACAATGTTTCTTCTCTTTGTACTAATATACTTTGGAGAATAACCCATAATAATGGCGATTTCGATATACGAAAAATTGCAGCAACAAAGTTCGATGAATCTCAAGTCACTTTCTTTGATGCCAGGATACTGAGCTATCGTCGAAATGATTCCATTGTGATGTTTGTCCACATGAGATTTCAAGGCTTTCCAGAAACTTTCATCGGCAACATTAACAACACTATCTTTAATTTGTCTTGCGACATGTGATGCCCTTCTATCTGCTCCAGCCTCCAAGCATGACCTGATAAGTTCTACTAAATTACTGATCATATTCTCAATGACATCACTCTTAGAATCCAGTTGGCTTAACAAGTGTGCATGATCGTTTACTGCAGAACCCTTAAGGCCTTCCAATATTAATTTAGTTCTTTTTACTCTGTTATAATGTAGCACTATCAACAGTATAGCAAGTAGTGCTACTATTAAGCAAATGAACAAACCTATTGCCCCTTTTAGGCTGCTGATTTTTAGCGATTTTCTATTCTCTGCTTGCTCGTCAAATATCTTGTCAATCTTTTCAATCCTATATTTATAGGTACTATTCAAGATGGAATCCGATTTGTTCTTAGCCATTTTCAGATAATCACCAGCATTTGAATAATTACCTTCGCTCGTTGATATCATAGACGATATTTCTAGCTTTCTTACAATTATTCGTTCTTGATCATCTGGGTTTAGAGTCTCATTAACGTGATTGATGTAAAAACGTGCGGAATCGAGTTCACCTTCTTTTATATAAATGAACGCTAAATCCAATAATAAATCATTATTAATGTATTGACCGAATTCATTAAGGCAATTCATTGCTATCCCCTTTGACATCTGCAAGGTGGAGTCATACTGAAGCAATTGCCTGCAATGCAACTCATTGATACCAAACATTTTTGAACTATCATCAAGTTCAACGGCAAGTGCTTTGACTTTTTCTAGAATGCTATCGTTATGTTCCTGATGGGTTATGGCATTCATCATAAACATATTATACAGATTATAGAACTGTAATACTTTGTTTCCTGTTAAAACATGGTATTTGTAAGCATGATTATAGCGTTTATAACAAATGTGTTCATTACCATAGTAAATCCTGTACAGATTTGCTATTCTAGTATTGATTTGCCCCAAGTTGACGTAGTCTTTTTCGTCAGCGGTGGCTTCGGCTGATTTGTAGTAGTACATGGCGCTGTCGGGGTGGCCCAGTTCTTCCATGACGGCCCCCTTGTAGATGTAGGCACGGGTGAGTTTCTCGCGTTCGCGGCTGTGGGCACGGTAGTAGCTGAGGGCGCGGTTGATGTCGCTGTCGCTGGTGGCCACCACATAGGCCTTGTAGCGGGCCTGGCTGATGAGGAGGCCGTGGTAGGCACGGTCGCCGTCGGTCGTCAGGGCGGCAGTCGGCAAGGCCTCGAGCAGGGCGAGGGCACTGTCGGAACAGCCTTGTGCAATCAGGCTGTCGGCAGCCACCAGCCGCCCATCATAACGGTGCGCACCGCAGCCCGTGACCACCGCCACGAGCAACGCCACCATGACCAATATGACAACCGGCAAACGTCTCATACTGCCTGCAAAGATAGTATTTTTTGATTAGACTTTAGACTTTAGTGGACATCGGCGTTCGGGGGTTATCAGACAACCATAACATTTTGGCATCCGCGTTCGGGGGTTTTAAAGACAACTTAAACAACTTAAACAACTTGGCATCTTTTTTGAGAAGAGAAGAAAGACAACAAAGACAATTTCTATATTTTTGTCCTTCCTGTCTTTCTTTCTTCTCCTGCCTTATAAGGATGCGGGTGACATCAGAGAGGTCAGAATGGTCAGTTGTTTAATGACGGCTGGCGGTGGTTTCGTTGACGAGGTAGATGATGCTCTGGTAGGGGATGGCGCCGTGGGTCTGGAGGCCGACTTCGCAGGTGCGGCTGTTGCTGTAACCCATCTCGATGTGGTTGTCCTCGAGCTGCTGGCGCAGTTTCCTAAGTGCCCAGCGGTTGACTTCGGGGTGGGTCCATCCGCGGTCACCGGCGAAGCCACAGCAGCCCACTCCCTCGGGCAGGAAGACATGGTTGCTGCACAGGCGTGCGAGCTGCGTCATCTTGTCCACAAGGCCCATTTCGCGGGTGGAGCAGGTGAAGTGCAGGGCGATGCGGCGGTCGATGGGCGTGAACACAAGGCGGTCACGCAGGTAGTCCCAAATGAACTCGACGGGTTCGTAGAGCTGCATGCGTGTGATGCATTTGCGCATGCGGTGCAAGCAGGGGCTCTGGTCACACACGACGGGATACTTGCCGTGCTCGCTGGCTTGCCACAGTGCCTCGTCGAGTTCGGCAATCTTGCGGTCGGCGATGTCGAGCATGCCCTTAGACTCCCAGATGGTGCCGCAGCACATCCGCTCCATCCCCTCGGGGAAGATGACCTCGTAGCCTGCCTTGCGGCACAGCTGCACCATCTCATCAACGAGCGAATTTTTTACGGGAGCGCCCTTGGCCAGGCCCATCGTCTGATTGATGCATGAGGGGAAATAGACGACCTTGAGGTCACTTTCACCCACCCTGCCGGATTGTGGCTGACGAGCCTTTCCGGGCATGGCTGGTGTCCACAGCGGCAGCCCGACTTTGTGCAAGGCACCTGCAACAGACTGCATGGCTGAGGTGCCCAGCATGTTGTGACCCAGCCGTGCCGTGTCGAGCACGAGGCGCAGACTGCTCTTCACGCCCGCAAAATGGCGTGCGGCAAAATCGCCAGCACGATGACCCATGCTGCCTGGCGGCAGGGCTTCCTGTCGAACGAGGTGGGTGATGTGAGCCACGTTAATCTTCATCGGGCACGAGGTGGCGCACAGGCCATCTCCGGCACACGTCTGGTCACCCTGATAGCGGTATTGCTTGACGAGGGTCGCCAAGCGAACGGGGTCGCTGCCCGTCTCACGCAGGTGAGAGATTTCGCGCTGGATGATGATGCGCTGGCGCGATGAGAGCGTCAGGCCACAGGTCAGGCAGTTCACCTCGCAAAAACCGCACTCGATGCACTTGTTGGCACGACCGGCGTCCTCATCCATGCCCTTGAGACGGAGCTCGGGCAGCGGCTTGAAGTGCTTGATGAAGCACTCGGGGTCATCGTTGAAAATGACGCCCGGGTTGAGCAGATAGTGCGGGTCAAAAATCTCCTTCAGCTCACGCATGGCTGCAAAAGCCTCCTTGCCCCACTCATACTCGACAAACGGCGCCATGTTGCGGCCCGTGCCGTGCTCGGCCTTGAGCGAACCGTCATACTCCTCGACCACAAGGCGCGCCACATCGCGCATCATCGCGGCATAACGCTGCACCTCGCTCTCGTCGCTGAACAGCTGGTTGATGATGAAGTGGTAGTTGCCCTCGAAGGCATGACCGTAGATGCAGGCATCCTTGTAGCCGTGATTGGCAATGAGTTTTTGCAGCTTGACGGTGGCCTCGGGCAGGTCCTCGACAGCAAAGGCGACGTCCTCGATGAGACACGAGGTGCCCACGGGGCGTGCCCCGCCCACGCTGGGGAAGATGCCCGAGCGGATGGCCCAGTACTTGCCATAGACGGCCGGATCGGTGGTGAACTCGACAGGGATATAGGTCTTGAACTGTGACAGGCACCCGGTAATCGTGTCGATGCGGCGTTGCAGGTCTTCGGGCGTGAGGGCCTTGGTCTCGGTGAGGATGGCAGTCAGGTTGTGGTAGTCGCCAGGCTCCACACCGGGGATGCGGCCAGCATCCACGTCCCGTTTGTATCGCAGATAGACGGGGTCGTCGACCGAGGCGAGCGAGAGATAATCGAGCATCTCGGCACTCTTGACCATCAGGTTTTCCTCGCTCATGGCGATATCCTCGTCACTGGATTTCAGCTGCTTGAGGGCCACAACAGCCTCGCAACTCTCCCGCATCGTGAAGAAGTAGAGCATCGCCGAGGCCTTGCAGGGATAGTCATGCAGCGTGCGCATGGTTACCCGGCTGATAAAGGCCAATGTGCCCTCGCTGCCCACGATGCAATGGGCGATGATGTCAAACGGGTCGTCGTAGGCGACAAAGGGCCGCAGGTTCAGGCCCGTCACGTTCTTGATGCTGTACTTCTTGCGGATGCGGTCGGCCAAAGGGCCGTTGGCGCGGATGCGGTCACGCAGGGCCTCGATGCGGGCGATGAAGTCGGGATGGCTTTTGCCGAAGGCCTCACGGCTGGCAGCGTCGCCCGTGTCGAGCACAGTGCCGTCGGACATTACCAGGCGGGCCGACAGGAGCATGCGGTCGCTGTTGGCATGGGTGCCGCAGTTCATACCCGAGGCATTGTTGGCGACGATGCCGCCCACCATCGCCGAGCCGATGCTGGCAGGGTCAGGCGGGAACACGCGTCCCAGGGGTTTCAGTATCTGGTTCACCCTGGCACCCACGATACCGGGCTGCAGGGTGATGCTCTCGGCGGCAGGAGCCACGCTGTATTCCTCCCAGTTCTTACCTGCCACGATGAGGATGCTGTCGCTCACGCTCTGCCCCGAGAGCGACGTGCCCGCAGCACGGAAGGTGAACGGCAAGCCATACTTATTGGCCACCTTGACAATAACCGACACCTCGTCTTCATCCTTGGCACGAACCACCACCTGCGGGGTGAGGCGGTAGAAGCTGGCATCGGTGCCCCATGCCAGCGTGCGCAACTCATCGGTATAAATCCTGTCCTTGGGCAGGATTGCCGATATTTCGTTCAAGAGACCTTTGTAATCTTTCATATCGGCAAAGATACACAATAAATCGCTTATCCGTCTTATTTTTAGGATTTAATAGTATTCTATTTTGTACTCCTCGGTAAGAACCAGCTCGTCGCCGCGGGGGTCACGGTAGATGACGGGAATGTCACGCAGGGTTTCTGGAAGAAGGAGCACAGCAATCTTACCCCAGCGAGGCGGACCGTAGTCAAACGATTTGCCCGAGAGCAGCAACCGGTTGCTCACATAGTCAAACTCATAGAATCCGCCACCCAGACACTGCTCATGCGGCATCAGCAGGTCGCGATGCAGCGTCACCAGGCCCAGGCGCAGATGCCCTCCACTGGTAATAATGAATTTAGGATGCTCCATAACAACAACGGCAAGGTAAGGCTGAACGCTCAAGCAGCGGTGCTTCAGTCGGCGCTGAAGATGATGTCGATGAGCACCGAGATGTCGGCAATATTGATTTCGCGGTCCTCGTTGACATCGGCACGCGCCAGGACATCGTCGAAGTATTCACCGCCCAAGATGATATCAACCAGCACGTTGATGTCGGCGATGTTCACCTGTCCGTCACCGTTGATGTCACCCCTGAGGTACTCGGGATCGGGTGGCGGCAGGGGAGGTGCTACGTAGCCATATCGCTTATCGATCCACTCGATGCGCCTTGTTATCCAGTCCTTGATATAGTCGATCTCGTCCTGGTAGCTGTCTGATACATAGTAGTTGGGCCACACCCACACTCCCCAACGCGGCCATGCCTTGGCATTACGCTCCTCGGCGCCAAAGGCGGTCACCTCGTTGGCCAGTGAGTCGATGGTTGCCATTACCCTGTCGAGGCGCACGTTGTTCTCGCGGTATTCTGTCCATCGTTCTCGGCGTTGCTTGGTGTAGTTGCCGTCCCTGGAGAACTTGTACCACCAGAAGGGGATGAGGTAGTCTCCGTTGGGGTACATGAAGTTGTTGTTCTGCGAGATCCAGGTATCGGTGCGCCAGCCGTTGTTGTGGCGGCAGTTGCCGTAGGCCAGGTTCATGTCCCAGATGACCATCTTGAAGCGGTCATCGATGCTGTCGCGGCGCTTATAGAACTTGGCACTGAGCCGGTAGCCGTCAGGATTGTGGCTCAGCTCCGTGCTCAGCTGGTAGTCAATGAACGACTGCACGTCGATGTACTTGCGGTAGCCCAATTCTGGGTCCTTGTAGTTGGGCGAAGCCAGGGCATCCTCCATCTCGTCAACACGCTGGTTGATGTAGGCGACCTGAGCTCTGGTCATATCCTCGTAATCGGGTATCTTGTACTGGAAGAGGATGTAGGCATCGGAATACTCCACACCACTCGAGCTGACGGGATGGTGCTTGGAGATGTGATACATGCCATCGTTGGATGCCACCTCCAGCATGTAGCCACCAGTCAATGCATCACCTTCGTCTCCCGGGTCGTCGAGGTTCAGGCGGTGCTTGCCCTTGCTGACGACTTCACACAGGATATACACGCCATAATAGGTACCATCGAGATAGACCTCGCACAAGCGGCCCTGGGGCGTATATTCCATCCACGGGCGGGCCAACTCAAAAGCCAGCAGGTCGCGTATCATGCTCCGGTCGGAATAGGGAGCCAGCAAGGCCCAGTTGTTATCCTTGCCCATCCCCAGGATGGACACCTTCTTCTTGTCATAACCCATCTCCAGGGGTTGGCTCAGGGTACGGAACGAGTAAGGCTTCTTATCGCTCATCGCAAACGAAGAGTTGCCGCGATAGCGCAACGCGATGGGACCCTCGTAGTCAATGGTCTGCCCTGGATGAGCGATGGTATCCGCATAATTAAAGCGGCCCTTGCCGTTGTGGATAATCTTCATGCGGGCCGAGATGCGCTCTTGGCGGTCAATCATCTGGCCATCCACATCAATCCACACGATGGGCAGGTTAGTACGGTCGATGACCACCGTCGTGTCATCGGGCGGATAATTGTCAGGGCTTTGGGCGTGTGTTAAATCACCAAGTGACAATACCAATAGGATTGCCATCAACCAAAATCTTTTCATACCTATTTTTATTGACATCATATTCATGCGGCTGCAAATTTAATCCAAATAATTGAAACAGCCACCCAACCGCCTTTATTTTAACATCAATCAGCAGTTTATCCACCAACCAGGCACCCGCAGCCGGGGGTTAATCAGACAACCATAACAACTTGGTTGAAAACAAACACAACTTTTCTTTGTTGGCATCCGCGTTCGTGGGTTTAAAGACAACTTGCACAACTGTAACAACTTGGCATCCGCGTTCAAGCATGCTGCTGCGCAGCCTCATTAAACATTATCCCTTATGCACGGCGCCAGCCGTTTAAAATACATTTATGCACGGCGCTAGCCGTTTAAAACAATCGTCTTCCTGGCACACAAGAATGCGGTGCCGCGGATTTTTACAACAGGCGACACCGCATGCATCAGTAATGAATTTGGATCTAGCACCTTAATCCTCTTCTATTTTTTCCGTTTGGTGCTGTCATTGTGTGTTTACCGTCCTTCTTACATGGTTTTTCGTCTGATTGTGCGGTTCGGGAGCCTTTTTCACTTGTTCCCGAGGATGATTGATATGAGATTCGTCACGTCGTTGATATCGACACTGCTGTCATTGTCCATGTCGGCTGGAACGCGATGGAGCTGACTGCCGTTGAGCACCAGGTCGATCATCGTTGTCACGTCACTGATGTCCACGATGCCGTCATCGTTCACGTCGCCAGGCAGTTCATCCGTCAGTCCCTCGACGGCGGCAGCATTATAGCGCAGACCCTTGTAGATGATCTTGCCGTCCTTGATGACGTGGCTCAGTCCGCACCACTCCTGGTACTCGGCATCGGGGTCGGGCTTGCGGGTAAACGGCGTCAACAGGTCGCCCATGTCGCGGCTGTCAAAGCCGATGCCCTCCACCACGTAGGCCTGCACTTCGCCCGCCTCGTTCATATAGGCATAGCGGCGGCATTGAACGCCCTCGATATCCACAGGCTCTACCTCGGTGAAATTGTCAGTAGTCAAGATTTTCGGCTTTCTCTGTGAACCGATATATTGATTCATGGTGTAATAGGTGTCATGGTGATTAAAGAAAAAGAGCCTGTGTCCACCATTCGAATATGCCGCGGTGGGATCGTTATAGTTCATCAAATTGCGGTTTTCCTCAACCACTTTGTCCATGGGCAGATTGGTGTAATAATACAACTCCCACCAGTAGGGATCCTCAAGCAGCTCGGCCACCATGGCATCTTCGCCACCATTAGTCTTATCGTAGCTATGGTAAAGGCAAGACATGCGAGTGGCAAGGTTCTCAGAAGGTTCGCTCTGCAACTCATAACGATAGTAGTACCTGGTGGTGACGCCATGGTCGATGACCACACGCTCGTTCACCCACGTCACGCCCTCTCGCAACAACGGCAGGCGGCCGTCCATGGGTGCCACGTAGTCACAGTTGATGCCCTTGTAAATCACCTTGCCATTTTCTATAATGTGGCTTAAGAAGTAAGGAGAACTGATTGAACTTAATCTCATAAAGTCTAGCAGGTATCCCGGATAGTAGCCGTCAACACCCACGCCTTCAATAATGTAATACTCATATCCCGATGGATCATAGAACTTATGGCGTAGCACCTTCTTGTCTCCGTAAGTAACATAGTCGGGATCAAGGGCGACTATATCCTTGCCATGACGATCTTTAGAGAAGATATCCAAATAGTAATCCTCGGTGTCCTTATAATCCAGCAGAATGAATTCCTGACCGGAATATATTAACTCCAGGATATCATTATTCAATGAACTGCCATAACCGAATTCATTAAACCCGTAGTATTTCTGACCTACAGGCACGATACCATAGACCACCCTGTCTTTTTCACGCAGATACATGAGCACCGTGTCGTCAACAGTGTTGATTTCTTCACCGCCATATTTATGCAATGCTTTATATTCCTTCCCGTCAATGACGGTGTCGCCTTTCAACTCAAGCGTGAAATAGGTTTTTCCAGGACCAAAATATCGGTCCATTATGCGATAGCCACCATCGTTATGATAATAGCATACCCATTTCACGCCTTCGCGAACGAACGGTGCGTACTCATACTGTTCTTCCTGGGCCGACAGTTGGGTTATGCCCAGAACTGAAAACAATAAGATTATTAATAACTTTTTCATAGCTAAAGAATTAATTTGTTAGTATCGTTAATAATAAAAATGTTTTTCTGTGTTTTTTCATGAGCAAAGTTACTTATATTAATTATTTTAGGCATGTTTCATGGTGTAACATCTTGCTTTTTAATATTCTGAATGCTAGTTGATTACAAATTTCTTATGTAACATGAGTGTAACGTGACTGTTCAAGGCATAAAATGGGTGTTCGTTATGGCATAGAAAGGCAATGATGGCTCAAGAGAGTGCCATCACATTCAAGTCATCAAGGCTTGTCTATTGAGTTAAAGCTATTATGAGGGTTAAGACTTGGAGTCAGTAGCGGGTAAGAGGTATTTATCGATGTGTTCTCTTAGGGCGTTAGAAGAACCGAGGGTCTGAATCAGGCGGCGCTTCTTGTTATAAACCGAGTGAATATCATTATATCCCATGCAGGCCATAATCACCGTTGTGGGCAAGTTGCAACAGCACAAACAAAGGAAGCGCACATCTCTTTCAGCAAGTACAGGAAATGTTTCAATAGTTTGAGTAATGATTCCCTCGCAGGTCACATCCACGTAGTGGCGAATTTCTTGCCAGAAGGACCCATCGGGTTGATAGATGTCATACGTTTTTTTAAAAAGGATACCGAATTGCTTGGGGTCTTGTGTGAACTTGGTGCGATACTGCTCCACGAGATGAGTAAATGTGTCGATTTGGTGGCGAATAGTTTGTTTAAGTCCATCACTCATCGCCTCGTTGTCAGTTAATTGACTCTCCAATCGAACCATATCACTGTACAGGCGCTCGATAGTGTCCTCTCTGTCCTTAAGTTGTTGCTTGCGCTGCGCCGACTTGCGGTAGATCATTAGGATAGCAATAGCCAGTATAGCTAAAGCTAATAAGGAACCCAAAAGTGAGAGCCAAAGCATGCTCTTGAAACGAAGGTTCTCATATTTCAGCGCCTCGTTGTCATACTTTGCTTCAACTTCACGCAGTTGGAGTTGCATAATATTACTTTCTATGGAGTCCCCAATGTAGTCGGCCTGTTCAAAATAATGTTGATAGCCATCAATATCCCCTTTGCTCAATGCAATCTCGGCAGAACACCTGTTCCAAAATAGAATCAATGCATCAGATAACGTTTTTTTTTCGACCTGTTCCAAGTAATAAGCTGCCGAATCAGGTTCATGCTGCTTAGCAAGCGTGTAGGCTGCAATTAATAATAGGTTGTCACGATCATCAAAATTTTCACTTTCTTCATCATTCAGTATTGAAAACGCTATGTTCTTAGCTTCACGAATGTCATGAACATTATCATTGAGCATCATAATGTTGGCAATTCTTCCCATCACATCAAACATGACATACTTATTCTTCAGCAACACAGCAAGTTTTTTTGCTCGCTTTAAATATAAGAGTGAACTGTCCTTGTTGGATTTATAAAAAGAGATACCTAATGCTTTAGCTGCAGTCATGATATAGAAACTGTCGGGTACTTGTTCAAAACAATGCAAGGCATCGTTCAGATAAACAATATCACTACTGTCGGAAACAAGGTTGTACTGGTAAATCGTTCCAATTCTTAACCGAGCATATCCCTGATTAAAATAGTCATCGGGAGCGGTTATAGTCAAAGCCCTCTTAAAGTGTTCCATTGCTTCCTCGGGCTGACCCAACTCCTCCATCACGCCACCTTTATAGATATGGACGCGCGTGAGCTTTTCTCGCTCATTATCGTGATGCTGGTAGTAATTTAGCGCAATATTGATGAGGCTGTCACTTGAGGCCACCACATAACAGCGGTAGCGCGCTTGGCTTAGCAACAGAGCGTGATAGGCTCGGTCGCCCTCGGTTGCCAGTTGCCGGCCATCTATGGCTTCCAAAAGTCGCAATGCACTATCGGGTTGATTGACCATGATGCTGTCGGCTTGTGTCAGGCGGCTATCATAGTGTATTGTCCTACGGCAACCCATAGACATGGAAACAATAACCATCAAAACTAAAAACAAGAAGAATGATTTCATGTACTTCATGATGCAAAGATAATAAAAACAAATTCGGATAACACATAAAAAAACGCATATTACACAAGTGTTACATGTAGAATTTTTAACATGTTGGTAATCAATGGAGTAAAAGTCAATTTGTTACATGCCAAAACATGAAATATTCATAGAATTAATGTAACTCTGCAAAAAACGATAATTAATAATGATTAAAACAAAGAAGTATGAAGCAAGTTTTTTTTATTTTCATTACATTGTTTTGTGCCTTTCAATTGGCAGCACGCTACGATAATAAGATTATAGTTTCACACCCAACAGGAGATAATCATTCCGGTTTGCCGATTTATCCTGCCGACCAGCCCGATGTGTATTATGATGAGGATGAACAGGAAATCACTATTGACGGTCAATGGAGCGAAGCCAGTTACTACGATGTGGACATCGTTTCGATGTCAACGCTTGACACGATGCTGAGCACCCGTGTCGATAGTTCCGACGATACCATCGACGTGTCATCCCTCCCAGATGACAACTACAAAATTGTCATCACCTCCTCTAACTATAATGTGTACGAGGGCTACTTCACGAACTATTAGAGCATCTAGCTTCTAAAGTATCTGAACTTAAGCAACTTGCCTTGGAGAGGGATTGCTGGATAGAAATCCTGTCAACCCTCTTCAGGGGCTTAATCCGCGTTTATCAAATCAGGGGTGGTGAGGTGACAGCAGCAGGGGTGGTACATCATTGGGACGGGTCTTGTTGATGGCGTCGCTACGCTTTGGCCATCAGAAGAACCGTCCCAGCTGATGGCACCCGTGCTTTCAAATGGGTTCAACTGATGGCGCCTGTGCTCTCTAATGGTTCCTGGTAGGGGTTAGATTGGGGAGGTGTTGCGGGGGTGGTGGGTGAGAATCTCGTCGCGCAGGCGGGAGCGGTCGATGTGGACGTAGATTTCGGTGGTGGTGATGCTCTCGTGGCCCAACATCTGCTGGATGGCACGCAGATTGGCACCGCCCTCGAGCAGGTGGGTGGCAAAGCTGTGTCGCAGGGTGTGGGGGCTGATGACCTTGCGGATGCCGGCGAGTTCGCACAACTGCTTGACGATGTGGAAGATCATCTGGCGCGTGAGCATCGCGCCGCGGCGGTTCAGGAATAGGACATCCTCACTGCCACGCTTGGCCACCTGATGAGCACGCGTCTGCTCCAGGTAGAGGGTAATCTGCTCGATAGCGACGGGTGAGATGGGCACCAGGCGCTGCTTGTTCCCCTTGCCCTGAATGATGACATAGCGCTCTTCCATGAAGAGCTGCGAGAGCTGGAGCCCGATGAGTTCGCTCACACGCAGTCCGCAGCCATACAGCGTCTCGATGATGGCACGGTTGCGTTGTCCTTCGGGCTTGGACATGTCGATGGCATCAATCATCGCATCGATTTCGTCGATGGTCAGCACTTCGGGCAGATGCCGTCCGATCTTGGGTGTCAACAACAGCTCAGTAGGGTCGGCATCCATGTAGCCCTCCAGGCGAAGGAACTTATAGAAACTCTTCACGCCGCTGATGATACGCGCTTGGGATCGCGGCTGGATGCCCACATCATGCAGCGTACTGACAAAGGTCTCAAGATCGGCTGTCGAGGCATGGTCCACCGCCACACCCGTTTCGGCCAAGAATCGAGTGAGTTTGTCCACGTCGTCGCTATAGGCTTGTGCGGTATTCCGGCTCATCCCCTTCGTCAAAGTCAAATGTGCCAAAAAACGACGTTTCACATCAGCTATGTCAGTTATGTTGCGCATTTTAGTCGTTAGTCGCTAGTCGCTAGTCGCTAGTCACTAGTCGTTAGTCACTAGTCGTTAGTCACTAGTCGTTAGTCCCTAGTTAAACCCATACACCTATCCACGCGTGCGACAGCACGCAAATACACCCATACACGCGTGCGCTAGCACGCAAATACACGCATACACGCGTGCGATAGCACGCTTAAAACCTCCCACGTATGGTATCGGTCAGCAGCGGGTCGAAGTTGTCGATGGCATAGACCGTCACCTCGTCGCCGTCGGCGGTGATCCACAGTCGGCGGTTATCCCCGCCATCGAGCCAGTCCATTCGTATGGCGAGGGTATCGCCCTGCCAGGCATAGGCAGCTATCGTCGTAAACGGCCGTAGTGTTCCCACGAGTTGGTCACGGCTTTCCATGATGTAGATGGGCCTGTCATTGCCCGTGGTGTAACGCCACTGTCCGCATGCTGCCACGGCACGCAAGGGGCCACGCTTGTCGGTCATCGTGAAAATGAGGTCATTGCCGCTTGGAACGATTTGAATCGACTTGAGCCCCAACAGATTGCTGTCGAGTTCCACCACCCGATTCAGCAAACGGCCCGCCAGCGGAGAGTTTGCCGTTCCCTGGGGCAAATCGATGGCCAGGTTGACCGGTTCCACGTTATCAGGAGCCTGCTTACCTGCCACCAGGGGGTCTATCAGGCGGTAGTAAATCGTATTGAGTTCATCGCCATAGTTGGCAGCACGACCATTGATGACAATCACCATGTCCAGCTTGGGCACCACATAGATGAGTTGCCCGCCGTAGCCTGCCGCAAAGAACGACTCGGCGCGAGGGTGCTGAATCGCCTTGGTCTGATAGCCGTAACCCAGGAAGTAGTCATCGACGTTATAGCCCGTGAACCACGAACGGATGGTGTGCCAAATGCGGCGCAGGAACGCCAGGACACGCTTTATGAATGGCAGCGGCGGCCTAGGCGCCTGGGTGGAAATGTGGCGCTGCGTCATGTCGTGGATCCACTTGCTGCTCACCAGTTGCCGTCCGTTCCACTTGCCGCCATCGAGCATGAGCTGTCCCAGTTTGGCCTCGCTCTCGGTGTGCAAGCGCAGCCCCCATCCGGCAGTCTCGACGCTGTCGGGCGCCAGTTCCCAGTCGGCCTCGGTGATGTGCAGCGGCGTGAAAATGCGTTCCTTGACATAGTCAAGCACCGAGCGGCCCGTGACCCTCGTGACAATCATCGCCAGGGCATGGGTACACATCGAGTCATAGATGAAGCGCTTCCCCACCCCGCTGAAGTCCCCAGCGAACCATG
>JAEEGL011049364.1_pt1 | contig 14518 bp, 4 predicted proteins | sample 9134231 | NCBI WGS metagenome assembly JAEEGL01 (sample SAMN16246548, study PRJNA631951) | gut metagenome | biome: gut microbiome; feature: rumen; material: fiber-attached | host: Bos | place: Iran: Karaj | collected 2018-10
GTTGATCTCGTCGGCCAGAATGAAGTGACTGAAGATAGGGCCTTTCTTCACCTGGAACTGCTCGTTCTTCTGCGAGTAGATCATCGTACCCACCAGGTCGGCGGGCAGCAGGTCGGGCGTGAACTGGATGCGGCTGAACTTGGCGTCGATAGCCTTGGCCAGCGACGTGATGGTCAGCGTCTTGGCAAGACCGGGCACACCCTCGAGCAGCACGTGTCCGTTGCTCAGCAGGCCGATCATCAGGCTCTCCACCATGTGCTTCTGTCCCACGATACTCTTGCCCACTTCCATCGTCAACACGTCGACGAAAGCGCTCTCGCGACCGATACGGTCGTTAAGTTCCTGAATGTTCACCATTTCCATTCTATCGTATATTTTACATATTAACTATAACTAGGAGATAACAACGGAAATTTAAAAATATTGTATCGTCGCGACAAGATAAAAAGTTAAAAAGATTAAAACCCGACCTCCCGACGACGACGGCCGCCGACAGCCCGACACTCCGAACCCGGCAAAAAATATTTCCAAACTCAAGAACCCCCATTTTCCTCCCTTCATACCCCATTTAAACTCAGATTGATACACAATCATCTCCTACTCATCGACTACCTCACTCCTTATCTTCGCCTAATGAAAATTTACTCAAGTAGGCAATAAATAGTCGATGATAACGTTATGATAAGTGGAAAACAAATGTTTAAAAGCAGATAAACCTTTAGCAATATGGCAAAACAATGGGGCAGTTACATGGGAGGATTCAGCGGCCGACTGGGGCCGGCCGTAGGTTATATGTGGAACGGCAAATGGTGCCTGCGGAGCCTTCCCTCGCAGGTGCGTAACCCTCGCACACCGAGGCAGATGGAGAACCGCGACGCCTTCCGGCAGCAGGTGCAGCTGGCTGCCGCGATGCGCGGTGCCGTGCTGTGCGGAATGACACGCGAAGCGCGGCAGATGGGCATGACGGCCTACAACCTTTTCGTCTCCCTCAACCAGCCTTGTTTCTCACTGGCCGACAGACAGTTGGTGGTCGACTGGGCCCGGCTGCAGCTGAGCACGGGGCCCGTGGCACCGGTGCGGCTGGAGAATGCGGTGGTGTCGGCCGACGGCGTGCTGACGGTTGCATTCGATCCCTGCCGTGGCGAGCGGCGCGCCAAGGGCTACGACCAGGTGTGGCTCTACGTCTACTGTCCGGAGTTGGGCGAGGGTTGCACGGCGGCGCCGGTCTACCGGCGTGACAAGCGTGTAAGCTTCTTGTTGCCAGACGCTTTCGTAGGAAGCGAATTGCAGGTCTACGCCTACGTCCAGGACGAGCTTGGCGAGGGGTCGGCGACGGCCCATACCTGCCTCGCGGCCGAGGGTTCCGCGACCGAGGTGGCGGAGAACCCCCAGGCCTCCCTGACGGAACGGCGGCCCGTCGGGGGCGTCGACACACCGGAGGGAGCCGGCATGATGATGGAGGCCACGGCGCCACCGGGACCGCAACCCCGGGTACCCACCCCTACCCGATGGGAAAAAATTAGTTAAAAAAGTAGATAATCCTTTGCAATTTAAAAAAAAATCGTATTTTTGTGCATTAAATGTTAACTATGTTATCGAAATAATTAACTAATAAATAATAATTTATGAAAAGTAACAAAGTACTACTCGGCTTGTTTGCAGGCTTAATGGCTTTGACCGGAGGGGCAACCCATGCCCAGACCGCCAACAATTTCATCGAGATTGGCCCTGCCAATATCGGTGGAAAGTTGTCGAGCGTCATCGTCGACTTGCAGGACTCAGGCCAGACCACACTCTACGCCGGAGCAGTCTCCGGTGGTCTGTACGTCCGCTCGACGGACACCAACGTGCTCAAAAGGCTTTACACCAACGTCAGCAACGCTGAGCAGTTGGAGGCGTTGATCACCAACGCCAGCACCTGGCACCTGGTGCGTTACATCGATCCTGCCACCGGCAAGGAGGAGATTCTCCCGGTGAGCGCCCTGCTGCAGGGCCCGGACGGCACGATCTATGTGGGCACTGGCGACGACACCTACGGTATCGGTAGCACCTACAACAAGATGTCATCGAAAGGCCGTGGCATTTTCCGTTACAAACCCAGCGACGGCACCTTCACGGTGATCCCTTACAGCAGCCCCGAACAGAATGAGCTCTTCGGTGCCGTACGCAAGATCGAATACATCCAGCGCGACAACGAGTTGTTCCTCTATGCCGCCACCAATACGGGTCTCTACCGTTGGGTCATCGACCTCACCAAGACGGGTGCAGACCTGGAGGCCGAATGGAACAACAACGCCACCCAGGTGCAGAGCGGCAACATCGACCAGCTTGTCGTCTCCCGTACCCTCAACATGGGTTACTTCACCATCGGCAACCAACTCTACAAACTGAGCAATCTGACCCTCCATGGCACCCAGACGCCGATCAACATCTCGACTTCGAACAGTGCCTTCGGTGGTGAAAACACCAACATCAAGCTGGCCCTGGCCCCGTCGGACAACAGCCATCTGTATGCCATGGTCTCCGATCGTAACGGTATCATGGAGAACATCTACCTGACCACCAACGGCCAGGTGTGGACTGCCCTGGCCACCGCCTCGGTTGTTCCCTACCTCTACTCGATGAATGCCGAGGGCGACACGGTGACCTACAACAGCGGTGCCACCTGCGGTGCCATCGCCGTCGACCCCGAGAACCCCAAGCGTATCTTTGTCGGCGGTACCACCATCTGGACCGGTGAAGGCTTCATCGACGGTGCCAACTTCCAGTGGACCAAGAATTCGTACAGCGAATTCGAACTGAACCGCGGCGACTACATGTCGGGAGTGTTCAACACCTCTGTCTTCGTACACTCGGGTATCCATCAAATTCTCCCAGTTTACAGCGTTGAACCCGTCTACACCTTGGGCGACGAAGAGATCCACCACACCTACTATATCGTCACCGATGGTGGTGCCTACAGCACCCAGACCGACTTCAACTCGTTCGACAACCTGAACCGTGGTATGAACAACGTGCAGATCAACAGCATCGCTGTGACTCCCGACGCCTCGATTATCAGCGGCGCCACCAACAATTCGTGCCCCTTCATCGAGTCGCGCTCGGCCCACCACTTCGGCAACAACACCTTCATCACCTGGTATGACGATGGCACCATGGGCGACATGAACCACGATGCCAACATCCTTTGGACGGGTAATGGTGGCAAGGTGGCCGCCTCGGCTTTCCAGCAGGTCAACGTGCAGCCCCACCGCAACATCTTTGTCTCGTCGGCCAACGGCAAGATCGGCCGTTCCTATGCCGACTATCTCGACTACACCAACAGCCAGACCTGGACCACCGGCAGCGCGTTCCTCACCACCGAGGTGAAGGGCGGTCCCGCTATGGGTAGCCTCTCGCTCTGGGAGAGCAGCAACGATACCTATTTCAAAGATAGTATCAAGGTGGGCTTCGATATGCGTGGATACTACTTCCCCGCCAACGCCGGTGGCGACACCGTCTGGATCAACCAGGACACCATCGAGCTGAAAGCCGGCGACAGGGCTGTCTTCCTCAGCAAGAACAATTCGGACTACCCGTTCGAGTTCACCTTCACACAGGCCTTCCTGAACAGCTTCAAGGCTGCCAACCGCAATCGTAACGCTACTGTGGCCGACTCCTTCATGGTGAAGAACCCCATCGTGTCGCGTCTGCTCATCGTGGCTGCCACCGCAGGCAACCAGACCTCGGTGATGTACTCCTGGACAGCCAACGACTTCAGTAAGATCTACGACTCCATCACCGATGCAGCTCCTGCCTCACAGCTCGATCCCGATGTGAAGACCGCACTGCGTGAGAAGTTCATGTGGTGGTCGCCCATCTACAGCATTCGCCGTAACAATCTGACCAACACCACCAACCTCTACCCGCGCAACGCCATCATGAGCACCGACGGCCGCTTCGCCTACATCAGCACCTACGATGTCGCCAAACACAGCTCGCAGCTGATCCGCATCAACGGCTTCGAAAAAGTCAACTACAACCAGTATCCCAACACGACCCGCGGTCAGCTGAACGCTGCCAGCGACACCACCGACCGCCTGCTACGCGACACCAAGTTCCTCCGCTCCGGTAACAACGAGTGGTTCAACCGCCCGATCAGTTCGATCGCTGTCGACCCGCGTCCCGGCCAAGACCGTATCATACTCACCTTCGAAGACTACTCCGACGCCATGGCCAACGTGATGATCATCGACAATGCCAGCACCGCCGATTGGAACAATAGCGCCAATGTCACGATGCTCCCCATCACCGGTCATAGCGGCATTCCCGCCTACTGCGCCCTCGTCGAGGATTCGACCGGCAACATCTATGTCGGCACCTCGGACGGTGTCTTTGTCTATGTGACCAACGACGGCCCCAGCCACTGGATCCAGTACGATCAGCTCCGCGGCGTTCCCGTGACCTCGATCGTTCAGCAGACCCATGCACTGCCCATCCGTCGTCACATGACCCATACCGGTATCACGGAGAACAAATACACCTTCGCCAAGACCAAATGGCCGCGTGCCATCTACTTCGGCACCTATGGCCGTGGTATCTTCATGGACATGACCTACGTCAGCGACCGCGAGAACGAGTATGCCGACCCGAATGTCGACATCCCCACCGTCAACAACAACGGCGAAAGCAGCATCAGCATCTTCCCCAACCCCGTCATGGGTGAGGCCAACCTGGCTGTCAACGCTGCCGAATCCGGCAATGCCGTACTTCGTATCTATGACCTCAACGGCCGTATGGTCGCTGAGCGCCGCCTCGGCTATGTCAGCGAAGGCGAGCAACTCTACACCATCGGTACCGAAGGCATGGCCAAGGGCATGTACCTGGTCAATGTCATCATCGGTGGTCACACCGCCGCCAGCAAGATGATTGTTCGCTAATCGGACCACATCTGCACAGAAGAGGTGCCGTCTACAAGAGCAGCACCTCTTCTTTATATAATATCTTCTTTATATAATATGAATACATTATAATATTATAAATGAACACCAATCTCGTCGAAGAACTCAAATGGCGCGGTATGATTCACGATATCATGCCCGGTACCGAAGAACAGCTCAACAAAGAAATCACTACGGCTTACGTCGGCATCGACCCCACGGCCGACTCACTCCATATCGGCCACTTGGTCAGCATCATGCTTCTCAAGCACCTCCAAATGGCCGGCCACAAGCCCCTTGCCGTCGTGGGTGGCGCCACCGGCATGATCGGTGACCCTTCCTTCAAGGCAGCCGAACGCAAGCTCCTCACCGTGGAAGAAATCCAGCACAACGTACAGTGCATCCGCCATCAGCTGGAGCGTTTCCTCGACTTCGACAACCCCGTCAACGGTGCCGAGATTTGCAACAACTACGATTGGATGAAGGATTACCTTTTCCTCGACTTCATCCGCGACGTGGGCAAACACATCACCGTCAACTACATGATGACAAAAGATAGCGTCAAGAAGCGCATGGAGACCGGCATCTCCTTCACCGAATTCAGCTATCAGCTCCTACAGGGCTACGACTTCCTGACCCTCTACCGCACCAAAGGCTGCAAACTGCAGATGGGCGGCAGCGACCAGTGGCGCAACATCACCACCGGCACCGAGCTCATACGCCGCATGGAAGGAGGCGAAGCCTTCGCCCTCACATGCCCTCTCATCACGAAAGCCGACGGCACTAAATTCGGCAAGACCGAGGGTGGCAACGTATGGCTCGACCCCGAGAAAACCAGTCCATACAAGTTCTACCAGTTCTGGCTTAACTGCTCCGACATTGACACGGCCCGCTATATCCGCATTTTCACCCTCTTCAGCCGTGAAGAGATCGAGGCCATGGAGAAACAGCATGCCGAAGCCCCTGAGCAGCGCATCCTGCAGAAAGCCCTAGCCAAAGACATCACCATCCGCGTCCACGGCGAGGAAGCCTACAACACCGCCATTGCCGCCAGCGAACTCCTCTTCGGCAAAGCTACCACCGAGCAACTCAACACCCTCGACCGTGCCACGTTGCTTTCCGTCTTCGACGGTGTGCCTCAATACACCGTCGGCCGTTCCACCATCGAGGCCGGTGCTTCGCTGGTCGACCTGGCAGCCGAAGTGGGCATGTTCGCCTCCAAAGGCGAGATACGCCGCGAGCTGAAGCAGAACAGCATCAGCGTCAACAAACAGAAGGTGACTGAAGGTTGCACACTCACCATCGCCGATATCCTGGCCAGCGGCTGCATTCTCATCCAGAAAGGCAAGAAGAACTATTACATTCTCAATGTGGAGAACTGAGAATAGTCCAAAGGATTAAAATTCTTAAAACTCATAAATATATGAAAAAATCATTATTATTTTTTGCCATCCTGGCCACCTTGGCCAGCGCTATGGCAAAACCAGTGGAGCCAACCACTGCCAGCCGGATTGCGTCGCACTGGCTGCAGGCTGTCACAGGCAAGACCTATGATAACCTGACGGACATCACCGCACAGACTCCTTTTCAGGAGTTCTATGTCTTTACGCTGAGACCGGAAGGCGGATTCATCCTCATTTCCGCCGACGACTGCGTGCTGCCTGTGCTGGGCTATTCCGAGACGTCCACTTTCCCCGTCAGGGACATGCCCGCCCATGTGAGAGACTGGATGGATGTCTATGAAGAACAGATTGCATTCTACCGTGAGCGGTACGGTGAACTGGACTATGGCGGTTCTCCGGAGGTGCGCAACCAGTGGAACAATCTGGAGAATGACGTACCCCCTCTGCCTCCGCTGGCCACGGCAGTGAGTCCGCTGGTGACCACCCAATGGAACCAGAGCCCATACTACAACGACCTCTGCCCCTACGATAACACATACAGCGAAAGGACGGTCACCGGATGCGTTGCCACAGCCGCGGCTCAGGTGATGAAGTACTGGAACCATCCTGCCACCGGCTATGGTTCGCACTCATATACGCACAGCACCTATGGCACGATGAGCGCCGACTTCGGCGCCACCTCCTACAACTGGAGCAGCATGCCCACTTCTCTCTCGAGTTCGAGCAGCACTGCCCAGGTCAATGCAGTGGCAACACTGATGTACCACATCGGTGTGGCAGTCGAGATGGATTATGGCCCCGGTGCCACCGGTGGCAGTGCGGCTTTTACGGGTTCCCGTAATCTGAATACCCCTGCGGCCAACAATGCTTTTGTCAACTACTTCAAGTATAAACCCACCCTGCACTATGAGCTCAAGGCAGATTATACCGAAGCCCAGTGGAGTGCCATGCTGCAGGCCGACTTGAACAGCGGCCATCCTATCCTTTACAGTGGCAGAGACCCCTCGGGTGGCCATGCCTTTGTGTGCGACGGCTACAACAATCAGGGCCAGTTCCATTTCAACTGGGGTTGGGGTGGCAGCTATGATGGCTACTACACCATGGGCGACCTGCATCCAGGCACAGGCGGCACAGGCGGCAACTCCACGTACACGTTCAACCTGAGCAACTCCGCCATATTGGGCATAGAGCCGATGATCAACTGGAGTTCCTCGGCCACCACCACCGTTAACGCCTCGTCCGCCAATACCTCCTATGGCAGCGTGAGCGGAAGTGGCACGTACGGCTTTACTGACACCATCACTCTCCGGGCCAGTGCCAACACGGGTTGCCGTTTCTACCAGTGGAGCGATGGCAGTGTGCAGAATCCGCGTAAGATGCTTGCCACTGGCGGCACTATCAATATCACCGCCAACGTCGGACCCCTCTCGGGTGACACCCTCGGTTACTGCTCCAACGGTAGGCAGAACAGCTTAGGCAACGGCTCCGGAAACTGCTATTGGGGTATCAAGATGCCCGGCAGCGTAGTGACCAGCGGCCATGTCTTGACGGCTGTCGAGTACTATCTTAGCGACAGCGGTACATACGACCTGACGATCTATACGGGTACGACCTCCCCCACTACGGCGGTCCACACTCAGAGCTTCACGCTGACCGACGAGGAGGCATGGAACACCATGACGCTGTCGTCACCGGTGACCATACCCTCCGACCAGAACTTCTGGATTACGCTCCATGACAATGGCGTGGCATATCCTTGCTCCTACTCTTTCAGCAGCGGTAACGCTGACGGCGTCCTATGGGGGTCGAGCTTCGGCTCTATCATGAACAGCGGTTGGGATATAGCCTTCATGATTCGTGGCATCTTTACCGACTCCGGGAGCACTCCCGATCCCGGCCCCGGCCCCGATACCACAGGCTGCAACCTCGTGATGACGATAGGCGATACCACGTCAACAAGTACGGCTCACAACCCCATAAACAACTACTACAAATACTCCCTCAGCGAGACCATCATCGATGCTGCCGAGTTGCAGGGATTGGGACAGATAACGAGCATCAGCTATCGTTACAGTCACTCCTCTGCCTCGACGAAAAAAACGGACGTCTCCATCTGGATTCAACCCACTACCAAGACGGCCTTCTCCAGCAACAGCGACCTTGAACTGCTCGACGCCAGCACTGCCGTTTTGGTCTACAGCGGTGCCTTGAACTGCACACAAGGGTGGAACGAATTCCTGTTCACCACACCTTTCAACTACGACGGCACGAGCAACCTGATGATTATCGTCGATGACAACAGTAACGACTACGACGGCAATAGTTATAAATTCAACACCGCCGCCAGCAGCGGATACAAGTCACTGGTGTGGTACAGCGACAGCCAGAATCCTGATCCAACCAACAGTACATATACCGGTTCCAAGCAGTATTATCAAGAGCGTGTGCAGATGCGTCTGAAGGGCTGCGAGCCCATTCCTGACAACGGCGATGTCACTGTCGCCGACGGTACAGACAACAACAATTATGTGCCCGTCTACGGTTTCTATGCCGACGCATATTTGCGCAGCCAGACCATCTACCCCGCTACCGTTTTGGGAGCCTCTGACTTGACTCCGCCCTTAACGGCAGGATCCACCATCACGGCGATTACTTATTACCTCGCCACTCCTGCCTCTTCGGCCATGGACGGTACCTTTACGGTTAAACTGACGGAAGTATCCAACACCACACTGTCGGGATTCGTGAGTGTCAACAATGCCACCACAGTCTACACTGGCTCATTGGATGCAACGGGCAATGAGATGACCATCACCCTCACCACGCCTTATACCTACAATGGCGGCAACCTCCTGGTTGAAGTCTCTGAAATTGTCCAAAGCAGCAACTATCCCGAAGCCACCTATCTGGGTGTCAACACCACCGGTGCAAGCTGGCAGGGATACAGCTACTCCAGTGTCGATGACATCACAGGAACAGGCCGTGACTTTATGCCAAAAACGACATTCACCTACACTAGAGGCAATGTCTGCGTAGCCCCTCTCATCACCGTCGACAGCGTTGACGGACGTACGGTATGGTTCTCATGGTCTTCCTCGGCCGACAGTGTTTACATAGCATTACTTAACAACGATGGTCAGCAAATCATGGGGCAGTTCATGCCAGCAACTGGCAGCGTCAACGGTGTCTATCTCCCTGAACAATACTTCCCCACAGGATACGGATACATCTATGGCGCTGCATTCTGCGGCGGCACCGACACCTCTGACTGGGCATATGACGTTTTTGCAGTCACCTGCGACGCGGAAACCCAATGCCCCGTCACCATTGTACTTAACGACGGCTACGGCGACGGCTGGAACGGCGGTGCGCTGGATATCTACGACACCGTCTCGGGTCTGATATTCTCCAGCATTACCTGTCCCGGCCACGGCGGTGGCAATGTGGCCTCATCCGACACCTTACTAACCTATCTATGCCCCGGACGCGTCTATTCGGTAGTCTACCGTGCCGGACAATATGACGAAGAGGTATCTTTCCAGATTATCAGCAGCAACGGTGACACCCTTATTAACGTAAGCGCTCCCACCGCGGGTGTCCAGGGTTATTTTGCCCATACCTGCGCCACTCAATGCACCGTCACGCTACCCTACACGGAGACCTTCGAGGAAGGCAGTGCCACCCTCGACTGCTGGACCACCGACGGCCCCGGCACATGGCAGTTTGGCAACTATAGCAACACCGGTGCCACATACGAAGGCAGCAACTATGCCTACATCCGCCATGCCACCTCTGGCAATGTCACCAAACTGATTTCGCCTGTCATCAACGCTTCCGCCAATGCCACCGTCCTGCAGCTTACCTTCGCCCACATCCAGAAAGAATGGGGTGGCGACCAGGATGAGTTGAGAGTGTACTATCGTACCTCCGCCACCGGCAGTTGGGTTATGGCGGCTGAATACACCAACAACATCCAGACTTGGACTGTTGAGAACGTGATGATTCCCAACAACACCTACCAAGTGGCCTTCGAGATGACCGACGGTTACGGCTACGGTGTGGCTGTCGACAGCGTGGTCTTCACCGAGATCACCACCTCCTTCTGCTATGCTGTCACCGGTCTGACCGCCACAGCTTCCACCTATGAGGTTTCCCTCGACTGGGACGATAACAACAACGACGGTGCCACCTATACCATCTATGATGGTGTTGGCGCTATCGTGGCCACTGGCGTATCCGCGACAAACTACACTGTCACCAACCTGACGGCCGACAGTCCCTACACCTTCAGCGTGGTTGCCAATTGCTCGTCCACCAGTGCCTCCGACGCTGCCACCGTATCCACCAGAACGTTGGTTTCCTGCCCGGCTCCCACTAACCTGACGGCCACCCTCACCGAGGGCAATACTACGGTTGCCACCCTCAGCTGGACCGTTACCGGTGTGGAGACTGCTTGGCAAATATGCGTCAATGGCGACACGAACAACATCATCTATGTTACCACCAACCCCTACACACTCACCGGTTTGACTGCTGAGCAGACCTACACCGCCCAGGTGCGCGCCTACTGCGACGTTACCGACCACAGTGTATGGAGCAACACGGTAACCTTCGAACCAACCGCCAAACGCGTCATCGGTTCGGGCGATGTCACCAACAACTATCTGCCCACCTATACCTATTATAACTACTCTCTGACGCAGCAAATCTACACCGCTGCCGAACTGGGTGATGCAGGTATGATTGAGAGCATTGATTTCTACAACACCAGCACTAACTCGCGCACCCGTAACCTGGATGTCTACGTGGTCAGCACCACGAAGAGCAGCTTCGAGAACAGCTCTGACTGGATTACCGTCACCGCCGCCGACCTCCAGTACAGCGGTAGCGTGACCTTCGCCCCCCAGTCGTGGTCGACTATCACCCTCAACGGCTTCGTCTACGACGGACAGAGCAACATCGCCATCATTGTCGACGATAACACCGGTTCATACGAATCCGCTGTTTATTTCAGGGCATTCGACGCTACCAGCCAGGCCATCCGCATCTACAGCGATCCCACCAACTACGACCCGACCGCTCCGAGCAGCTATAGCGGTACCGTTCTTGATGTCAAGAACCAGATTCGTTTGTCCAAGGCCGCCATCGGCGAATGCATGAGACCTACGGGCGTCACCGTCAGCTACAATGGCGGCACCACCGCCACCGTGAGCTGGAACTCCAGCGCCAACACTTTCAACCTCAGCGTGAACGATGCAGTGATTAACAACGTCACCAATCCCTACACCCTGACCGGTTTGAGCCTCGCCACCACTTATAGTGTAATGGTGCAGGCGAACTGCGGCAACGACACCAGCGAGTGGACCAATCCCGTGAGTTTCACCACCGACAACTGTATGCCTGAAGATCAGTGCCAGATTACCATCTATGCTGAAGACAGTTGGGGCGATGGTTGGAACGGAAACACCATCAATGTTATTCAGAATGGCACCACTGTGGCCTCTTACAGTATGCCCACCCAGGGCCAGAGCAGCACTACTATTTACGACACTGCCATCGTCACTGTGTGCTCCGGTATGCCCATCAGCTTCAACTGGATCACTGGCAGCTATGCCAACGAGGTCAGCTTTGCCATTGCCAACGCCCTTGGCCAGACCGTTTTCAGCGCTTCGGGTTCCGACATGAGCGAAGGTGAGTTCCTTGCCCTTGACAACTGCAACGCTCTTCCCACTCCCGACAGCATGAAGGTAACCGTGGCCGTCAACGACGTCACCATGGGTACCACTGTTCCCGCTCCTGGCATACATTACTTCTATGAAGACGACACCTGCAGCGTCATCGCCGTGCCCAACACCGGCTATCATCTCCAGAGTTGGGGACTGTACGTAACATATGACGGCACCACCGTTGTCTTTGACACCACGGTCGCCACTAGCGCAACTGACGTGTTCGACCTCTTGGGTGGCCTGGTTGTCAACCATGGCTATGGCAGATATGAGTGGACCGTCACCGCCAACTTCGCCGCCGATCAGATCACACCTGACACACTGGCCGTCACCTTCGCCGTCAACGATGCCGCCATGGGTACCACCACTCCCGTCCCCGGCACCTACTACTATGCCGACGGTGACACCGTATACTTCAGTGCCACACCCAACAGCGGCTACCGGTTCGTCGGTTGGGCCATGGCCGCTGGAACCGATGTCGACACCATTGGGGACGGCTACATCAGCGCTTTCTTCCCCGCGAGTTATTTTATGGCCTACGGCAGCGTCACGTTGACTGCCCTCTTCGAAGTCGAACCGGTAGTATCCGATACAGTGTTTGTGACCTTCGTTGTCGACAACCCCGCTATGGGCACTACCATCCCAACGCCCGGCACCTATCAGTACTTCGCTGGCGACTCGGTGCATTTCGGGTCACAGGCCAATGCCGGCTACCGCTTCCTGATGTGGGAGATGACCATCGGCAATGAAGTCGACACCCTCGACGCCAGCTATGCCAACGGATACTTCATCTATGCCGACTACCTCATCGGAGAAAGCCCTGTCATCTTCAAGGCCTTCTTCGAGCCTGGCAATCCCGACAGCACCACCATCACCTACGCTGTGAACGACGCCTCCATGGGTACCACCAACCCGGCGCCCGGCACCTACACCATCTATGTGGGCGATGCCATCGGTGCCACTGCCATTCCTACCGTCGGCCACAGTCTCAGCAGCTGGACGCTTGATGTGATAGTCTCCGGCGCTGTTGTCAACAGTTACACCTCGACTGACAACCCGGTATTCTTCGGCCACCTACCGCAGAGCTTCGCCGACAACAACGCCACCATGATTATGACTGCCAACTTCATCGCCGACAGTGTTGTGCCTGAACCCGACTCGATGAAGGTGACCGTGGCTGTGAACAACACCGCCTGGGGTACCACCATCCCCGCTCCCGGCGTACACTACTTCACCGAAGGCACCGCAGCCTCGGTTGTGGCTGTGCCCAACACCGGCTACCACCTCGAGAGCTGGACAATCCAGGGCAGTCTGGCCGGTTACGGCACCTGGATTGATACCACAATCAACTATGCCTTGCCCGATGTGTTCGACATCTTCGGTGGTTGGATCGTCGAGGCTGGCCACGGTATGTACGAGTGGACCGTCACAGCCAACTTCGCCGCTGGTGAAGCTCCTGTGATGCACGACTCGCTGACCGTCATCACCTCGGTCAACGACCCGACCATGGGTACGATAACTCCTGCTCCCGGTACGCACTACTATGTTGCAGGCGACACCATCGAATTCAGCATCCAGACCAACCCCGGCTACTACATCTATGCCATCCAACTCTCCTCGATCCACCCGTTCTTCGGCACCGAGAATGAGACCATTACGGACACCGCTGACATTGCCGACTTCCTCGCCGAAATGGAGCCCGTAATTGTCAATGCAGAATTGTACGGCTGGACGATTGAGATCAACGTCATCTTCGCAGCCATCGGCGAGACTCCTGAAGAGTACACCGTGTCCGTGAACTACAACTCCACGATGGGTACCGTCTCCATGAACGGCGAAGCGGTCGCCAACGGCACCGTGGTTACCGCCATGGCCGGCCAGTCCATCAGCCTCACGGCCAACGCCTACAGCAACTACCGCTTCGTGGCATGGGTCGACAACGGTGACACCATCGCGGGTGGCCAGACCGTCTACACCATCAACAACATTGACGCCAACCACTCGGTGACCGCCGTCTTCGAGGCCATCCAAGGTATCGACGACATCGATATGGACAATGTGACCATCTACAGCATCGACAACATGATTGTTGTACGCGGTGCCGAAGGCAAGCCTGTTGTCCTCTTCGACGTGAACGGCCGCATGCTGAGCCGCGAGGCCAGCGCCGCCGAGCGTATCGAGTTCCGCGTGAACAACAGCGGTGTCTACCTGGTGAAAGTGGCCAACGCCGCCGCCAAGCGCGTCGTCGTGATTCGCTAATCACCAGTAACACTACACTTCTATGGCAGGAGTGCTCCAAGGAGCACTCCTGCCTGCTTTTTAGGAGCCCCCCTCTGACAAGCCCTTTTCCTGCCCCTTTCTAGCACTGTTGTCCGCTTGTTGTCCGCTTGTTGTCCGGTTGTTGTCCGCTTTAAAAGCGGACAACAACCGGACAACAAGCGGACAACAAGCGGACAACAGAGGGAGCAGA
>JAEEGL011484314.1_pt1 | contig 14518 bp, 15 predicted proteins | sample 9134231 | NCBI WGS metagenome assembly JAEEGL01 (sample SAMN16246548, study PRJNA631951) | gut metagenome | biome: gut microbiome; feature: rumen; material: fiber-attached | host: Bos | place: Iran: Karaj | collected 2018-10
AGGCTGCTCCGGATCGGCATCTTGCGGAAGCTTTAAAACAACAAAAAGCAAAATGTAAATTAAGATAAGAAAGGCTGTCGCTATTGCGACAGCCTTTTAAAATTAAATTTCATTTACGTTGTTTAAAAGCATTTTTTGGATAACGGCTTGAGTATCGGCACATAATGTTTTTTGCGCTTCTCTGTCAAGATCCTTTGTATAAATCGGTTTTCCGAATTCAATTATTGCATGGCATTTTTGAATGCGTAAACCGCCGTTGTCTTCAAAAATCGTTCCGGTATTGGTTAGGGCAATGGGAACAATGGGAACCTGCGGCTTTGTGGCAAGTTTAAAACTACCTTCCTTGAAAGGAAGCATTTCGGTATTTGAGGGACCTCTTGTTCCTTCCGGGAAAATAAGCATTGAAACACCGGATTTTATGTTATCTATACCCGTTAAAATGGTTTTTAGAGCTTCTCTTGTATCGGCTCTGTTAAGGAATAGACATTTAAGGATTTTCATCCAAGCATGTAAAATTGGGACTTTTTTTATGGATTCCTTTGCTACTATTCCCGTAAGTCCCGGAACCAGGGAATAAATCGAAATAATATCAAAGAAACTTCTGTGGTTGCTGACATATAATACAGCCGTGTCTCTTGGGATATTTTCAAAGCCTTTTACGGTTAAATTTGTTGAAGCGGCTTTTAAAGCACCCCTAAAAACAAATTGAATAAAGTGTTGAGCAAACCATTGCTCTTTTATTTTGTCGGATTTCCCAATAATAAAACTGATTAAAAAAAGTGGAAGGCTGACAATCATCATCAAACCTATCCAACCAATTACCAATGCGGCTCGAATTCGTTTCATTTTATCTTTGCGGGACTAATGTAAATCAGTCCTTCTTCCTTTCTTTTTGATAATTGTGCAGTATTATACGCATAAAATATCAACTACATTCTAACATGATGTTGTTTATTAGTAAAGTAAAGGGAAATTAAAGATTGTTAGAAAATAAACAATGGTTGCCTGATGCTTGTATTATGCTATAATTGTAGCAAATCATTGTTTCATGTATATAAAAAGTCTTGGCATAAGCAGGCGCGCATAAGACTTTGATTAAAGCCTGCAAAAAGGTGGAGAATATGGCACAAACAGGAAGAAATTTAACATTACTTACAGACCTTTATGAGCTTACAATGATGCAAGGATATTTTAACGATAACAATGACGATATCGTTGTATTTGATGCGTTTTACAGAGAGAATCCTTGCGGAAACGGTTATGCAATCGCGGCAGGCCTTGAACAGGTTGTGGATTACATTAAAAATCTGCGATTCACATATGAAGATGTGGAATACTTAAGAAGCTTGAATTTGTTTACCGAAGATTTTCTTAAATTTTTAAGTTCCTATCATTTTTCCGGCAGTATTTACGCTATTCCGGAAGGAACCGTTGTTTTTCCGAGAGAGCCTTTGGTAAAGGTTGTTGCACCGATTATGGAAGCACAGCTTTTGGAAGCGGCTCTTTTAAACATTATCAACCATCAAAGTCTTATTGCAACAAAAGCGGCAAGAGTCGTTCATGCGGCAGCAGGTGACGGGGTTATGGAATTCGGACTTCGTCGTGCCCAAGGACCGGATGCGGGTCTTTACGGGGCCAGAGCGGCAGTTATAGCCGGATGTGTGGGAACCTCTTGCGTTCTTACGGGAGAAAACTGGGGCGTACCTCTTAAAGGTACACATGCTCATAGTTGGGTAATGAGTTTTCCCGATGAATACACGGCCTTTAAAAAGTATTCGGAACTTTATCCTGAAGCTTGCCTTCTTTTGGTTGATACATATGATACTTTGCACTCCGGTGTACCGAATGCAATTAAGGTATTTAAAGAAATGAGAGCAGCCGGAAAAGAGCTTAAGTTCTATGGTATTCGTCTTGACAGCGGCGACCTTACTTATCTTTCGAAGGAAGCACGCAAAATGCTTGATGCGGAAGGCTTTACGGATGCGGTTATTTCGGGCTCCAGCGATTTGGATGAATATCTTATAACTTCCATGAAGCAGGAGGGCTGCAAGATAACATCTTGGGGTGTTGGAACAAATCTTATTACATCAAAAGATTGTCCATCATTCGGAGGAGTTTACAAGCTTGTTGCTCAAAAGAAAAAAGATGAGGAAGAGTTTACTCCGAAAATTAAAATATCCGAAAATACTGCGAAAATTACAAACCCGGGCAATAAAACCATATTTAGATTTTATGATAAATCAAGCGGAAAAATAAAAGCGGATTTGATTGCTTTGGTTGGGGAAGAATTTGACGAAAACAAAGACCTTGTAATTTACGACCCTGTTGACACATGGAAAAAGACAACTTTGGAGGCGGGAAGCTTCAAAATAAGAGAGCTTATGGTTCCGGTTTTCGAAAACGGCATTTGCGTTTACGATTGCCCTAAAGTTATGGATATCCAAAAGTATTGTAACAGTGAAAAGGATACGCTTTGGGAAGAAACCAAGCGTCTTGTAAATCCGAGCAAGGTGTATGTGGATTTGTCCGATAAGCTTTATGATATAAAAACAGAACTTTTAAATAAAGCAAAACAAAATGCTGTGAAATAAAAAATAAAGGACATTATCGATTTGATAATGTCCTTTTTGATTTTATCCTATAACTCCGGCCATAGCTAAGAAGAAGAGTATAAGAGTAACTGCTATAATCGCACCAACAACGATTGTTCCAAGGGAAAATTTCTTTTGTTGAGCGGCTGTTTCATCAGTTTTTGAAGGAGCGATAAGTCTTGCGCGTCTAAGTCCTTTAACAATAGGTTTGTAAAGAACTACCGTAAGTGCTGAGTTGATACCGCTCTTAATAAGGTTAAACGGTAAGAAAATCGGAAGAAGCATTGCAGCAACTGCTTCTCGCTCGATACCCATATACATAGGCGTAACGATGTAATTCCATAAAAGCATTACTATTGTCATTGCGATACATCCGCAAATAAGACCAAGTATTGCGCCTTTGAGATTGTGCTTTTTCTTGTAGATAAATGCCGCAACGCAAGCGAATGCCACCGTTGAAAGCACATTCATCAAAAAGCCGATTGGACCTGTATCGCTTATTGTAATCATTTCAATAAGTGAAACAACGATGGACACTCCCGCCGCCGATAAAGGACCAAACATAAAACCTGCAATAACAATAACGATATCTTTTGGATCGTAGCTTAAAAATCCCGCAATATTAATGGGAATAAGCTTGGAAACCATGGTTAAAACAAAAGCAACCGCCGTAATCATCGCAAGAGTTGTGATTGTTCTGGTTGTCATTTTTTGATTGCTCATTTCATTTCCTCTCTTTCTATACAAAAAGCGCCTTAAAAAATCTTTAAGGCGCTTAAAATCTTTAGCAAACTATCTTTTTTCATCCAGACTGTAACTGTCGGTTTTGGAATTGCACCAAATCAGCTATATTAGCTCGCGGACTTTACCGCCGATCGGGAATTTCACCCTGCCCCAAAGACACTGTATTCTCTTTTCATTTAAAGTTATAGCACAGTAAAAGAAAAAACACAATAGAAAAAAAGCTTTTGAAGTGGTATAATACTGCTATCAAATAAAAAAGAGGATAGTATGAGTATTAAAGAAATAGCGGAAGAATTCAAAGTTGATTTCGAGCCCAAAACAAAACATAATATGTCCCTTAAGGATGTGCTGAGTGTTACCGCCTTATTGGTAGCGGGCTTGGCAGTCAGCATTTTTGTTTGTTGGCTTATTATCTGAAATGATAGATTTTTCTATCATTTTTTTATTGCTTCCTTAACAGCGTCAATTACGTGCTCACTGTGATCAATCGCTCTGCATATAATATAAAGGCTGCCTGCAACATCCTCCGTATCCAAAGCATTTAAAACAATAAGCAAGAAAATTTTAGCTTTCTTGATGACTTCAAGAACGTCTTTGTTTATGCTTGCTTCCAATTGCATGATTCTTTCAAAGAAATAGTATCTGCAAAGATTAACGAGAAAATAAGGATATTTATTTGCCAATTCCTCGGCTTTTGTTGTAAGCTCTTCTTTTGTACAGGCTGTTAATTCGATTGGTGAATTCAGTTCTTTCAAAACCCCGTTTAAACAATCCATAATAACATTTACATCTATATCGAATATGTCGTCTTTGCCATATGGTTTTTCCAATGCTTTAAAAGCGTCAAAAACATTTGCTTTTCCTTTGAATTGGCTGAAAATCCTGTTGAGAATAAGCTCTGATTCCAAAGGCTTGAATTTTTTACCCACTTCGCTTTTATCTTCATAGTGATATTCGGATTTGAATTCAATATTGCAATTTAATTCAAGGAAAAGTCTTGAAACCTCGGGACAGGATAAACCCAAAGTTTGAGTGTATATGTCATTATATTCCGATGCAAATCTCGGATAAGATCTGCAGGTTTCGGAAATATAGTCCTCGCCGTAATTGGCGTGAATTCTGCATAAACCTTCATCTGTTATGAAAGGGCATTTGCCGTTCTTTTTTATAAGTAAGTGGGGAGTTTCTTTTGTAATCTTTGAATCTATATCTTCCACGCCCATTTGATAAAGCCTGTTGTAGGCCGCATCGTCAATGATTATGTTCCAAGGCTCATCGCAACAGTTGGCCGGACACGCGGACATTAGGCAGTGAAATTTGTCGTATATGGAACTTTTGATTATTTTGAACATATTCCCCTCCGTTTTATACATTAAAGCTTTTAATAATGGGCATTTACCACAGTTTCTATTATATAATATGGCATTGTTATATGCAATTATGATATAATACATGACTGAAAGAATGCTTAAATGCGAGGGAGAAATTTGAAGAGAGAAAGATATCTGGACATAGCAAGAGCTCTGGCGATTATATTTATCGTTGTGGGGCACACTCTTGTCCACAGCGAACATTGTTATTATATATTTAAAATGCTTTATGGCTTTCATGTTGCTTTGTTTTTCGTTATATCGGGATATAGCTTTAAAGTTGACAACTTAAGCTTTTGGGCATTTTTAAAGAAAAAGCTTTTAAGAATTATGCTGCCGTATTTTATATGGGCATTTTTGTTCCTTATTCCTTATTTTGCTTTCGGCTCCGGCGTGGGAGAAAGCGTGGGTGTGTCATCATCCTTTAATCTTAAGGAAATGCTTTTGAATGTCCTATACGGAAACGGCAATATGGAAGCATTAAAACAAAATAGCTCTTTGTGGTTTTTGCCGGCGCTATTTAGCATGGAAATAATATATTATTTTGTAATTAAGCTTATTGGATTATTTAAAAGAAATGGGGCAACGAAATACATTCTGTTTATTCCTATAATCGCTGTTGCTTTTCTTTCGGCATATTGCCTTAAAATACAGCTTCCTTGGGGAATAAACACGGCATTGGTAATGGGAATATTCTTTTATTTCGGTTGGATACTTAAAAGTATTGATTATGCTGATAAAAAGATTTTTGCAAATCCATTGTTTATTGTATCCATGTTTGCCTTCGGAGCCGCATCGATTCTTGCAAACTCCCTTGTTATGTGCATTGATTATGTTTACGGGAATTTGCTGCTTTGCATCCTATCGGGGATTACAATGGCATTGGCGATATTTGCCATATCCGTGAAAGTCAAGTCTTGCGCATGGCTTGAGTATATCGGAAGAAATACAATGGGAATACTTATATTTCATAAGTTGATCATTGTGCTTTTCCAAACGAAGATGGGGCGTATATCGGATTTGCTTATGAGCAGTAAGATTGTGACGGAAATATTGATAAGCTTGCTTGCGGTTGCAATCAGCATAGCGCTTAGCTTAATTGTAAATTTATTGTTAAAGAAAATACTACCGTTTACTATCGGTGAGAAATATAAAAGGGCAGTTTAAACTGCCCTTTTTGTTTTTATTCAAATGGGAATTTGTAATCCAAATTCAATGCATCTCTTACGGCGATAATCTCTTTTTGTACCGCTTCTCCCACAGGGACGCCTTTTTCTTTGCGATCCAGCCAAACGAGATATTCTTTTTCGCCGGCGGTATAAATGCGTTCCTGTCCCGGTGCTTTTTCGGAAGCACGAAGTTCGCGTAAAATATCACCGCAGGTTTTCTTAAAACTTTTTGTTCCCATAAAAGCTTCAGGGTCGATAACAATGAAGAAATGACCGAGGCCGTAAGGTCTTTGATTGCCTGCTTCATCCTTACCTGTAAGGTATTTAAGGAAATGACCTGCCGATAATGCGGCCGAAAGCACTTCAACAACTGTAGCATAGCCGTATCCTTTGTAACCGGCAAGCTCTTCGCCTATTCCTCCGAGAGGTGCGAGAGCGGCATTTCCGCTTGTTAAATCTTTGAGTATTTGATTGCTGTCTGTCATTGCGCTGCCGTCTCTGCCGATAACCATGCCGGCCGGAGTATCTTTGCCGGAACGAGCGTAGTATTCGATTTTACCACGCTGTGTAATGGATGTTGCGCAGTCGATAACAAACGGGAAATCTTCATCTGTCGGGAATCCTACCGTAAGAGGGTTGGTTCCCAACATATTTTCAACGCCGAATGTCGGAGCGATGGAAGGTCTCGCGTTGGTGCCCGTCATACCAATCATTCCGGCTTTCGTTGCCATTGTAACCCAATAACCGGCTATTCCGTAATGTGTTGAGTTCCTTACGGTAACCATTGCCATTCCGTTTCGTCCTGCTTTTTTAATTGCCATATTCATGGCTTTGTATGAAGCAACCATGCCCATGCCGTCATTAGCATCCAAAACAGCGGTTGTTGGGGTTTCTTTTAATACGTCGATTTTTGTAACCGGATTTTGAATGCCGGCAACGATTCTGTCGATGTAAATAGGTTTGAATCTATTGCATCCGTGACTTTCTATGCCTCGTCTGTCGCTTTCAAGCAAAACGTCGGCGCAAATCTTAGCATCTTCTTCCGGCACCCCATAGCCTTTAAATGCGTCAATTAAAAAAGAATTCATTAATTCCCATGAAACATAAGGTCTTGTTTCCATATTCTTCTCCTCCTATATATAAGGTTATACCTTTTTATTATTTATAAAATTGCTTATGCAATTAAATTTCCGTAACCGCCCCCGATAATATGGTATTATCGTCTATTGAAATATCAACTTTGATGGATTTGATTTTGCATTTTTCGGCATGATCTTTTAAAAGCCCCGATAAATTGATTGTGTAGCATGCAATGTCATTTGGCAATATTTCAATATCTTTCCAATGAAAGAGTGTGTTTGACGATAGATTTAAAGATTTAAAAACCGCCTCTTTTGCACAAAACAAGCAAGCAAGACTAAGCATTCTATCGTCAACATCGGGAAGAGATTGCAAGATAATATCTTCAAAGTCGGCATTCTTATATAACAAGCCTTTTTTGAAATCCGTAAAAGAAAGGCTCTTTTCTTTTTCCGTATAACTGTGTTTTAGGAAAGATTCAAAGCCGACTTTGTCATTAGCCATATTTAAAAATCTCTTAATATCAAAAGTATCCGTTCCGATTCCGAAAATCATATCTTAATTAAAACCTTGTCGATTGTTACAATTATTTATCTAACAGCCATTTGAGTGCATCTTCCAAATGTGCATCCCAGTATCCCCAAAGATGATCGCCTTCATCCAATAAATCCACAAGATCAAAGCCCTTTTCTCTTAAAAGAGAAACTAATTTTTCGTTATCGGATCTGGTGAAATCCTTATCGCCGCAAGCCAAGTAAAGGGATATGTCCTTTGGATCGCATATAAATGATTCTTGCTCCAATACATACAATGGATTGAAATCGGAAGTCTTAACGGCTTTTCTGTCGCATAATTCCGTTGGCATATGACCGTTAAAACCGTTTACAAAAATAGCCGAAGCTCTAAGGCTTACCGCGCTGCTGAATAATACGGCTTTGGAATATTTGTTTGTTGTTTTAAGGACTGCGTTTAATGAACCGTAACCGCCCATGGAGCAACCGCCTATAAAGGTTTTCTTCGGGTCTTTTGTAACCGGGAAAATCTCTTGAACGTATTCGTAAAGCTCTTCCGTAAGATAGCTGAAAAACGGGTAGCCGTGTTCTGCGTTTATATAAAATGAATTGCCCGCATCCGGCAACACAACGGCTATTCCGTAAGTGTCTACAAGTTCGCAAATGTTGGTTCTTTTTATCCAAGTAAATCCGTCGTCGAAGGCGCCGTGCAATAGGTATAACACGGGAAAATCCTTGCTTGGGGGAACATATTCGTTTTCGAATACCCCCGGACGAACTTTCGGTAAAAGAACGTGAAAATTCATATTTGTACCCATACAAATCGAAGGGTACTGTACCGTTAAATGTGTCATATAAAACCTCTTTTTTTGTCTGATTGAAACCGTGCATATTAAAATATTGAATTTATGCAATATGATTTTGATAAAAATATACGGTTTATAGTGTGATATTACTAAATATCCATCTCCAATCAGATTGATTTAAGTCTATCATATTTACTGATAAACTACAAGATTAGAGGAGAAAAGGTTATTGGAAAATAAGAGACATATTTAAAATCCATTGTGTTACAACACAAAAAGTAAAAAGATTTTTTTAAAAATATAGTGACCTGCTTTAATGAAATGAATAAAGGCTTTTAATATAATGAATTACATCAGATAACACATAGGTGTTGAATATAATTTAAGATAAAAATAAGGCTGAAAGCCAAAAATCAGGAGGTACAGTAATGGAAACAAGAGAAGAAATCGTAGCAGCAATCATCGAAAGAGTTAAAGCATACGCAGGTGACGGAGATTATACAGAAGCAACAGCATTTGCTGACTTAAACTTAAAATCATCTAACTATTCACAGATGATTAACGTTCTTGAAGATGGATGCGACGTTGAAATTCCTTACATGGAATTCAAACGTAAAAAAACAATCGGAGAAGCAGCTGACTTCATCATGAACCTTGTTGAGTGCTAGTCTCCGGCATTGGCTGAATAATTGGCAAATTTTTGGGCGGGAGAATTATTCTTCCGCCTATTTTATAGGACGGATAATTAAAAAAATATAAAGGAGAATTAGAACATGAGTAACATAATGGAAGAAATCTATGCAAAAGCAAAAAAAGATGTTCAGATAGTGGCTTTTCCGGAAGTTGAAGAAGAAAAAATCTGGCAGGCCGCAAAACAGTGCCTTGACGAAGGCATTTGCAAACCAATGATGGTAGGCAAAATGGAAGATATCGAAAAATATTCCAAAGAGTACGGAATAAGCCTTGACGGATTTTTAATTAAAGATGCGGGAGATGAGGCTTTAATCGAAGACCTTGGAGAGAGATATTCCAAAATCAATCCTGAAATGAGCGCAAAAGCCGTAAAACGTAAAGCAAAAGATCCGATGTATGTAGCACTTTTCTTACAGGCAGTGGGAGAAGCCGATGTTATGTTTGCGGGCTTAAGCCACTCAACGGGTGACGTGCTTTGGGCAGGTCAGATGGTTATCGGTCTTAAAGAAGGAGTTTCAACTGTTTCATCTGTTGGTATTTCCGAAATCCCGGGCTATGAAGGAAGCGAAGGAAATATGCTTATTATCGGCGATAGTGCCGTTTGCGTAAATCCTGATTCGGAAGACCTTGCAAGTATTGCCGTTTCAGCTTGCGATACTGCAAAAGATTTACTCGGTTGGGAGCCAAGATGCGCAATGCTTTCATATTCAACATGCGGAAGTGCGGAAAGCGACCTTGTTGATAAAGTAAGAAACGCAATCGAAATTGCTCACAAAATGAGACCTGAATACAAAATCGACGGTGAATTCCAGCTTGATGCGGCAATCGTTCCTAAGATTGCTCAGAAAAAAGTTAATCGTGAAAGTGATGTTGCGGGTAAGGCAAATATCCTTATTTGGCCAGACTTAAACGTTGGTAACATCGGTGTTAAACTTTTACAGCTTTTCGGTAAGGCAGATGCATACGGTCCTATACTTCAGGGATTTAAGAAGATAGTTTGCGACTGCTCAAGAAGCGCTCCTGTAAGCGAACTTGTTGGAAATATCGCAATCAGCGCGGTAAGAGCTCAGGTAAATAAATAATAATTAAAAAAATAAAAGCTTGCGAAATAATCTTAAGTGAATTTCGCAAGCTTTTTTAATTGTAAAAGCATTATTTCAACAATCCGCCGATACCCTCTTTATCAATGATGTCCTTGTAATAACCGATTTCTTCTTTGATTATTTCATCAACAGCTTCCATGCCCAAAAGTTCAACGGGAGCTTTATCATCCGTAAATATGTGGTTGCCGCCTTCATAGTAATCATAATTGTTTGCAAGCTTTGTCAGCAGATTTGCAAGCTTTTTGTTTTTAACATTATCTATTCCGTCTTTAAGAACAACGGAACTTATGTCCTTGTCCGATGCGAAAATTTCTTTGTTGGTGCTGCCTTGACAGTCATAGCTGTACACGTTGTCAAATACGGAGGCAATGGTGTCGGAGAGATATTCGTTAATGCTTCCGGCTCCGCCTATACGCATATTGATGTTAACAACCATAACTCCGTTATCTTTCAGGTGACTTTTTACAAGATTGAAAAATTCGGATGAAGACATTTGGAAAGGAATGGTGATATCTTGGTAAGCATCAACCATAATAACATCGTATTTTTTATCGTTTACATTTAAAAAAGCTCTGCCATCATAGGTAGTTACGGGAATATCCTTGCTAAGTCGGAAATATTCGTGGGCAAGATCCGTGATTTTGTTGTCGATTTCGACGCCTTCGATATTCATATCACCAAGATAGTTTTTGCATTGCCTTGCAAAAGTACCTGTTCCCATGCCCAAAACAAGAACATCCATATCATTGTAATCTTTACTGTCAGAGTTTTTATCAAGTTGATTTGCAAGAACCGGTGCAGCCATAGCGTAGTCATAATACATTCCGGTCAAACTTCCATCCTTTATGGTGATGGATTGGACACCGAAAAGAACGTTTGTGGATAAAATTGTGCTGTAATCATCATCTTTAACTTGCAAATAGTTGTAGATTGATTCGCCTTCGTAGGCTAAGCTTTTCTCCCAAAAGGCAAAGCTGTCCTTGTTGCCGAGGATTATGCAGATAATGTAAAGTATGGCGGCTATAACGCAGCCTACTATGTTTTTCTTTACAAAAATGAAATATATAAGAGCCAAAACAATTAACATTCCTGAAAAAATAAGAAATGTTATACTTGTTCCCACCGCGGGTATTGTGATAAATGTGGGAAGGAAGGTACCGATAATGCTGCCGATGGTATTTGCCGCACCCAGTTTTCCCACAATGCTTCCGTTGTTATCGAGCTTCTCCACCGTGTATTTAACGAGAGAAGGTGTAACGGTTCCCAGTAAGAAACATGGATAAACAAATATAATGAGGCAGCTTAAAAGAGCTGCGATAATAAGCAGGTTGTGGCTGACTGTAATAACCAAGAGTCCCGAGATTGCTATTACAACATATTTTCCCAAAACCGGAATTGCCGCAATCCACACTCCGGCAATAAGCAATCTTTTGTAAAGCTTTGCGGGGTCGGGGTTTTTATCTGCGCTTCGTCCGCCTATTACATTACCCAAAGCCATGGCTATCATAATAACGGCGATTATAATGGTCCATACAATTTGTGATGAGGAAAAATAAGGCGCCAAGAGCCTGCTAGCGCCGAGCTCCACGGCCATGATACCCATGCCCGCAAAAAACTCGGTAAGATACATAAATTTTTTGCTTTTCATTTTCTGATTATCCTTTATATTTCTTTAATATAACTCCAGCTTCCCAGAGATTTTCCTTTATAATGGTATTCCTCTTCTTTAAATTGACTAAAACCGTTCTGTTGATAAAACAAGCGGTTTTCTTCGGAATTGGTGAAAAGACAGAGCTTGTTGCCACCATTTTCTTTAATAAAAGGAATAATGCAGTCATTTATAAAACGGCTGCCAATACCGCACCCCTGTTTTTCGGGGGCTACTCCTAAAGTGTTTACATACCAGGAGGTCCGGGAAAGGGAATGACAAGGCTTTGAGGCGGATGAATCCATTGAAAGCCAAGAGCTTACGCTTTTAAAACCGGCATAAAAATACATCTTCAAAAAACCGTTCAGCAGATAGTCAAGAGCCGGCTTTCTGTGTACATTAGGCGGAAATAATATGCAAACAGCGCATAGATTATTGTCATCTTCGGCTGTCAGAATTACAGCATTATCTCTGTGCAGCTTTAATGTCAGAGTCATTGCACATTGCAGGTACAGTGCCCTTTTTTTGTCATCCGGAAAATAGATTTTAAAATAGTCATAGTCCGCAAAGGCTCTTGCAAGTAATAAGCCGCACTCTTTATAGCGATCTGCGGCCATTTTTTTATATTTAATCATTTATAACCTCATTTGCTTAAAAATTCTTTTGAATACCATTATAATTGAAAATTAAACTTTTTACTATGAAATTTGACAGGCTTATTGATTTTTTTAGGAAACTTTTATGAAAAAAATATTGACAAGAATTGTACATCATTCTATACTTGTCACAACAAATAAATATCTTCAGGGCAGGGTGCAAGTCCCTACCGGTGGTATAGCCCACGAGCCGTAAGGCATGATTCGGTGTGATTCCGAAGCCGACAGTAAAGTCTGGATGAAAGAAGATCGTGAAACTTATTTTGATGGTTATTGCTCTGGATTGTGTTACATTCCGGAGCTTTTTTGATTTAAGTATGTTAGGAATTGAGGCCCTGAGCAATTAGCTTGGGGCTTTTTATTAACGATCTTTGGAGGGGATAGTTATGTTAAATGAAAATTATATGAGAAGGGCAATTGAAATTGCAAGGTTGGGAGAAGGACATGTTAATCCAAATCCCATGGTTGGAGCCGTTATAGTTAAAGACGACAGAGTTATTGCGGAAGGATATCACGCAAAATACGGCGAAAAGCATGCTGAAAGAAATGCCATAGAATCTGCCAAGGAGGATTTGGAAGGCTCAACCATATATGTGACTTTGGAGCCGTGTTGCCATCATGGCAAACAGCCGCCTTGCGTGGATGCAATAATAGACGCGAAGATTTCAAGAGTGGTTGTAGGATCAAGCGATCCGAATCCTTTGGTGTCGGGAAAAGGAATCCAAAAGCTTGAAGAAAACGGCATAGAGGTAATAAACGGATTTTTAAAAGAAGAATGCGATGAAATAAACGAAGTGTTTTTCCACTATATACGCACAAAAACACCTTTCGTCGTTATGAAATACGCAATGACCATGGATGGAAAAATCGCAACCTCAAGCGGCAGAGCACGTTGGGTATCCGGTGAAGAATCCAGGGCCCATGTACAAAACCTAAGAAATAAGCTTTCCGGGATAATGCTTGGTGTTCAAACGGTTATAACGGACGACCCGGCATTGACATGCAGAATAAAAGGCGGCGTTAATCCCACAAGGATTATATGCGATTCGAATCTTCGTATTCCTTTTGAGTCTGAAATCGTAAAAACGGCATGCGTCGTACCCACAATAATCGCAAGCTGCAGCGATGATAAGGAAAAAATCGCCTATCTTGAAGAAAAATCCTGCAAGATTTTAAAGGTTGAAAAAAAGGATAACAGGCTTGATTTGAAAGACCTTATGAAAAAGCTTGGGGAAGAAGGAATCGACAGCATTTTGCTTGAAGGTGGCGGAACCCTTAATTGGTCGGCCTTAAATCAAAGAATAGTAAATAAAGTTTGCACATATATTGCGCCAAAGTTATTTGGCGGAAAAGATGCAAAAACACCGGTGGAGGGTGAAGGAGTGTTTTCACCGCCGGATGCATTTATGTTGAAAAATACAAAGATTCGCCATTTTGGTGATGATATATATTTGGAAAGTGAGGTGGACTATTCGTGTTTACAGGAATAGTCGAGGAAATCGGAAAAGTTAAGTCCATAAAGAAAGGCACAAATTCCGCGATTTTGGAAATTGAGGCAAGGCTCGTGTTGGAAGGCACAAAGCTTGGAGACAGCATTGCGGTAAACGGAATTTGCCTTACAGTAACGGACCTTACGGCAAACAGTTTTAGAGCGGATGTTATGCACGAAACACTTAATCGCTCGGCCCTTAAAAGTGCAAAAGCGGGCATGAAGGTTAACTTGGAAAGAGCAATGCTTGCCGGCGGGCGCTTTGGAGGACATATAGTGTCGGGACATGTTGATGGTGTGGGAAAGATAAAAAGCATTAAAAAAGATGATAACGCCATACTCTACAGAATTGAAGCCGAAGGCAAGATATTAAGGTATATCGTGGAAAAGGGGTCAATAACAATAGATGGAATCAGTCTTACTGTTGCGGATGTGACCGGCCGTGACTTTATGATTTCCGCAATACCTCATACGGTTGCTCAGACAATACTCAGCGAAAAGAAGGTTGGGGATTATGTCAACCTAGAAAATGACATAATAGGAAAATACGTGGAGAAACTTATGACGCCCGAGGGGCAAAACAAGCAAGAAAATAAAAGCAAAATAAGCAAGGAATTTTTACTGGCGAACGGCTTTTAAAGAAATACAGTAAAAAGA
>JAEEGL013523231.1_pt1 | contig 14518 bp, 13 predicted proteins | sample 9134231 | NCBI WGS metagenome assembly JAEEGL01 (sample SAMN16246548, study PRJNA631951) | gut metagenome | biome: gut microbiome; feature: rumen; material: fiber-attached | host: Bos | place: Iran: Karaj | collected 2018-10
CGCTGGTCTATACCTATCAGATCGAACTGAATTCCGCGGAAAGCCTGCAGGTGAGTGCCGTCATCACAGATGAAAACGGGACTCAACTGGGTTTGGACGGTCCGTACGACCACAGCGCGGACGGGACTTCCCCTTCGCGGAACGCACCGTTCAGTTGGACGGATCGTCCGACGGCCGTGACGCTGACTCTGACGGGAACGTATAAAGAAAAAGGTGAAACAAAGACGCTGACGGCGTCGCAGACCCTGGGCGTACCGGAACTGCCGTTCGCCGCGCCGACGCTGGCGATCGCGTCTGCGGAGATCACGGCGGATACGATCACACCGCTGGTCTATACCTATCAAATCGAACTGAACTCTGCGGAAAGTCTGCAGGTAAGCGCTGTCATCACGGATGAAAACGGGACTCAGCTGGGCACGGACGGCCCGTACGACCACAGCGCGGACGGGACTTCCCCTTCACGCAGCGCGCCGTTCAGCTGGACAGACCGTCCGACGGCCGTGACCCTGACGCTGACGGGAACCTATACCGAAAAGGGGGAAACGAAGACGCTGACGGCGTCGCAGACCCTGACCGTCCCGGAACCGCCGTTCGTCGCGCCGACGCTTTCGATCGAATCGGCCGCTTTCACGGCGGACACGGTCACGCCGCTGCTGTATACCTACGGGATCGTCCTCAACTCCGCGGACAGCCTGCAGGTGACTGCCGTCCTTTCGGACGAAAACGGCGTCGAACTGGGGATGGACGGCCCGTATGACCACGATGCCGACGGCACGTCCCCGTCCCGCACCCTGTCGTTTGACTGGGACGTCTATCCGGAAGCCCTGACCCTGACGCTGACCGGCACGTATACGGAAAAAGACGAGACAAAGAGCATCACGGCCTCGCAGGCGCTGCCCGTGCCGGAGAAGCCGTTCGAGGCGCCGCATTTCGAGGACGTGGAGGCGATGGTCCGGGATTTCGAGGAATGGGGCAGCGTCAGCATGGATTACAGTTATAAGCTCGTCATCGGAGACGCGTCGTCGGTGAGCGTCAAGGCCGAGGTGGTGTCCGATCTGAACGAGGTCGTGGGCGAAGAAGACGACGTTGTGTTCACCATTACTGATTCCCGCGAAGCCGACATCGCCCTGTTCCTGTCCGGCGATGAGACCAGGGTGCTGGTGACGTTCACGGGCACGTATGAGGACAAGGACGGCGCGGAGCAGACGATCGCTGCGTCCGTGCCGTGCCTCCTGACGATGGAGCCCGACTGGTCCGGCGCCGGCGGAGAGCTGCTGATCGCGGACGACAACGTGCATGCGGACCTGCAGTTCTGGGCGGAATTCTACCCGCGCAGCGAGGACCCGCACGCGGATGCCTATGAATTCGAAGCCGTGGAATTCACCATAGCCTGGTACGACGGAGGCGGGAATCTGCTCGGTTCGCAGGAAGCCGCGCCGCTGTCGGCCCTGGAATATACAAAGGGAGACGGCTATTATTCGTTCAGCTTCAACGGGCAGTTCGAGGTCGACCTCCCGGAGAATGCGCAGACAGCGGTCCTGACGCTGAAGATCAGGGACGTGACGACCGGAAAGATCTATACCCTGGATTCGTACGATTTCGAGCTGGAATGACGAAACGGAAGCGAGCCGGAATGACAAACAGAATACCGGACCGGAACGGCATCTTCAAAGGACCGGCCGGAATGACGAAGACCCGCACGGAAGGAGAAGCATCATGAAGAAAAAGAACACCGCAGCAAAGACTTATATCGGCATCGGCATCGCAGCCGTGATCGTCCTGCTCCTGTCCCATCCGCAGTGGCTGCCGATCTCCGAGGAGGCGCGCAGATCCATCCTGGAGACCGAACGCAGCAACATGCTGCTGAGCGGCGACGCGAAAACGACCGCGGCGCAGCTGGTGACGCTGGCGCTGGCGGTCTGCGTCGTGTGGCTGTGCTATCAGGTCATCAAGCTGATCCTGCGGGCGGCCGGAAAGAAGAGCAACCGGGCGCGCACCATCACGGAGATGATCACCGGACTGGTCAAATACATCGCCGTGATCGCGGGGATCGTCTGGGGACTGACGATCCTGGGGGTCAACGCGGCGGCGGTGCTGGCCGGCGTCGGGATCATCGGGCTGATCATCGGGTTCGGGGCGCAGAGTCTGATCGAGGACATCATCACCGGCGCGTTCATCATTTTCGAGAACCAGTACAACGTGGGCGACATCATCGTGCTGGACGACGTGCGCGGCACCGTGCGGAACATCGGCGTGCGGACGACGGTGATCGAGGACGCAGGCGGGAACCTGAAGGTCGTGAATAACTCCGACATCCGCAACTTCCAGAACCGCTCGCGGAACAAATCGCTGGCGCTGTGCATCTGCGCCGTGTCCTACAAGACCGACCTCCGGCTGCTGGAAAAGACTGTGACGAAGGCGCTGGCCGGCTCGCGGGAGCTTCATCCGGAACTGTACCTGTCGGACATCCGCTACATGGGCGTGGAGGAACTCGCGGACAGCGGCGTGAACCTGAAGTTCAGCGTGGATACCGCGGAGGAAAATTTCTTCCCGGCGCAGCGGATGCTGGCGCGGGACGTCAAGCTGCTGCTGGACGACAACGGCTTCGAGATCCCGTTCCCGCAGGTCGTGGTGCACCGGGAGGACTGACGGCCGGAAACGGCGAAGCACATTAAATGACAAAGGAGATCATCGGGGATGGAACTCAATGAGAAGAGAATGTTCGGCCGCCTGGCAGAACTGGGCCGGGTCGGGATCGATGCGGAGGGCAGGCGGATCCGCCTGGCGGCGGACGACGCAGACCGGGCAGGCCGGGATCTGGTCATGGGCTGGATGCGGGAGGCCGGGCTCCGGACGGCCGTGGACCGGATCGGGAATATCTTCGGTATCTGGGAAACGGAAGAAAACCGGGGCCGGGACGCGGTCATGACCGGTTCGCATATCGACACCGTGATCAACGCGGGGCAGTATGACGGGTGCTACGGTGTGATCGCCGGGATCGAGGTCATCGCGTCCCTGCGGGAGGCCGGGCTCCGGACGGAGCGGCCGCTGGCCGTCGCGGCATTCACGAACGAAGAGGGCGTCCGCTATTCGCCGGACATGATGGGGTCGCTGGTGTACGCCGGCGGACTGTCCGCGGAGGCGGCCTGCGCGTCGGTCGGGATCGACGGAACGGTCCTGGGGGAAGAACTGGAGCGCATCGGATATGCGGGGACGGAGGAACCGGGCTTCCTGAAGCCGGCGGCGTTCGTGGAACTGCATATCGAGCAGGGCCCCATCCTGGAGGCGGAAGGATACCGGATCGGGGCGGTCGAAGACCTGCAGGGCATTTCCTGGCAGCGGATCACGATCGAGGGCGAGCAGAACCACGCGGGCACGACGCCGACGTCCTACCGCCATGACGCGGGCGTCGCGGCGGCGAAGGTCATCACCTTTATGCGCGGGCGGTGTCTGCAGCCCGGGAGCCGGACCGTTTCGACGACCGGCTGCATCGAATTTTCCCCGAACGCGATCAACGTGATCCCGGATAAAGCCGTGTTTACGGTCGACGTGCGGAATCCGGACGAAAGCACGCTGCAGGCCGAGGAGAAGGCGCTGGCGGCTTTTCTGGAGGAACTGGAGAAGACCGACGGCGTGCGGATCCGGACGGAACGGCTGTCCCGGTTCAAACCTGTCCTGTTCGACGCCGGGATCGTTAGACTGGTGGAGAAATATGCCGGGAAGCACGGGCTGTCCTGCCGCCGCATCACGTCGGGGGCGGGCCAGGACGCACAGAATATGGCGCTGCTGTGTCCGACGGCCATGATCTTCGCGCCGAGCCATAAGGGGATCAGCCACAATCCGGCCGAATATACCGCGGATGAAGATCTGATCGCCGGAGCGGAAGTACTGGCGGACGTGCTGGGAGAACTGGCGGAAGCGCACTGATCTCAAGAGAAAAGCGTAACAATTCGAGAGGAAAGCGTAATAAAGGAAAAGAGGGCGTAATGCCCTCTTTTTTGACTGCGTCCGGTTGCGCGGGAAAAATTATTGCTTCGAGGTCCGCTGCACGCCCCAGATCCCGAACAGGATCAGAAAGCAGAAGAGCAGGCTCAGCCAGCTAAACGGCTCCCGCAGGAAGACGGCGCCGGCAAAGACGGAGACCGCGGTGGTCAGATTGCTGAAAACGCTTTCGCGCGCGACCGTCAGATAGGTGAGCGCGTAGCCGGACAGGAAGAAACAGACGACGGACGCCAGGATGCCCAGGAAGAAGACCGCTCCGAGATAGGAAAGATCGCTCAGGGGCGCCAGATACGCGGAGAGGCGGCCCTGCGTCTGCACGAGCCCCAGCGGCGTGAATACGGCGGCGGCGATCCCCATCATGACGTAAGTCCGTTCGAAAGGCGTATAGCGGCCGGAAATGGAACGGGTGATCAGGGAATACGCGGCGGCGGAGGCAACTGAGATCAGCAGTGCCGCCAGACCGATCCAGTCCAGCGTGCCGGTGCTGCTGCTGAGAAGGCCGATCCCGATGACGCCGCCGACGGACACAAGGCTGAACAGGAGCTGTCCGGCAGTCGGTCTTTCATGAATGAACGGCCAGGCGGCCAGTGTGGCCGCGATGGGGATCGTGGCGATCATGACGCCGGAGAAGATGGTGCTCGAATGCAGGATCCCGTACTGTTCGCCGATGAAATAGACCACCGGCTCCATCAGACCCAGCAGCAGGAGCAGACGGATCCCCTTCTTTTTCAGCTCCAGACGGAAGCGGCCCGTGAAAAGGACCAGGTTCATGGCCAGGAACGCCAGGATAAAGCGGTGGCTGAGCAGCTGGAAGACCGGGACCCGGTCCAGCGCCACCCGGGAAAACATAAAACTGAAGCCCCATATGACATGGCAGACGATGGTGGCCAAAAGAGCTTTATAACGCTGAGGATCTTGTTTCATACAGGCGGTCAGACCGCGGCCGCGGCAGAAGAGCAACAGGAACGTTGGTATCATATCACGGCGGAAAGAAAAAAGATAGAGGTTTCGGAGAGGCCGGCCGGGAAAAAGAAAAGCCGGGACCAAAAAACAGGCGGCTTTGAGGGCCGCCTGCCTTGGTGATGCCGCGCTGCGTCAGTGCGCTGCGTGGCCCAGATATGCCTCCGCGATGGAAGGATCCTTCAGCAGGACTTTGCCGGGACCGCTCATGGTGATGCGGCCCTGCTCCAGCACGTAGGCGTTGTCCGCGACGGAGAGCGCCTTCAGGGCGTTCTGCTCCACCAGCAGGATGGTCTTGCCCATGGCCTTGATCTCCCTGATGGTGTCGAAGATGGTGTTGACCAGCAGGGGCGCCAGGCCCAGGGACGGTTCATCCAGCATGATCAGCTCGGGCGCGGACATGATGCCGCGGCCCATGGCCAGCATCTGCTGTTCGCCGCCGGAGAGCGTGCCGGCGATCTGGTTCTTGCGTTCCTCCAGACGGGGGAAGATCTCGTACACACGCTTTAAGTCCCGGTCGATCCCGGCCTTGTCCGTGCGGAGGTAGGCGCCGAGGATCAGGTTTTCGTACGTGGTCAGGTTGGCGAAGATCAGGCGGCCTTCCGGCACCTGGCAGATGCCCTGCTTCACGATCTTGTTCGCCTGCGCGGGCAGCTTTTCGCCGTTGAAGCGGATCTCGCCGGACTGGTATTTGACGATGCCGGAGATGGCGTTCATCATGGACGATTTGCCGGCGCCGTTGGAACCGATCATGGACACGATCTGGCCTTTTTCCACGTCGAGGGAGATGCCCTTGAGGGCGTGGATACCGCCGTAGTAAACATTCAGGTCACGGATCTCAAGCATTGCCATCGGCGTCTTCCTCCTTCCCCAGATAGGCTTCGATCACGTCGGGGTTCGACTGGATCTCCGCAGGCGTGCCTTCCGCCAGCGGTTTGCCGAAGTTCAGCACGAAGATGCGGTCGGACACGTTCATGACCAGGTCCATGTGGTGTTCGATGATCAGGACGGTCAGGTCGAAGCGGTCGCGGATCTCGCGGATCAGCTGCATCAGCGCCATGGTCTCTTCGGGGTTCATGCCGGCGGCCGGTTCGTCCAGCAGCAGGAGCTGCGGATCGGTGGCCAGCGCGCGGGCGATCTCCAGCTTGCGCTGCTGCCCGTAGGGCAGGTTCACGGCGACCATGTCGCGGTACTGCCAGATGCCCATGATCTTCAGCAGTTCCTCGGTCTTTTGGCGCAGGGCTTCTTCCTGGCGGGCGTACTTGGTCAGCCACTTGGGGCCTTTTTTAAAGCGCCACAGGGACTGGAAGATGTTGTAGTCCGCTTCCGCGTGGCAGGCCGTCAGCACGTTGTTGTAGACGGTCTCGCTCTTGAACAGACGGATGTTCTGGAAGGTACGGGCGATGCCGCGGGACATGATGTCGTACGGCTTTTTCTTGAAGGGCTTGACTTCGGTCTCCCGCATGTCGTCCTTGATGATGTTTTCGCCCTGGGCGATGACCGTCCCGTTGAACAGGATGCGGCCTTCGGTCAGAGAGTACACGCCGGTGATCAGGTTGAAGATGGTGGTCTTGCCGGCGCCGTTGGGGCCGATCAGTGCGTAGATCTCGCCTTTCCGGACCCGGAACGAGACGTCGCCGACGGCGGTCAGGCCGCCGAAGCGCTTGGTGGCGTGCCAGAGGGAGAGCACGACGTCGGGATCATGATGCTTGAAGGTGATGTCTTTCATGCCTGCGCCTCCTCTCCGGGTTTTTCGCCTTCGTCAGGCGGGGGCTGCTGCTCCTTCTTTTTGCCCTTGAAAAGGCGGACGATGGCCTTGAACCACTTCAGGTCCGTGATCTCCTTGCCGCCCATCAGGCCCTTCGGGCGCACGATCATGATGACGATGACGGCGAGGCCGTAGAAGACCAGACGCCAGTCGCCCACGGCGCGCAGCAGTTCGGGCAGCGCGCAGAGCAGCACGGTGCCGAGCACGGAACCGGTGATGGAGCCCATGCCGCCGAAGATGACCATGATGGTGTATTCCGTCGATTTGGTCATCAGGAACATCTTGGGCTGCAGATAGCCGAAATAGTGGGCCAGCATGCCGCCCGCGATGCCGGCGTACAGCGCGGACATGCACATGGCCAGCATCTTGGAACGGAAGGTGTTGATGCCGCACATCTGCGCGGCCAGCTCATCTTCGCGGACGGCCAGCATGTTGCGGCCGTGCTTGGACTTCATCAGAAGAGCGGTGGCGGTCAGGAAGAAGACCACGATGACGAGAGCGATCGGGAAGGTGGTGTGCAGCGGGATGCTGGCGATACCCTTCGCGCCGTCCAGAATGAAGCTCTTGCCGCCGATGTTGAGGTTCAGGTTCAGGTTGTTGAATATCAGGCGTATCGCCTCGCCTACGCCCAGTGTGGCGATGCAGAAATAGTCGCCTTTCAGGCCCAGGGTGATCTTGCCGAGGCCCGCGCCGAACACCATGGCCGTCAGACCCGCGATGAGCAGGGCCAGCCAGTACGGAAGGCCGAAGCCCATGGTGCAGAGAACGGAAACGTAGGCGCCGATGCAGACGAAGCCCGCGTGTCCGAATGAGAACATGCCCGTATAGCCCGTCAGGATGGACAGGCCCAGCACGATCAGCAGCGTATAGCAGGATTGGATCAGAATGCCTTCGATGTAATACCAGCTCATGTCGATCCTCCTTACGCTTTATCTTCCACGACCTTGCCCATCAGGCCGGACGGCTTGATGATCAGGACAAGGATCAGGAGGGCGTACACGAACAGGTCGCGGAGCATGGAGTTCTGCGAAGCCACGAAGATCTCCATGATGCCGAGCAGCAGCGAACCGATGATGGCGCCGGGCAGGCTGCCCAGACCGCCGAACACGGCTGCGACGAAGGACTTGTTGGTGACCTGGCCGATGGTGGGCTTCACGATGAATCGCATGCCGTACAGCATGCCGGCAAAGCCCGCGAGCACGCCGCCCATCAGGAAGACGACGAAGATGACCAGGCTGCTGTTGATGCCCATCAGCGTGCCGGCCTTTTCATTGTAGGCGCAGGCGCGGATGGCCAGGCCGATCTTGGTTTTCTGGATGATGAACATCAGGATCAGCAGGGAGACCGCGGAAACGACGATCATCAGCAGGGAGTCGACGCCCAGCGAGATGCTTCCGATCGTAATGCTGTTGGAGAACAGCGTAGGGTAGTTGCGGGGCGTGCCGTCGATCGTGGCGATCACGAAGTTTTCCAGGAAGATCGAGGCGCCCATGGCGGAGATGATGAAATACAGCGACGGAGCGCGGCGCTTGCGCAGCGGAGAGTAGACAAGCCGTTCGATGATGATTGCCAGGATGCCGCTGCCGACGCCGCACAGGAGGAACGCGATCCAGAACGGGACGTTCAGGGCCGTCAGCGCAAAATATCCCACATAGGCGCCGACCATGATGACGCCGCCGTGGGCAAAGTTGGAGAAGCTCATAATACTGTAGACCAGCGAATATCCGACCGACATCAGGGCGTACATGCCGCCCAGGCAGATGCCGTTGACGAGCTGCTGGAGATAGTATTGGAGATCCATAAACAGCCTCCTCGTGTTCTTTGTGCATAGGGCGCTCCCTGCGAGAGGGAGCGCCCGGGTGTCAGTTCAGATGCAGCGCCGGTCAGTCGGCGGCAATGTAGGTGATGAACTTGTAGGTCTTGTTCTTGCCGTCGATCTGCTCCACGCAGCCGCTCTTGCCGACGGGGTTGTGGTCTTCCGCGGAGATCTTGATCCTGCCGGCCATACCGGTGACTTCGACTTCGCAGTAAGCTTTCGCGATCGCCTGAGGATCATCGCTGCCGGCCTTCTCGACCGCGGCGCACCACAGCAGGAACGCGTCGTGGGCCATGTAGCCGTTCAGCTCCATCTTGGCGCCGTTCCACTTGGAGGCGTATTTCGCGCGGAAATCATCGCCGGCGGGGTCGACCAGGGAGACGTGGTTGATGACGTAGGAGCCGTCGACCGCATCCGCTGCGTCGAACAGCACTTCAGAGGCGCAGCCGTCGCCGCCCAGCATCGGCAGGTTGATGCCCAGGGTGCGGGCCTGCTTATGGATCATGATGAAATCCTGGTAGAAGATGGGGGTGAAGATGATCTCGGGACCCGCTTCTTTGATCTTGGTCAGCTGCGCGGTGAAATCCGTGTCGCCGCCGGTGTAGGCTTCTTCCGCCACGACGGTGCCGCCCTTGGCGGTGAAGACCTTGATGAAGTTGTCCTTCAGGCCTTTCGCATAGTCGTCGTTGATGTCGAACAGCACGGCGGCCTTGGTGAACTTCAGGTTGTCATACACGAAAGTGCCGGCGATCTTGCCCTGCTGGGGATCCAGGAAGCAGACACGGAAGTTGTACTCTTTCAGCTTGCCGTCCTGGACGGTGACCTTCTCATTGGTGGCCACGGTGGACAGGTCAGAGACTTTGTACTGATCCAGAACCGACTGGATAGCAATGCACTGGCCGGACGCGTTGGGTCCGATGATGGCGCAGACCTTATCCTGCGCGCAGAGACGCTTGGCTACGTTCACCGCTTCCTGGGCGTCGCCCTTGGTGTCGTAGCAGATCAGCTCGATCTGTTTGCCGAGGATGCCGCCCGCGGCGTTCTTTTCTTCCACGAGCATCTTCAGGGTCTGGCTTTCGCAGGTGCCGTATGCCGCCTGGTCGCCGGTCAGGGAGCCCATCCAGCCGAGCTTGATGGTCTCGGACTTCTTGCCGCCGCAGCCGGCGAGCAGAGTCACCAGCATGACGCAGAGCAGAGCCACGGACATGAGTTTCTTTCCGCTTTTACGCATTTGTGAAACCTCCTTCACATAAATGATATTTTAATCCTTCCTTTCGAAGGATCAGGGTACGCCGCAAACACAGGAAAAACCTGTGAAGGTCCATTGTTTTTTCGGTTCGTACTGTGTGTCTTCATTTGCCATTATTTTATCAGCAGGCTGACGCTTTGTCAAGCAGATATAAGACGGGGGAAAAGTTGTAGAGCCGCCGGGGGAAACGGACGGGATTTGTGAGATAATTTCCTCAGGAGGAGGGGCCGGTCTTCTTTTTCAGATGATACAATATCAGGGCCGTGAGGATGAGGAGGCAGCCGGTGAGCTTGGCAGGACTTAAACTTTCGCCGGCGGCGACCCCCAGGATGCCGGCCGTCAGAGGATTCACGACGGTCAGGACGGCGGCCTCCTCGGCGGGCACGTATTTCTGGCCCAGGGGCTGGAACGCGAAGCCGAAGCAGCTGCACAGAAGGACCAGGAGAAGCATCAGGCCCCACTGGCGGCCGGTCTGCGGCAGGGAAAAACCGCCCGCGGCCAGGGAGGCGGCCAGGCTGAGCACGCCCATGGCGCCGAGCTGCACGATCCCGACCGTGAGCGGATCCGAACCGCGGCTGACTTCGGCCGTCATCATGATGCAGACGGCGAACGTCATCGCCGCCAGGACGGCGAGTACGATCCCCAGGGCGCCGCTCGGGCTGCGGCTCTGCGTCAGTGAAAGGAAGCCTACGCCGGTCACGGCGAGCAGGGCGCAGAAAAGAGTTTTCCCGGGCGGAAGCGTACGGGTCAGGACCGCCGTAAAAAGCGGGACCAGGACGATGGCCATGTTTTCGATGAGGGAACAGACGCCGCTGTCCACGAGCCGCAGCGCGAACATCTCCAGCACCATCATGACGGTGTTCGCGGCGCCGAGGATCAGCCCCCCGCGCAGGGCGGCCCGGGTGCAGGACCGGAGTTTCCGGAAAAAAACGGCCGCCAGGATCAGAAAGGAAAGGAGAAAACGGACCGCGACGATGTTCATCGGGGCCATTTCCCGCAAAAGCAGCTTGGAGAACAGGAAGGAAGTGCCGCGCGCGGCAAAGACAAAGAGCAGAAGGATGCGCGCGCTTTTCTGATTCATGGTCCGGCCTCCCTTCGGAACGGATCGAACGGAACGTCCGTCAAGCTCATTATGGGACGGAGAGACCGGTTTGTCAAGCCGGACGCCGGCGCCCCGGGAGTGTGCCCGGAAACCTCGGATTTTCTTTGACTATGATCTCCAAACGCGGTATGATCACAGAAGAGTCATACGATACCGGATCACGGAGATGGGATCATGCATAAGGAAAATTTGAAAAGGATCACGGAACTGCGGCACGAGCTGCACCGGCACCCGGAATTGTCCATGCGGGAAGAACGGACGATCCGGCGGCTGACGGATTTTCTGAAGGAAAACACGGATTTCAAGGTCGTGGAAAAAGACGGCTGGTTTTACGCAGTGAAGACAGGCCGGCCGGGCGGCAGGAAGATCGCGTTCCGCGCGGACATGGACGCGCTGCCGATCCCGGAGTCGCTGCCGCTGCCCTATGTTTCCCGCTGCGGCCGCGTGTCGCACAAATGCGGCCACGACGGGCACAGCGCCGCGCTCTGCGGCCTGGCGCTGGAACTGACGGGCCGGACACTGAAGGATACCGTATATCTGATCTTCCAGCCGGGCGAGGAGACCGGGCAGGGCGCCCGCCTCTGCTGCGGCCTGATCCCGCAGGAGGGCATCGGGGAGATCTATGCGTTCCACAATCTGCCCGGGTATCCGGAAGGGCATCTGGTATACCGCGAGGGTCTGACGCAGCCGGCGTCGGAGGGCCTCCGGATCCTGCTTGCGGGACGGAAGTCGCATGCGAGCGCTCCGGAAGAGGGGCGGAACCCGGCGGAGGCGCTGGCCCGCATCGTCCTGCGTTCGCAGGAGCTCTGCCGGCAGCCGGCGGACGGCATGCTGCTGTGCACCGTCACGGGCCTTCTGGCCGGGACCGGGGATTTCGGGATCTCCGCCGGCAGCGGCGAAGTCTCGCTGACGCTGCGCGCGGAGCGGGAAGAGGAGATGGACCGCCTGGAAGCGGACCTGCTCGCGTTTGCGGAGGAGCAGGCCGCCGCATACGGCCTGACCGTGTCTCACGAGATCCATGACCGTTTTCCGGAAACGCGGAACCATCCGGAATGCCTGGCGCGCGTGAGAAAAGCGGCGGAAGCACTCGGGATCCCGCTCCTCGCGATGCCGCGGCTCTGGCGCGCCTCGGAGGATTTCGGCCATTATCTGAAGGAATGCCCGGGGGCGATGTTTTATCTGGGCGCCGGCGAAGGGACGCCCGCGCTCCATACGGATGCTTATGATTTTGACGACCGGCTCCTCGCGCCCGCGGCGGACCTGTTCGCGCGGCTGGCGGAAGACGAAGGAGGGGAAGAATGAACGGAAAACGATCATCGGTCATATGGATGCTTGCCGCGGTCCTGCTGGCGGGCCTGCTCCTGACTTCGTGCGGATCTGCCGGGAAATCGGCGGAGCCGGCGGATCCCGCATCGTCCGCTGCTGCGGACAGTACGGAGCTTCCGACCGGCGCCGACGGGGAAACGGTCAGTGATCTTTACCGCCGCGCGCATGAAAAGTTCCTCCCCTATTATGAAAAGGGGCATGCGGAGCACGACCGGACCGTCGCGGAGGCAGCGGACGGCCTGAAGGAAGAGATCGTCCTGCTGCACGGCGAGATCACGGAATTGCTGCAGGCCTGGCACGGGCGGCTCGCGGGATACGGGTATGCCGGATCCCCGGAGGAATACCGGAAAGAATTCATCGATCCGTTTGAGACGTATTACCGGGACCGGATGGAGAACCTGGAAAAGGCGGAGCACGCGTACGGCGCGGTCTCTGCGCTCATGACGTACGGAGGCAACAGCGGCGGTTCCGCGTCGCTGGAATGGCAGTATGTGCAGGCTGATATTTTTTACCGGGAACTGTATGAGCTGCGGGAGCATCTCCGCTGAGGACCGTCATGGCGTTTGATTTTACAGTACGGACAAAAGAAGACCTGATCCGGGCCGTGCGCGAATACGGCTTCGTTCCGCTGTTCGCCGGCTCCGTCTCGGGTTTTTCCGTGGAGGAGCATGCGGTGCCGGAAGTCTGGTATTCGCCGGGCAGCGACGACTGGAAGGTCTGGGAATGGAAGGGCCCGGTGATCCGGGAGTGCGGCTGCGCGTACGGGAAGTTCTTCGAGAACAAGGCGGTCTTCGTGAGCCGCGAATGGTTCCCCGACCTGGCGAATTACCGGCGGGACGGCTATGACTTCGACGCGCGCTGGGACGACGGCCTGGCCCCGCGGAAGGACAGGGACCTGTACGAACTGCTGGACGCGCACGCGCCGGTGCTGTCCAAGGCGCTGAAGAACCTTGGCGATTACCGCAAAGGAGGGCGGACGGGCTTTGAGACCTCCGTCACGCGGCTGCAGGCGCAGGGATACGTCCTGATCAGCGATTTCGTGTACGAACGGAACCGGCGCGGCGAGACATACGGCTGGGGCATCGCGCAGTATTCGACGCCGGAGCGCTTCTTCGGACCGGCGTTCCGGGAGACGGTGTACCGGCGGACGCCGGAGGAATCGTACGGCCGGCTGCTGGCTCATCTGCGGCGCCTGCTGCCGGAGGCGGAAGAAGCGGCACTGCGGCGGATATTGAAATAATTTTCAATAATATTATATAGACAGCTCCACGGCCCGTAGGGTGCGCGGGCGTCCAGCCTGTGCTACGATCGTCCCGGAAGGAGGATCTGCGATGGACAGTTACGTGACCGGGGCCGTGATCCGGCGGCTCCGTGAAGAAAGGAACATGACGCAGGAAGAACTGGCGGAGAAGATCTGTGTCAGCGGAAAAGCGGTCAGCAAGTGGGAGACGGGCCGGGGCCTGCCGGACGTGAGCCTGCTGGAGCCGCTGGCCGCAGCACTGGGCATCTCCGTGGCGGAACTGTTTTCCGGTGAAACGGTGCGGAACCGCAACCGCAGCGCCAATATGCTGAAGAGCCGCTTCTACCTCTGTCCGGTCTGCGGCAACGTGATCCGGACGATCGGCGAAGCCGCGGTCAGCTGCTGCGGCATCTCGCTGCCGCCGCTGGAAGCGGAGGAGGCGGACGCCGAACACGCCATACAGGCGGAGACCGCGGAGGACGAATACTTCGTCCGCGTCGCCCACCCGATGACGAAAGAGCATTACCTCACGTTCCTGGCCGCCGTGTCGGACCAAGGCCTGCAGTTCGTCAAACTGTATCCGGAGGGCAGCGCGGAGGCTTATTTCAGGAGGAGCCGGGTGCGTGCGCTGTACGCCTGCTGCAGCCGCCACGGGCTGTTCCGGCTGGACGTGGGGAAGAGGGAAAGAAAAACATGAAGATCCTGGTACTGAACGGGAGTCCGAAAAAGAAGAGCGATACGTTCCGCCTGACGGAAGCGTTTCTGAAAGGGCTGGACCGGAGCGGGGAACACGAGATCGAGATCGTCCATGTGATCGACCGGGAGATCGCGCCGTGCCGGGGCTGCTTCGGCTGCTGGGCGCGGGGAGACGGCCGCTGCGTGATCGAAGACGACCAGAACGCGATCCTGGACCGGTACCGGAGCGCCGATCTGATCATCTGGAGCTTCCCGCTGTATTGCTACGGGATGCCTTCGCACCTCAAGGCGGTGCTGGACCGCACCATCCCGCTGATCAAAATGAAGATGACAGAAGAAAGCGACGGCACCGTGCGCCA
>JAEEGL013934446.1_pt1 | contig 14518 bp, 16 predicted proteins | sample 9134231 | NCBI WGS metagenome assembly JAEEGL01 (sample SAMN16246548, study PRJNA631951) | gut metagenome | biome: gut microbiome; feature: rumen; material: fiber-attached | host: Bos | place: Iran: Karaj | collected 2018-10
GTCAACATAACAGGCGAGGCTGTCTTTGGAGAGACCCTCACCGCACAAACGGAATTGAGTTGCACACCTCCCATCCCTGATTTGGGTGAATTGAGTTACCAATGGAAGAGAGATACAACTGCCATCGAAGGTGCGGTTAATTCCACCTACACCTTAACCGACGATGATGTTTTCGAGTACATCTGCGTGCAAGTCGCTGCCGAAAACTGCGTTGGGACAATTTCCTCACCCCTCTTCGGGCCCATCAAGAAAGCGGGACAACCCGCACCCGAAGCCCCGCTAATGGAGAGCTGCACGGAGTCGAGTATCACATTGGTCACCCTGGAAGACGGCGAATACAATATAAATGGTGGCGAGTGGCAGCTCTCTCCTGTTTTTGAAGGTTTGGAGCAAGAAACTTCATACACCTTCACGCAACGCAAGAGGGAAACACGGTCGCATTATGCTTCCCCAGCCAGCCCCGAAGCCGTGTTTGGCACAAGACCTGACCAACTTGAAGAAATCCAAAGGAATACCTTCATGGTATATCCCAACCCCGCTAAAGACTACATCATTGTTGAAGGCACAGGCACTTTGACTCTCACAAATGCCCTGGGCCAAACCATTCTGACTAAGGAAATCAGTGGCAAGGAAAAGATGGAATTGCCACAGGGATTATATTTCGTGAAAATGGGAAGCGCCACGCAGAAAATCGTGGTGGAATAATTGCGCTATTCGCGGTTTTTCGAATCCATAATGATCGTCACCGGTCCGTCATTGAGCAGTTCCACGGCCATCATCGCACCGAACTCGCCGCTTTGCACCTCGCGACCCGAGACCTCTGCTAGACGTTTCAGAAACTGCTCATAAAGCGGAATGGCATGTTCGGGTCGCGCGGCACGAATGAAACTCGGACGGTTACCCTTTTTAGTCAAGGCATGAAGCGTGAACTGGCTCACCACGAGGAAAGAGCCTTCCACTTGGTTGACATCCAAATTCATCGAATCGTTCTCATCGCTGAAAATGCGTAATTTCGTAAGTTTTTGGCAAAGCCATTCGATATCTTCCTCGTTGTCGGCCTCCTCGATACCGAGCAGTACCAACATACCCAAGCCGATTTTCGATTTCACCTTGCCGTCAATGGTGACGGAAGCGTGTGTAACCCGTTGTGCAACAATCCTCATAAGTCAAGATCCCTAAGCCCGTCGAAGGGCCGATTCAACAATGCATTAATTTGAAAATCATCTCTCTATACAAATCCTTCTCGCTCACCTCACCGCTCTCGTAGCCTTTCGACTTCAAGTCAAACTCACGAAGAATGGAGATGCAACGGACGCACGACACAGGAGGATAATTGCGGGCAGCCAGTTGGTAATCCTTGACAAAAAACGGATTGACACCCAACACGCTCGCCAAAGCCCCTTGTGACTTGTCGGTGGCATAATGCAATTTGAGAATCTTCGTGAAATAGCCATACAATGCTATGGCAGTGACCAACAATGGGTTGTCCTTGCCATCACCAAAATAGTTCACAATGCGGTTGGCTTTCAGCACGTCGCGGTTGCCAATGGCATTCTGCAACTCGAAGACGTTGTAATCCTTCGAAATACCAATGTTGCGCTCCACATCATCATCATCAATGCTCTTGTTTTTAGGCAAGGTGATGGTCAGCTTTTTCAACTCGTTGGCGATTTTGTGAAGGTCGGTGCCAAGGAAATCAGCCAACATCTGAGTAGCCTTGGGTGTGATGGAATAGCCCTCGCTTTTCAGGTAGTTCTGGATCCAACCCGGAATGTTGTTGTCATAAAGTTTCTTCGACTCGAACCAGACACCTTTCTTGTCGATCTTCTTGGCCAAGGCCTTACGTTTATCGAACTTCTTATACTTGTAGGCAAACACAAGGAGCGTGGTCTCGGGGATGGCATCGAGATAAGCCTCGAAGCTCTCCAAATCCTTCACGTCCTGGGCCTCCTTGACAATGACCACCATACGCTCGCCCATCATCGGGAAGCTGCGGGCGTGGTTGGCAATGGTCTCCACATCCACATCGCGACCATAGAGCACGATCTGGTTAAAGGCGCGGTCAGCTTCATCCAAGGCCTCGTTCTCAATGGTATCCGAAATCATGTCGATGAAATACGGCTCCTCGCCCGTCAGGAAATAAACGGGCGCAAAGTTCTTCTTGTGAATCTCGGAAAGGATTTGGTCGTAGGTCATCAGAACTTCAAATGCTTGACGGTAATACCATTATTAATCAGTTGCCGCAACGAGTCGATACCTATTCGGAGGTGCTCGCCAACAAAGTTCTTGCTGACTACCTTATCGCTTTCCTCGGTCTTGACGCCTTCGGGCACCATTGGGTTGTCGGAAACCAGTAGTAATGCGCCTGTCGGGATTTCGTTGTGGAAGCCGACCGAGAAGATGGTTGCCGTCTCCATATCGACAGCCATACAGCGGATTTTGCGCAGGTAGTCCTTAAACTCCTCATCATGTTCCCACACGCGGCGGTTTGTAGTGTAGACCGTCCCCGTCCAGTAGTCGCGGCCATAATCGCGGATGGTGGTGGAGATGGCTTTTTCAAGGCTAAATGCCGGCAGCGCAGGCACTTCGGGAGGAAAGTAGTCGTTCGAGGTACCTTCGCCACGGATGGCAGCGATGGGCAAGATAAGGTCACCGACCTTGTTGATCTTTTTAATACCGCCGCACTTGCCGAGAAACAGCACCGCCTTGGGCTGTATGGCACCCAGCAAATCCATGATGGTGGCTGCATTGGCACTGCCCATACTGAAATTAATAATGGTGATTTCACCATCGGTAGCGCAAGGCATCGAGCGGTCGCGCCCGACGACTTCCACACCCTGCCACTCGGCAAAACGATCCACATAGTTTTGGAAGTTGGTCAGCAGGATGTACTTCCCGAACTTCTCCAACGGCAATCCAGTATAGCGTGGCAGCCAGTTTTCTATGATTTCTTGCTTGGTTTTCATTTCGATTATTATTTGTGCAAAGGTAAGAATATTATTTGAATTGTGCGTATCTTTGCCGCGAAATCGAAAGATTGGCAATTGCATTTCAACAACATTAAATGACCCACTACCCCGTAAAAATACTAATGGCTTTCGGTTGCACTTTTGAGCCTGAGGGTGACGAGTTCTTCGATTGGCTGATGCGCAACGGCTACCCTGAACTCGGTGCCCTGAGCCGCACGATCCAAGGTGACAACGAGGCCAAAGACTGGTTGATGAACCATGGTTTCCCCCACTTGGCTGCCATCGACAGCGCCATCGACAAGGAAGCCAAAGCCGAGGAATGGCTCATCAAAAACCACTTTGCAGTCAATCTCGCCCTCGCAAAAGCCGTCAATCGGGACGACGAAGCCACGGAATGGCTCGAAAAAAACGAACTTCAAGTTTTTGTCATCATTGCCGATAAGATTCGTAAATATCTGGATGATAAATATTTAGATTATCACAAAATCCATTTTTAATTTCAAACGAAATTTTTTGAGCTACATAAGAGAAAAAATCCTAACTTTGCGGCCAATCAGAAAGAGTAAATAATTAGAAAACCATACTACAATGAAAAAAGGATTATCCATCGTCATCAACATCATTCTGTTTGCCATCATTGTACTGTTAGCATGGCAAGTCATCAAGAGCATCCAAGCTCCCATCAAGTTCAACACTGAGCAAAAAGCTCGTGAAGCCAAGGTGATTGAGCGCCTTATCGACATCCGTAACGCCGAGGTGCTTTACAAAAATGCCACCAGCAAGTACACAGACAATTTCGACACCTTGATCAATTTCTGCAAGAATGCCGAGATTCCCGTGGTGCAAATGCTTTCAAAGCAAAATGCAGAGGACTCCACGTATTATACCGTATACGACACCATCGGATTCGTGAAAGTGATGGACTCCCTGAAAAACGGTCGTGAAGGTTTCAACATCACCGACTTGAAGGTTGTGCCTTTCAGCGAACCTCAAAAGAATTTCGAACTTGAGGCTGGCGTCAAGGAAAGCAGCGGTGTCAAAGTTCCGATCTTCGAAGCTCGTACCCCCTACGAAGTCTATTTGGGTGTTCCCGGCGGTGCTTTCAGCGACAAGGAATGGAAACAGCGTGTCGACAACCTGAAGGCTGAAAAGGAAAGTATCCATCGATATGCCGGTCTGAAAGTCGGTTCGATGGAAGAAGCCTCCACCGAGGGTAACTGGGAGAAACTCTAAACGTGTAGGATGAATGACGGCATCGCTGAATCCTTATATCTGCCAATACGGCGAGGAGTTTGATGCCGAGAAGTCATCGCAGTATAGAATGACCATCCAATGCTCGTTGGGTGGTCTTTCTTTTGCCCTTCTCGATGCCGAAACCCAAACGCTCGTCGCCTTGGAATGCTACCAGTCGGACTTGTTGGCCGACAGCAACGACCTTATCCGCACCTTGGAACGCGCCTTGGAAGACAAAGGCTTGAACAACAAGAACTTCCCATCGGTAACTTTCATCACCGACAACCGTTATGGCTCGCTCATCCCCGAACCGCTGTTCAATGAAGCCAATCAAGCCAAATACCTTGACTTCTCCTTCCAAATTCCCGACGCTTATTCCATCGCGTCAGAACGGCTGGCATCGGCTCAATGCTTCAACGTCTATGCCCTCCCGACAGCCTTAAAAGAAAAGGTGACGGGTAAATGGACGGACACCCACTTTACCCATACAAGCAGCGTATTCATCGACAGCATCTTGAAAAACGAAGACGGAAACGGCGTCTTTGTCAACGTGCGTAACCGTGACTTCGATATGCTCGTCAAAAAAGAAGGCAAGTTGCAATTCTTCAACAACTTCAAGTTCAACACCAAGGAAGACTTTACCTATTTCCTGTTGTTTGCCATGGAACAAAATGGTCTCTCGGGGCAAGACACGCTTGTCCGCTTCTCTGGTCTCATCCGTCCCGCCTCCGATATCATAGACCTCTGCGGACGTTACGTGAGAGACATCCGTTTTGTTGAAGACCCCCACACGCTACAAGTCAGCAAAGCCTTGGAGGAGGTGCCGTTTCAATACTATTTCATACATTATCAAGCACTAAGATGAGGATTATTAGAGGAAGATACCAACGCCGACAGATTACCGCTCCAAATAATCTGCCCGTGCGCCCCACCACCGACATGGCCAAGGAAAGCCTGTTCAACATCATTGAGAATCATTTCGATTTTGAAGAGACTGAGGCGATGGACCTCTTTGCCGGCACGGGCAACATCTCCTACGAATTGGTGTCAAGAGGCTGCCCGAAAGTGGTGTCGGTCGACCAAGACTTCGGCTGCGTGAGATTCATCCGCGAAACCGCCAGCAAACTCAACATGAAAGAGTTGCTTGTCGTCCGCTCCGACGTATTCCGTTTCCTGGACAAACACCAGATGCAATACGACCTCATCTTCGCCGACCCACCCTACGACTGCGAACATTACAACCAATTGGTCAACCTCATCTTTGAGCGCAACCTGCTTCGTGAAGGCGGCATGTTTGTTTTGGAACATGACAAATACCAGAACTTTGAGGAACATCCACATTTCATGGAGCAAAGGCATTATGGCAAAGTGAACTTCAGTTTCTTTGCCCAAACCATTGAAGAAGAATCCGAGGAATCTGAAGAAGATTAAATATACCCAAAGCGCTTCCTGACAATCTCTTTCTCTTCGTCGCTGCTGTCGCGGAAGAGCGGCATCACTTCGTCCTCTGGGAAGTCCGTGAAGGTGAGGAAAAGGAGTGAGTCGAGGGTGTCATTGAAGTCGGGGTCGACATTGAAACAAAGGAACTTGGCGTTCAGTTTCAGGTATTTCTTGAACAACGTGGGAAGACGGTATTGTCCGTTGCTCAGACGGAACATGAACTTGTCGAACTTATCGATACTATCCATGTTGCCTTGCAGCAGCACATCGGGATCCACCTTGAGGAAGTCCTCGTGGAAAGGTGTCATCGGCGTGGCCATGTCCTTGAGCTCGTCGGTCACCGGATGTTTCTCGGTGACGTATTTCACGATCATGCTCATATAGAACTTCGGATACCACGAGCTGATGCTCACTGGTCCAATGAAATGGTTAATGTTGGGATAGCGCACCACCACATCCGACAGACCACGCAAAAGGAGCACCAAAGGCAGGACCTCTTTCTGATAGTCGAGTGAGACGAACGAACGTCCCAATTCGATGGTATGTTCCAAATATGGAACAAATGCCTCGTTGAAATGGACCAGCGTGCTGACATAAAAGCCTTTGAGGCCAAACTTGGGGACAATGTCGCTGCCAATACCCAAACGATAGCAACCTGCAATCTTCTGCTTCACCTTGTCCCAAAGGATAAGATGTTTGAAATGATTGTCGAATTCGTCCTGATCAAGGTTCTTGCCCGTACCTTCGCCGATGGCGCGGAAAGTCTCCTCGCGCAAGCGGGCGATTTCGTGCATTAGGTTCGGTATATCCTCGTAATCGGCCAAGTAACAATCGTAATCGGAGGCAGAATAGAGGAACGACTTCTCGCGGATGGCATCCAACTCGGCCAACATCAGTGATAAGTCACTTGGGGCATCAATTTCATTCTGATTGGCCTCTTTCTTCTCCGCGGCTTTTGTTGGAATATTGGCCTCCAAGGCATAGGAGCGGCTACGCAAATAGGCAGCCAGGTCGGCAGGCTTCTCGTAAGCGGCAACCTCGGCAGGCAGGATAGGCTTGCCGATTTGCAGGTTGAAACACTGGTCGTGTTTGTTGGCCAACTCACGCGTCAGGCGCGCCGTGCCCAACATGGGGTGAATCTTGTCGACAGCATAAAACAGCTTCGAGTTGCGGCCATCCCAAAAGGCAGGAATCACCGGCACACCTGCATTTTTGATGATGCGGGCGATAGATGTGCTCCACTCCAAGTCCTCAGGATAGTTGTGACCGTGATAGCGCGACACCTCACCTGCCGGAAACACGCCCAAACCATAGCCAGCCGCAATATGCTGGATGGCGCCCTTGATGCCACCCACGCTGCTCTTCCACTCCGGGTTGTCAGTAAAGGGGTTCACCGCGAAAAAGCAATCTTTGAGGTTCGGGATATGAGCCAGGATAAAGTTGGCCATCAGCTTGAAGTCGGGACGCACCTTGGCGATGGCGCTTAACAGCATCACGCCTTCGATGCCGCCAAAGGGATGGTTGCTCACCACGACGAAACCACCTTCTTTGGGGATGCTTTCCAACTGTTCGGGACTGACGTCAATGGTAATACCCATGTTTTCCAACAAGTGATCGGCAAACTCAGTACCTTGATAATCAGCGGCTCCATCAAAAAGGCGGTTGATTTTGCCCAAACCCATAAAGCCATAAGCCAAGCCTGCGACACAAGTGCCGAAGAAGCCTTTCATGCCGAAGGCCTTTTTCAAATCCGAATTGGTCACAACTTTTCTCATGATTACTGAGCCTGTCGAATTCTTGGTTTCAAACGGCAAAGATACGGAATTTCTCTTTCCTTCCACTATTTTTCCAACAAAAACCGCTAATCTATCATTAGTACAAACAAGAAAAACGTATTTTTGCCTTGGATTTCATTTGCAGAAAAGCATCATGGTCATTCTGTTCAACAAGCCTTTCGGCGTCCTCAGCCAGTTCACCCCCGAGGCCGGACATCGAGCGCTCGACGAGTTTGGATTCCCGGCGGGAGTGTATGCGGCAGGTCGCCTCGACCACGACAGCGAAGGCGCCTTGCTCCTTACCGACGAGGGGAGACTCATCAAAAAGCTCCTAGACCCAAAATTCGAGCATCCGCGGACTTATCTCGCCCAAGTGGATGGGCAGATTACGCAAGAGGCTGTCAATCAGTTGAAAAAAGGCGTAACCATCAAAGGCTACCGCACCAAACCCTGCCAGGCTGAAATCATTAATCCGCCAGAAAACCTGTGGGAACGTGTACCACCCATCCGCTACCGTGCCAACATCCCGACGAGTTGGGTGCGGCTCACCCTCATTGAGGGCAAAAACCGACAGGTACGCCACATGACCGCCGCCGTCGGCTGCCCCACACTGCGGCTTATCCGTGTACAAATCGGAAACATCTCGCTGGGTGAATTAAAACCAGGCGAATGGAGAGTCGTAAACGAGCGGGTGATTTAATAAGAGACTTAGGCATAGCTCTCCGTCGGATAGCCCGTCTCGTTCCAAGCAATACTGTAATACTTGCTGAAATACCGTTTTGCGTGACAGTTGGCTCGTATTTCCGTCCAAAAAACGTTATGGTCGCCCTTGCCGAGGGCGTTCATCAGGCTAGGCAGCCCTATAAGCAAGAGGTAGGTCCAGCCGAAACGTCGGCTGTCGGCGGTATGCCCAAACTCATGCATGCAAATTTGATTGCCAAGGATATATTGTTCACCTTCGCCTTGCATCCAATTACCAGCCCAAAGGTCGACAAAAGTACCCAGCGAAACACCCAAACCATATTTATAGTTTTTTTTCGTCACAAAGGTGATGCCGCCAAAAACATCCACACGGTCGGCCTTGCCTGCAAGGGCACGCAGGGTGGAATAGAGCCATCCCACCAACGTTTGCGGAAGCTCCCATGTAAACCGCGAAAGCAATTGGCAGATGCGTCCCATGGCCGAGCGCTTCCTGTCTGTCAGGAAAAGGCCTCGGGCAATCTGGGCGACAATGCGAAACCTATGCGACAAAGACGGGATCATTGGCAACTATAGTTTTAAACCGTAACGCAAAATCATCCATAAAAAGAGAAAGAGGACAAAGGAAATCCTTCCCCTTGCCCTCAATCTAAATCAATTGAAGCTTCTTAGCCTTTTCTCTTCAGAGCGTTGGCGAGCTTTTCCTTGAGCTTCAAGAACTTTTCCATCTGAGCTTTGTTCAAGCTCTCTTTGGCTTTTTCAAGTCTGGCCTGAAGGTCCTGAGCCTTTTTCAGAGGAGTAGCCCAGTCGGGAGACTTAGCGTTGGTTTCGCTAGCTTTCAGAGCCTTTTCGTAGTTTTCAATGTACTTGTTGATGTAGGACTCATAGTCTTTGAGCATCTGATCGTAGTTCTCAGCCTTCTGAACCTTTTCGGCCTGTGCCTTAGGCTTAGGAGTAGCTTTTTCAACTTGAGCGTTAGCATTGAAGGCGAAACCGCCAACCAGGAGAGCTGTAATAGCAAAAGCTATAATCTTCTTCATCTTTTTTTCCCTAAATATGTGTCGGGCGCAACTTTTAGTTTTATTGCCTACTCGTGAGCTTTTCGGCATCCGCTATACTATCATTTTGTTTTCAGCTGCAAATATACACTTAAAATTTGATTGCTCAAAAAAAAGTTGTTTTTCAGCCACGATGTGTCATATCCAAAAAACGTGCCAAAAAAAAGAACAACGAAAAAAAAGTAATGCATCATCAAGACTGTATCTCAAACAGGTTCAAAAAACCTGTGATCATGAACACGCTGCGGATGTCGTTGCTGATACCGCGGACGATGATCCTGCCGCCTTTTTCTGCTGCGGCTTTTCGGAGGGTAAGGAAAAGACGAAGGCCGGAACTAGAGATGTAAGTCATCTCGGTGCAATCCAACACGATGATGCCTGAGGCCGATTCTGTCAGACGCTCCATTTGGTCGGACACTTCCTGAGCGGCCAAGGTATCAAAGCGGCCTTTCAGAAACGCCGTTACAACCTCATTTTGTTTTTTGATTATTACTTCCATAGTATTATAGGTGTTTCGTCATTATCAGATAATTCTTGTCCTCTTTTCTCTCATAACTTAACGTATCCATCAATTGCCGTACCAAATGGATGCCTAGCCCGCCGATGGGGCGCTGCCCGACAGGGGCGTTCAAGTCAACCTCGGGAGCGGCAGTGGGATCGAAGGGGGCACCGCTATCTGCGATGACAAACTCCAAAACGTCCTTATGAATAATAGCTTCCACATCCACCAAGCCATCCGTTCCTTTGGGGTAAGCATATAGCATTATGTTGCTCACCGCCTCTTCGAGAGCCAGGTTGATGTTCATGGTCATGCTTTGGCTCAGCTGTCTTTCCCGGGCGATGCCCTCCACGAAATCGGCAAGTTGAGGTATCTGTTGGATGTCGTTGTGAAGCACTAGGTGCCGTTCCCGCCGAAGGGTATCCTCCTTGGGGAGAAAGTGGATGAAGAGCATCGTGAGGTCGTCGCTCTGCGGCGCTTCGCCCACAAACTCCGTCACCTCGCTTTGCAATGCTTCAAGATGCGCTTGGGAACAACGACGGGTGCGGAGTACGGATTCCACTTTTTCGAGACCGAATTGTTCGAACTTCAGGTTTTCGGCTTCTGTAAGGCCATCGGTGTAGAGCAACAGCGAGTCGTCGTAGTGCAGCTGCATGCTCTGCTCGTCAAACGCATATCCGCTCATGATGCCCAGCGGAATGTTGGCCTGAACGGGCAAAAGATGGATGTCGTTGGTAAGGATAAGCGGCGGATTGTGGCCAGCGTTGCAATAATTGAGGAGACCGGTGGTCAAGTCAAGCACACCGCAGAAGAAGGTGACGAACATGGTGCTTTCGTTCGATTCCGCCATGGTGTCGTTCATGGCCGTCACGATGCGCTGGGGACTGGTTTCATGGGCAGACGTGGCTCGGAACAGGCTTCTTGTGACCGCCATCACCAATGAGGCAGGTACACCCTTACCCGAGACGTCGCCAATGCAAAAATATAGCTTCTCGTCGCGGATGAAATAATCATAAAGGTCGCCACCCACCTCCTTGGCGGGAACGATGGAGGCGGCGAAATCCAAGTCTGTCCGGTCTGGAAAAGGCGGGAAAGTCTTGGGGATCATCGCCATCTGGATCTCGCGAGCGATATGGAGCTCGTTTTCCATCCGCTCTTTCTGTTCGTTCACAAGTTGGTATTTGGCTTGGTTTTTAGCCACTACCCTGAGAATGACGATGAGCATGGCCAAACCCAATAGTTGCAGCAGCTTTACAATCATTCCAACCCGACGAACACCGCCGTACAGATCTTTTTCGGGAAGCACGATTGACATGGACCACCCCGTTCGCTCCACAGGTGCGAAATAAACGTGATTTGTTTGCCCCTTATAGCGGATGGGCATCTCGCCCTGCTCTCCTGACAACATTGCCCTATTGACGTGGTCGAGTGTTTCGTAGTCCTCGGATTGCAACGCAACCTGATCAACAGTGGTTTGCATCACCAAGGTTTCAACAGGGCACACCATGATTTGCCCGCTACGGCTGACAACCAGATTGAAGGCATTGGGATAAACCTTGATTCCGCTGATAAGATCCGTGAGCCAGTCCAAAGAGATGTCGGCGGTGAGGATGGCGGCCACTGTACCGTTATTGTCTTTGACTGGCATAGAGAAGGTTGTCATCAGGATATCGCCGCCATTTTCGTCGAAATAGGGTTCCGACCAATAACTGTCATTCAATTCCACGGGTTTTGTGAACCATTCCTTGTTAGGATAGTCGTATTCCTCCGTGGCCAACGAAAGCATCCTGATTTCACCAGTCTCCATATCTCTCGCAGCATATGGGGCATACAAGGGATAACTTTCACTGTAGCCAGGGACAAGAGCCATGGTCGAACCGACCACGATAGGATTTTCGCTCACCACCCGCTGGGGGATCCGTTCCAAACTATCGGGGTTTTCCAAACACCATTGTGCCACCCAGATACTATTGCGAACGGCAGCTTCGGCCTGGTTTACGACATCCATGATTTTGTGTTCGGCGCTTCTCAGTTCGCTCTCCGCACGGAGCGATGCTTCTTGCTTGATTTCCCTTTGGGCAAAGACGAACTGTATAATGGCAGTAGCCTCCAATGTAAGGGCAGCCACAATCACAAGCAGCAGCCTGGCACGCATTGAGATGCCACCTTTTTTATTGTCTTTTCTATCGGACTTCATAAGATGGGTTTTAATGCCACGCGGAGTTCCGGCATGGGGCGTTTGGTATCTCTTTCAACAATCAAGGTCTTGAGCCCAGCGAAGGGACGTATCAACTCTTCGATCTCTTTCAGCGGAATGCCTTCCCCGAAATACGCCGGCACGAAACACTCCCAGAATCGGATGGCCAGCGCCTTGGGCATGTGGAATGCCTCCTTGATGAATGCCTCTTCGCTAAGGCAGCAGCATAGGTAGACCATGCCCACATCGAAAAGATGGTTGCCCCAGCAAAAATCGCCCAAGTCGATGAAATAGCGTCGGTCGCCCACGAAAATGGCGTTGCTGAATTGGAGGTCGCCATGGATGGCGGTTTCCTCGTCAGGGGTATCAGCGATAAAACGGGCCAGCTTGTCTTTTTCGGCCGTGGTGAAGAAAGGCGTTTCTTCCAAAAGGCGATAGTAGCGGTCCTTGACGTTCTCGAATTGTGTGATATCCACGTGGGTGGCGTGGAGTTGCAGGCTCATTTGGGCAAATTCGGAAGCAAATCGCACCACTTTTTCCGGTTCGTCAGCCGTGGCGCGCGAATAGGATTTCTTGCCCAAGATACGTTTGAAACGGATGCCATAGCGACCATCTTCGGTAACCACATATTCGCCCGGCTCCGGCGTGGAGATGCCCATGTCATAGACCTTTCGGGCGAGTTTCATCTCATCGAGCGGCTGTTGTATCTTGCCAGGGAAATAGAGCTTCAACATCACCGAAGGATCGGTCTTGTGGTCGTAGCTTTCGCCATTGGCGCCACCACCCGAGAGCACATAGTCTTTAAGGCATATCTTGATTGGTTCCATTAGTCAAACACTTGGTTGATGAGGCGTTCAAATTCTTGAAAGGCGGAGGTCCCTTCCAATTCACGGAGGGCGTCGGCCAAGCCGCGGTAATGCCACTCATGGTCTTTGCGCCCCTTCGCATGGAAGAGGTTCCAGAGGGCGTCGCCCTGCCTGGCGTAGTCGCGGGCGATGGCACGCATGTTGGAGAGTTTGTCGCCCAAGGCCACCATCTTGGCGTCGAGGCTGGCCTTGGAAAGTCGGTCGATGGCGGACCGCTTGCGATCATGCCAACTGGCCTCTTCAGTAACGCCGATGGGCATCTCTTCGCTCTCATCGGCCACCAAAGAGGCAATCCGCTCACCAAACTCAGCGCGGATCTGCACTACCGTCACTTCGGTATCCTCCACCGTATCGTGAAGGGCTGCTGCCGCCAACAGCTCTTGGTCGGCGGTCATCGTGGCCACGATTTCCACCGCTTCCATAGGATGGACGATATAGGGATAACCTTTCCCGCGGCGTTCGGTGCCCGCATGGGCTTTGACGGCAAAAACGATGGCGTGGTCAAGGAGTGTCGTATCAAGAGGTTGGTTTGCCATAAACTTACTGATTCATGAAAGGAAGGTCTTTTGTTTGCTCCAGCAGGAGACTCGCCATGGCCTCGTTTCCCTTGGAGGGACCGTTTAACATGTCGAACATCCACTTCAGCCCGATGCGGCCACCGCCGTTTTTGAGGATATAGGCTGTGCAGAGGTGCTGCGGTGCCACGGAAGAAGAGAGGATGTCGATGTCGGTCATCCCGATCTGGAAGCAGGCAATCTGATAGGCCGCCTCGGAGTAGTTCTTGACCAGGGCGTCGATATCACCAAGGGTTTTAAGCCCCATAGCTTCAAACAATGGCAGGAAATTGGAAAGGTCGACGGGTTGTATCTCCGCCTGATTAATGGAGGCGATTTGGCGCGTCAATGCATTAAAAGGCCCAATCTGAAGATAGCTCTTGAAGGCGTCGCCATCGAGTGGCACCTCGCTCAAGTTGCCTGATGCCACCAGGTTCTGCACCTGCCGGCGATAGTCGGCGAGCTCATGACGAATGCGGCTGAACTCGTCGTCCACCAACTCGAGCATGCCCGCCAAACGACTCAAATTGCGCTTATACACCTTGGGGATGTCCACCCCGCTTTTATAGCCCGTGTCGTGGTTCATGTTGGCCCAAGCGTGTTGCAGGACGGTCCGCATCTGCACCTCAAAGCGAATCTTATTCAGCTCAGGATATACAGCGTTGGTATAGGCAGATTCAGGGACACGGCAAATGTAGTGCAGGGAAAGATAACCGAAGCTGTCGATCTCGTGCGCCTTACGCTTGTCGATGGAGTTCTCCCAATCGATTTCGAACAGGCGGTCCAAAACGGAGGCCACCTTATCCACGTCATCGTTGTAGAAGGTGATCACGCGGATGCCTACCACATCGGTGACGTCGTGGATGCTTTGGTACTTATCTCCTTTAAGTTGAAGCTTCCCCAAGAGGGAGTCCTCTTTTTTCACCCGATGCTCAATAGCGGCCACGACGATGCCCGCTTCGGTGAAAAACTCCTTCAGCTTCTCGGGAATCGCCGTTGCCATCTGCTCATAAATGGGCAGAAACTGGCGGTACTGGGCAAGCAATTGCAGTATTTTAGGGTCAGAGATATTGTTATTCATGGTTTGCATATAGAAGGGCAAAGATAATAATAAATAATAAGAATGATTGTTTTAGGCATAAAAAAAGACCCTTGGTTTACCCAAGAGTCTAATTTAATTCGTTGATTTTTAACTAATTAGTTATTTAATACTCGTCCTCGTGGAAGA
>JAEEGL015715018.1_pt1 | contig 14518 bp, 16 predicted proteins | sample 9134231 | NCBI WGS metagenome assembly JAEEGL01 (sample SAMN16246548, study PRJNA631951) | gut metagenome | biome: gut microbiome; feature: rumen; material: fiber-attached | host: Bos | place: Iran: Karaj | collected 2018-10
AGTTTATTATTTAGTAGTAGTACTTATTCAACTTCCACTATAATGTCAGGTATGAATGCAACTGAAGGAATAATGGAGTTTTCAGAAGAATTTATCACTGCAAATGCATCTGGACTCGTTCTAGTAGTAGTAGCATCTATATTACTTCATAAAGATGATAGTAAGGTTACACCTATGGTTGCATTATGGGTAGCATTTGCAACTGCAATATTATCGATAATAAATTATATAATTACTAAAAATGTGACACCTACAGCAGATCCTAATGTATTGTTATCTGCATTTAATTTTATATATAGTGCAATTCAACTGGCATACTTATACATACTTCCATTATTAATTATATTTTCTATTGAACCTGAAAATGAATTAGCTGGAATATTAAAAAAAGTTAGTTTAGGAGCTTTAGGAGTAAACGGATTATCTGGATTAATATTTATATTATTACCTAAATTTATAAACAATAAAACAAGTATAGAAGGATTTAAAAACTTCTTAAGTATGTATTCAAGTTGTTTAAAAGCTTTTGTAGTTACATTATTCGTTGAAATAATAACAATAGCTTTAGCATACATAGTTAACTATGCTCTATCAGAAAGTAAATCTCAAAATGAAGAATTAGAGGAAGAATTAGATTATGCTGAACTAGCAAGACAAGCAAGAATGCATGCTGAAGCAAGACAAAATGCAGGGATTACTTTAAATCCACAAATAACTGGTAATACAGTTCAAAATACTGTTATGCAAACTCCTACTGTAGTAGAACCAGTAGTACAACAAGCTGCACCAGTACAGGTTCAAGAGCAACAGCCACAACCACAACAGGAAACACTTACAGTACCAATACAAACAACTCCATCACCATCACCTGCTCCACAACCACAACAAGTAAATAGTAATGATGAATTACAAATACCTATGCAGCAAGGTCCAACACAAAATACTAATCAAGTAAATAATCAGTAAAATAAAAGAGTTCCAAATGGAACTCTTTTTTAATTACATTTACTAATAGAACCTAAATCATTTATATCGGTATATCCCATATTTATAAGAGTATCTGCAGCCTTCTTACTTCTTGCACCACTCTTACAGTACACTATAATCTTTGAATCTTTCTTAATCTCATCGTGATTAACAATAGAACCAATAAGGTCTACAGGAATATTAATTGCATTATCTAAATGATATTCATCATATTCTTCTTTAGTTCTAACATCAATAATAACTACACTAGTTGATTCTTTTACTTCATTACATGTAATACTTTTTACTACATTAATTTTTTCTTTAACATGGTTACTTTCACATCCAGAAAATAACAAGACAACTATAATTAATATAAATATCTTTTTCATACCATCACCACCTAAATTATAACATCATCAAATTTCTTTTTCTATCCATTTCATTATAACTTCAACTACATAATCAGTCTCTTCTTTAGTAAGTGCTCTACCCTTCTCTATCTTATGAATTCTTTCTAAACATCCTCTACAGCAACAACCAGTCGCATGCTGTGCAATAAAAACTGGATGCACTTGTCTCATCGGAGTTTGCTTTCCATCATTAAGTGGACTTGCTATAGCAATTCTTTTCCCTATCAAATCATAAGCATCGCTTTTAACTTTATCCAAGCCTTTATCTTTTACATACATCTTCATTTTACTATTCAAATGAAAACTTCCTCTGAATTTAGTTTTACCAAGACTATCAAGTAATCTATCTATATTTTTTTCCATACTCACCTATTTAAAAAGATGGTTTTATCCATCTTATTTAGTATAAAGCTTTATTCCTCCATTTTTAGACATATCATAAAGCATTCCTGTAAGAGTTAAATCTTTAGGAGTACAAATATCATCACCAGGATATTCACATTCTCCTTCCCAGTACTGCTCTTCAATAATTACCTCGCTACGAGATAATACTTTAAAGAATCCAGAATAAGATTTATATTCACCATCAAGCATAAGTATAATTTCACCATTTGCATCGACTATATTTTTATCTTTAGCAAAATAGTCTTTACCATTTAGAGTAAATGCATAATTTAATTCTTTTGCACCTTGTTCTTTATTTGTACTTAAATTATAAGAATATCTTTCTTGTCCAGATTTCTCATATATTAGATTATCTCCATAAGATAAATCACTAATAATTACTCTACCACCATCTATACAAACTTCCTTTTTATCTGTTACTGGATCATAGACATATATCTTTTCTCCATCGACAAAATATACTTTATCATTATATGTATAAGTATAGACATTAGTTAAATGAATATCAGCTTCTTTATAAGAATCATCTTTCAAATTATAAACATAACTTTTTCCATTATCTTTTGCAAATAAGAATAAATAATTTTCACTTATTCCAATAGTAGCATACTCCTTATCAAATTTTAAATGTCTAATTTTATCATTAGATACATCTTGTTCGGTAATACCATACTTTCCGCCATCATATACAGGAAAATATAATTTACTCTTATAACTTCCAAACGAATTATATACATAATTATTTAGCGAATCTTCATCAACTACTCCTCCTATAATACCAGCTTTTCCACTGATAGTATAATAATTAAAAGTACTTACACTTCCATCTACTCCAGGTTCTAGATATACAAGTGCTATATAATTAGCATTTTCCTTTTCTTCTTTTTTATCATCTTTTTTATCATTTTTCGTCTCTTCCTGTTCGTTAGGTTTCTCATTATTATCCTTATTGCTAGATACAAAATGATATCCAAGTACTACTAAACATAGAAGTATAAATAAAATACCTACAACTAAAACAACTTTAGAATTACCATTTTTTATTTTTTCTTCTTCCATAATTATCCTCCTAATAATATTATAAAACTAAGCCAAAAAGTATCAGTAAAAAAGTTGAAATTAATATTAATGCAATGAATATTCTTTCTTTAATACTAATTTTTTCTTTTAAAACTATCCTACTTATAAGGTTAGTAATAACTGAATAAAGTGAACTAATTGGTGCTACTATTGTAAGACTACCTACACTAAGTGCACACGAATAAAGTATATTTCCTATTGGAGTTAAACCACATCCTTTAATAATATCAAGTTTAGGTGGTTTAACTTTTGTAGGAGTAACAAATATAATTAATCCAAATACTAAACTAACTACTGTATATACTAGTCCTTTATAATAATACAAATCAAATATAGAGAAATTATTTACATATACACTTTTCTCAAAATATGTAGAGAATGCTACAAGAAGCATATATACTATTGCAAAAATTATTCCCTTTATTGGATGTGGTGCTTTCTTACTCTTTTTTTGGCTCATAGCAAGAAATACTATAGATAAACAAATTATACCAACAAGTACATATTGAAAAGTACCAATTCCTTCATTAAGTAATATTGCTCCAAGAGCTACATCCAAAACTGGATAAGCAGCCATTATCGGACTAACTACTGTAAGTTTTCCATTAAACACTGCAATATTAACCACGTAAGATGCTAAGAAGTCACAAAAAATAATTGGTGCAAGTGCTAAAAAAACATCAGTATTAAACTCTCCGATCATTCCGCTTGCAAATAAAACTACTGCAAGTATATATAAATTAGCTCTAAGTAAATATGTATACATATATACGTTAGCTCTATCATATTTTTTTGATACTTTAGAATAAGTAACTTCTCCAAGAGCCCATATTATGGCAACTCCTATCGCAAGTATTATTCCCAATAACATATTATCAACCCCTTTATAATCTAATTATATATATTTATTAAATCATAAACAAGAAAAAAACTTACTATAATTAGTAAGTTTATAGAAATATAGCTAACTCTTCTATACTTTTCCTTGTAGAATGAGATGGTGAAGGCATTGCTCCCTCCTGTGGATATCCAACCATAAGCATAGATACTGGTTCATACTTTCCAGTATTAAATACTTCTTTAGTTTTACTTGTATCAAACATACCTACCCATACTGAAGAAAGTCCTAAATTAGTACTTTCAAGCATCATATATGTCGTGCAAATTGATGAGTCAGTATCATAACTTGAATACCCTTCCTTACTCCAAGCATCTTCTTTAGAAGAACAAATAATAAATGCCAAAGGTGCGCCATATCTACATGGAGAAACACTATCTACTTTTGCTAGTGCCTCATCACTAGTACAAACATATATCTTAAGTGGTTGTAAATTCTTAGCACTAGGAGCAATTCTACCAGCTTCTAGTATTTTTCTAATATCTTCTTCACTAACTTTTTTATCTGTATATTTTCTAACTGTATATCTCTTTTCTAATAATTCATCAAAATTCATATTAACTCCTATTCTTTAAACTTTACTCCTAAAAGTCTAACTATTTCATGTGATTGAAATCTATCTATTATTACACCCTTTAAGCTATTTAAATCAGTAAGAATACCACTTATATCAGAATTAGATAAATCTACTCCATTTAAATTAACTTTATAGAACTCTACTTTATTAAGATTAACATTATCAAATTCAATATTCTTAATCTCTGATTCTAAGAAATAACTTTCACTTAGATCACTATCTTTTATAATTACATTATTAATCTTAGTATCAGAGAAATTTACATATTTAAGTGTTGAATTATTAATAACTACATCCTTAATACTAGCCTTTATAAAAGTAGTACCAGTAAGTTTACAATTATTGAACTCTACTCTTTGGATAGATTTATTATCAAATACTTTATTAGATAAATCACAGTTATTACATATTACATCGAGTAAATCTACATCTTTAAATTTTATATTAGTAAAGTCTATCTTATTAAATATAATCGTATCAAGTACACAATCTTCAATAACTATGTCATTACTACTGTTCTTATCAAATATACTCTCATTGTAATTATTCTCTTTGTAAGCATCATCTAAATTATTAGGTGTAGCATTCTTAATCTTAGGGGTCTTAACTTTAATATTAGACATATCATCACCAAAATAATTATAACAAAAAAAAGACTAGTGTTTAACTAGCTTTCTATTTTTTGTACTTAATTTATTAATTATTATATTAGCAGATATATCCCCAGTTACATTAAGTGTCGTATATGACATATCTAAAAGTTTATAGATACTGCTATAGAAACCAATAAATGAAATTGGAAGGCCGAATAACGATAAATATGTAGCACCTATAACTATTCCACCATTTGGTATTCCAGGAGCAGCCATATTAATAAGTAAGGCACTTATAATCATTAATATAAAAGTAAATATTGAAATATCATATGAGAATAATTGTGAAGTAAAAAGTGCAAGAAGTGCAAACGATACTGCACCACCACACATATGAATAGTGCATCCAAGTGGAACTGTAATATTTGTTATCTTAGATGGTATTTTAAAATCATTTTCACAAGTAGATATTGTCGTAGGAAGTGTTGCTACTGAAGAACACGTAGTAATAGTCATAATCCATACTTTTATACAGTTCTTAATATAAGTAAACACGTTTACTTTTCCAACTATACAGGCAGGTACAATCATAACAATAACCATTACGATTATGGATGCTAAATATGCCGTTAAAATATATTTAAATCCAAGACCTAGTAATACACTTCCATATTCACTAATAGCATTTCCTAAAAGTGAAAAGATAGCTAAAGGAGTAATATACATTACATACTCTAATATCTTGTATAAAATAGTTTTTAATTCTTTTATGAAACTTATAAATGTACTAGATTCTTTGACACTACTAGATGCATAACCAAATAATACTGCAAGAATAATAGTACTAAATATTGAATTGTTTTGTAACATCGTAACGATATTTGATGGGAATAAATTAACTATTATAGATTTAATATCAAAAGGTACTACTTCACTATTCCACTTAATTAAATCGAATTTATAACCAATACCTGGTTTTAATATAAATACTATTAATGAAGCAATCAAAAAAGATATAAGAAACATAATTATAAATATAGCAATTGTCTTTAAGACTAAGTTTGATTTTATCTTTTTAGATTCATATATAGTAAGCATTATACTTGTAAATATTATTGGAATAATCATAAACTTAAGTAAATTTATATAAATAGTTCCAATAAATGATAAAGCACTTACTACACTAGGGAAAAATATACCAAATATAATTGCAAGAATTATACTTATAACAATAGATATATTATATATTTTATTTTTCATAATACTTATTTATCCTTTCTATAGCTTCTATCACTACTTCTCTTTTAGCAAGAGCAGATACTCTAAAATAACCATCACCTTTTTTACCAAATACTATTCCAGGTATAATAATTATCTCAAATTCTTTTAAAAACAATTCAAAATAATCCATTGACTTCATACCATTATTTATTTTAATCCACAAAAATGGTGAATCAGTCCCACCATAAACTTTATAATTTAATTTCTCAAACGCCTCTCTTAATAATTTAGCATTTTCTTTATAATATTTAATATTTTCATTTATTTCTTTTTGAGCTTCTCTAGTATATACAGCTTCTGCTCCTTTTTGTGCAATATAATCTGCACCATTAAATCTATTAATTGTTCTAGCTTTCCAATACTTATTAATATTATTAGCTATATCGTTAGGTATAACGTAATAAGAGCATCTAACTCCAGTGAAACTAGCATTCTTAGAAAAACTTCTAAGTTCTATCGCTACTTTCTTAGCACCATCTATTTCATAAATAGACTTTGGTACATCTTTAGATGATATAAAAGATGCATAAACATTATCATATATGATTATAGATTTGTTCTTTAATGAATAATCTATCCACTTTTTAAGTTCATCATATGTATAACATATACCAGTTGGATTATTAGGAGAACAAATATAAATAATATCATACTTCTCTTTTGGAATTTCTGGTAAAAAGCTCTCTGTCGTAGAATCTAATACATGAACATTTCTACTTAGAGCACTTGCTCCATCTCTATATATTGGATACATAGGATCGGTGATAAGAACACTTGAATTGATATCAAATAATTCAAGAATACTAGTAGAATCAGTCTTAGCACCATTTGAAATATATATTTCATCTAAAGAAAAATCAAAATCTTTATAATCATTATCTAATATCTTTTCTTTTAAAAAGTTATATCCATAGTAAGAACCATATCCTTTAAAAGTATCTATATTAGATAAATCATCTACTGCTTTATGCATTGCATCAATAACAGTTTTTACGATAGGTCTAGAAACGTCTCCTACCCCAATTGAAATAACCTTATTATTCTTATGATTTGCTTTATATTCATTAACTATTCTCGTTACTTCTAAAAAACTATTCTTATTATTAATATTTTTTAAAAAAGGATTAATCTTAACCATAATAGTTACCTCACAAAATATATTTTAATATAAAAAAGTCTAGAATAATCTAGATTTTTTTAAAATAATTAAATACTTATTATTTTCTTCTATAAGATTTAGATTCTTTTCTTTCTAAAACATATTCATCTTTAAGTTCTTCGTATTTCTTAACTACTTCAGATATTTGAAGTGAAACACCAGTAGCAATACTAGGATTTAAAAATGCTTTACCTTCATATGCTCTTTCGATTGAATAAAGTGCAAATGATTCTTGTTCATTAATTCTATTAAGTACGTCACCAATTGATATCTCATAGTCTATATCTATATCATCAACATCGATTCCTCTATAGTTAGCACATCTAAGCATATCTTCAAATTGTACTTTTCTTTCAGGATATCTTTCTACAAAAGTAACTCCACGACTCTCAAGGAATTCTTTAGCAAGTTCTTCACTTTTAACTAAACTATAATAATCTGGTAATTGTATTTTTAATATATTTTTAAAATCTTCATCTTTAACAAAACTATAAAAATCTAGTAATGCTTTTTTTCCCATTCTTTTCATAATATCTCCCCCACCAAATTCGTCTCATATTATAACACATAACACATGCAAAATCAAACATTTATTCTATCATATGTAATATTTCATTGTTTTTTCTATCCAGTAATAGTATTTAATACCATCTTTTTCAATATTTTTAAATCTTTTATATAATTCTATTCCATCACTAGGATCATGCCATATATCTACAAAAACATAATCGACATCTTTAACTTTATCATTATATTTAAAAGCATCTTCATTAATAACAATAATCTTATCTTTATATATAAAATTAGGAAGAATATACTTGTTAAATAAGTCTATTACTTCTTTATCTTTTTCTACAACAATAACCTTATCAACATTTTCTTTTAAACTTGCCATATAAGCAAAATATCCAAGTCCTAATCCATAAGTTACTACTTTTCCATTTACTTCTTCCACTACTTCTCTCATAGTATTTATCTCATTAGGAGTTATCATCATCCATTCCCTATCATTTTGATATATAACTGGATAAACGAATTCTTCTTTAAAGTATCCAATCTTTGGTATTACCATATCACCATCGTAATCCAAATCATCATAGACAAATAATTCATAAGGTAAATAAGACTTACTCTCTATCTTCCAGTTCTTATCTTTAACACTATTTAAATTAATATTCTTATAATAAGCATTATCTTTATAATCATTAACATCTAATTCTTTAATAGATCTATCTAAATATTTAATAAATTTCTTATCTTTTTCTTTTTTCATTAAAATAGATAATTCTTTAATAACATCTTCTCTACTATTAACATTTTTATCACATAAAAAAGAAGGTATCTCATTTAGATAGATACTCATATATTTTAAAAATATATAATTATAATCTTCTTTTTCCATATACCTACTCTTTAACTATTATTGATAATTCTATTCCAAGTTCATATTCTGTATCTACAAACTCTTTATGTTCTTTATCGTACTTACGATAAACTCCTCCAACAAAGAATCCTTTAACTTTTAGCTTTTTACTTTCTACATATGGAAGCAATTCTTTTAATTCTTTCTTAGGTATACTACCTATCTCATGAAACTTTCCATGTTCACCCTCAAGAAGTACTTTAATAGCATCTTTTCCTTTATATTCATACTTTTCAAGTTTAATAGTATTAGTTTCTTGATCTGCTATTTCCCCAATACTTTCATTTGTCTCTTTAAGTTCTTTTACTGAATATCCTTTAAATTTATTATATATTCCTCTTTCCATTCCCTTTTCAATTATATGATTAATAACATCATAATAATTAGAAATACCAGCGACATTAATTCTTCTACTATATATAACTCTATCTTCTTTAACCTTAGATACTTTTTTAATCTCAGTCTTCTTATTAGTCTTTTTTCCAGTGTTCTTAACTTCTTTTTCTTCTTTACCAAACACTAAATATTTAAGTATATCCATAAAAGCCTCCATACAAAAATTATATCATAATTATTTTTTCTTCTTTTTTATTTTTCTAAATAGTTTAATTATTTCTTGCTTAATAAATCTATAAAAATATCTTACAAATAATATTAATATACTTCCTATATATAGATCCATTAAAACATCTTCTTTTTTAGTAAAGAAATCATGTCTAATAATAGTTCTACATCTAAAAGATAAACATCTAAGTATTTTTAAATCATCGAACTTAACAATCTTATGCTTATTATAAACTTTGCTACAGTAAAATAACTTACAAGATAGATTCTCTGAAGTACAACCTTTATCTCCAACATGGAAACAGTACCTACAACATCCATTCTTAAGTCCGTTTCTACATACTCCATTTTTATCAAACTTACAAAAGTTACATCCACCTTCAAAGTCGTTTATCTGCTTTATAGCAGCATCGTAACAATATCTAATTCTCTTAAATCTATTTTTTATATTAAGAGCCGTTATAAAAGTTTCAATTTCTTTATTATCACTATAAAATTTAGTAAATACAAAAAGAATAGAACGATAATATTTAAGATTATTATAGAATCTATTTAAATCTTTTTTATTATTTATTACTATTCTTTTTTTAAACATAATAACTCCTCTTAATCGAATTCTTTGCTTACATCTTCAAGTAATTTTCTAATTTCTAAGTGTTGTGGGCAGCTTTTTTCACATTTACCACACTTAATACACTCGTTAGCTCTTCCACCATTTTTAGTATGTATATTGTAATACATCTTACTATTCCAATCCTTAAATGTCATCTTAGCATTATAACAACTGAAAAGGTCAGGTATTGGAATACTACGTGGACATCCTTTAACACAATATCTACATCCAGTACAAGGAATACCACCAAGATTATTTAGTATCATTCCTGCTTTAAGTACTGCATTCATCTCTGTCTTAGTAAGTTTCTTAAAGTTCTCCATATAACTTACATTATCTTTCATCTGTGCTAAACTGCTCATTCCAGAAAGGACTTTAAACATTCCATCAAAACTAGCAGCAAATCTAACTGCAAAAGATGCATAACTAAGTTTATTCTTATTTACTTTATCAAGTACAGCTTTAGCATCATCACTTAGTTTAACTAAAGTTCCACCCTTAACAGGTTCCATAACAAGTATTTGTTTATTATATTTACGACATACTTCATAACAATCTTTACTCTGAACACTAGTACTCATATAATCAGCATAATTAAACTGAATTTGTACTACTTCTATTTCGGGATGCTCTGAAAGAATCATATCAAGAACATCACTAGTATCATGAAATGAAAGACCTACATGTTTAATTAAACCTTTTTCTTTTAATCTTACTGCTTCACTATATGCATCACAGTTCATAAACTTTTTATAGTTTTCTCTATTTTGTGCATGCATTAAATAATAATCGAAATACTCTACTCCACAAGCTTCAAGTTGTGATTTAAGTAAAGGTTCTATATCTTCTTTTTTGTTAAAGAAACTATCAGTCAATTTATTAGTAAGAACATATTTACTTCTATCGTATCTTTTAGCTAGACATTCTCTGATAGCAACTTCACTTTTACCATCGATATATCCATGTGCAGTATCAAAATAATTAAATCCATGTTCAAAATAATAATCGATCATCTTGTTAAACTCATCGTAATCAACTTCTCCATTTTTCATAGGAAGTCTCATACATCCAAAACCTAAAATCTTATCCATAACTACCTCCTTTTTAATAATTGTTTGGAAACTAAATTTTCTTTACCATTTATTTTATTAAATATTTTTATAATATCATCCAACTCATAATCCTCAGTATACCAATTAAAGTAATACTTATAATATCTACTATTCTTAAACTTATCGATATTGCCTTCTACTACAAATAGATCAACTGGCTTAATTAAACCATTCCCTGGAAGTTTAAAAAATCCATAATAAGGTAATACTTTATTAACAGTTTTTAATACTTTATAAGTATTTTTATCTTTGTTATTCTTTTCTATCTCTTTTACTATATACGATATCAGTTTATGAGAATCACTTCTAGACACACTATCTGGATAAACAAAAGTATCAAAACTATAATTATCTGTAAATAGATGCTTATCATCACTACGATAATATCTAAGTCTGAACATATCTGTATCTAAATAGGCATGATTTTCTAATGTTTCATTTTTTATCACTTATCATCAGCTCAATTTCTTTTTTAAGTTCATCTACTATTTTCTCTTGTGGTATCTTTCTAATTGTTTCACCTTTTTTAAATAGTAATCCTTCTTTTATACCACCTGCTATACCGATATCTGCTACTCTTGCTTCACCAGGGCCATTTACTGCACATCCCATAACTGCAACTTTAATATCGCTATGAAGTGTACTTAAATAATCTTCTACTTCGTGTGCTATAGGAATTAAATCTATATTAGTTCTAGCACATGTTGGACAGCTAATAAGTGTAGGACTATTATAAAGCCCAAAGTTTTTAAGTATCTCTTTAGCAACTTTTACTTCGTTAACTGGATCACTTGATAAAGATACTCTAAGTGTATCACCAAGTCCCTTAGATAAAAGTATACCAAGTCCAATACTAGACTTAATAGTACCACTAAAATCAGTACCTGCCTCTGTTATACCTATATGAAGTGGATAGTTAAATGCTTTAGATGCTTCTTCATAAGCTTTGATACATAACTTTAAATCACTACATTTTAAACTTACACATATATCATAGAAATCTAACTCTTCAAGAATTCTAATATGTCTCAAAGCACTTTCTACCATTGCCTTACTAGTAGGTTTACCATTCTTAAGTAAATCTTTCTCTAAACTACCAGCATTAACTCCTATTCTTATAGGAACATGCTTCTTCTTACAAGCATCTACTACTGCTTTAACTTTATCTTTACTTCCTATATTACCAGGATTAATTCTAATCTTATCTACCCCACTATTAACAGCTTCAATTGCAATCTTATAATCGAAATGAATATCTGCTACTATTGGAATATGAATATGTTTCTTAATCTCTTTAATTGCTTTAGCATCTTCTATTGTAGGACACGATACTCTAACTATTTCACAGCCAACTTTTTCAAGTTCAAGTATCTGCTTAACAGTAGCATCCACATCACACGTCTTAGTATTAGTCATTGACTGTATTACTACTTTATTTTGTCCTCCAATAACTACATTACCAACTTTAATTTGTCTTGTTTTTTCTCTTTTCATAATTACCTACCTATACAGTTCACTATTATCTACAAGTATATGAGTTTTTTTCTCATTAATAACAGCTTTTATTATATCATCTTTATATAAAGAATTAACACCAATTATTAAATAACTATTCTTCTTAGGAATGAAAGTAACTGAGTACTTATTAATTAATATCCATCTGACATCATTCCAGCTTATCTTATAACTGATATTACTACCTTTAACATAACTTATTCCTTTACTACTTATAACAACATAAGGATCATTTCCATCATAAGATAATTCTTTTTTAATATAATTTCTCGAATAACATAAGAAATAAATACTAAATATGAGTGCAATAATACATAAGATAAATCCAATAACTAACAAAATTGATTTATTTAGAAAAAAGAATAATCCTATTACCATAATGGAAAGTAATACTATGTATACTGTATATACTACACTTATCTTATGAAGCTTTACATGAGGAGTTCTAACTAACTTATTATATTTAGAAGTTATATAGAGAAGTTCTTCATAATAATTCTTATCACTTTCATCTTTTTTACTAATTATTTTCATACATATCACCAGTTAACATTAGTATATCAAAAAAGTATCAAATCTGCTTTTAATTTTATAAATTAACAATCATACATAGCAACATTTTTATTATTATGAGATAATATTATTGAAAGATATGGTGATACATATGCACAAGGATATATCAGAGTTAAAGAAAGAAGAATTAGAATCTCTTAAATATTTTTTATTAAGAGATAGTTATAATTATCTAAATCCTCATAGCACTCAGTATAAAAAATATAGTGATAAATTATCTAAATATATAAAAGAAAATAATGTGAGAATTGATTTTCCACTAAAATTCACCATAAATAATTATAGTGGATTTGAAGAACTAATATACAAGATTATATTAGGTAGAAATACTAAGGAAGATTTAGATAAATATATTAAAAAATATGGTATAGAAAATGTGAATCTAATAATATCAGAAGTACTATTAATTTTTAGTATTAACAAAAACGATAATTTAGATATATACAATAGATTAGTAGAATTAAAAGAAAAAACTTATGTTCCTTCTCTAAAAGAGATATTCTTCAATTTAAGCAATCCTTTTGAGAATAAAGAATTAATAAAAGAAGTTAATAGAATTTTAAATAAAGATGGCACTATAGAAATTAGACGTTTATCACTTCCTACTGATAAAAAAAGACGTGATAAAGAGCTAACACAAGATGAAAAGAAAGAAGTTGCAAAAATAATAATTACCGATCAGTTAAATTATTTATTTGAACAATATAAAGATGGAGATAAATCAATAATCCATAATGATAATGAATATTATAAAATAAAATCTTTCTTTGAGAAGAATATGAATGCTTTAGCAATCAGATACTCTCCAAAACTAGATACTTGGAGAAATATAATGGATATAGAAGGACTATGTAGAATTGTAAAAAATGATGCCATAGTAAGAGTCTTAAAAAATATAGAAAACTATTTTAATTTTAAAATGATAGAGCACTTTCAAGAAGACTATCATGGTACTAGATTTAGAGAGAAAAAAGACCCACTAAGAAAGTTAAGTGCTGATACAAGAATCTATGTAAATACAAGTTATTCAAAATATGGAATATTATTTATAAATGAATACATTAAAAAATGTAGAAAGTATCATATTGACTACGATATGAAAGGTATAGATAAAGGTCCAGGCTATGAAGGAAAAGATATGACAATTTTCTACTCTATACTTTCTGAAGTTCCAACAAGAATTAAAATTCTTAATGAAATTAGAGAAGAACATCCAGAATGGATCGATTCTTTTGGTACTCCCCCACTTATGTGTGGAACATTAAATGGTTCATATTATGGAGTATGTCATGTAGGAACATATTCATTAAGTAAAGAATTAGAAGAAGAATTTGGATTCAAAGTAA
>JAEEGL016693214.1_pt1 | contig 14518 bp, 11 predicted proteins | sample 9134231 | NCBI WGS metagenome assembly JAEEGL01 (sample SAMN16246548, study PRJNA631951) | gut metagenome | biome: gut microbiome; feature: rumen; material: fiber-attached | host: Bos | place: Iran: Karaj | collected 2018-10
AGAATGGGATTTAAAAGAGTGGTCCTTCCGAAGAGAAGCCAAGACAGGATCATAAAGAAGCCGTCCGGCATAATCCTTACCGGCGTCAAGAGCGTTTCGGAGGCTCTTCACATTTTTAACAAATAGATGATTTACAATATACAAAAACTGTCCGGAGGTAAGAAATGGCCAGAATACTGATAGTAGACGACGAAGATAAAATCAGAGCGGTTATAAAAGAATACGCCCTGTTCAACGGATATGAGACCGACGAGGCTGTGGACGGCATGCAGGCCGTGGACAAGTGCTCGAGGGAAGACTACGACCTTATCATCATGGATATCATGATGCCGAAGCTCGACGGCTTCACCGCAGTCAAGCAGATAAGAAAATACAAGGATATTCCCGTGATCATGCTGTCTGCAAGAGGCGAGGAGTACGATAAGCTTCACGGCTTTGAGTTGGGTATCGACGACTACGTCGTCAAACCCTTCAGCCCCAAGGAACTCATGGCCAGATGCGCCGCTGTGCTAGCCAGAAAGGCAGGCGGAAGGACCGACGGAGACAGCGTTCTATCTTCAGGCGGCATAGTGCTGAACCTTGCCGGAAGGACCCTTGAAGTGGACGGGAAAAACGTGGAGATAACCCTCAAGGAATTTGAGATACTTTCATTCCTCATGAAGAATAAAAATATAGCCATTTCCCGTGAAAGGATGCTCTCGGATATCTGGGGCTACGATTTCTACGGAGACGACAGGACCATCGACACCCATATCAAGAATCTGAGAAACAGACTCGGGGCATACCGCGACAAGGTAAAGACCGTAAGAGGCGTGGGATATAAATTTGAAGACTGATCTTTTCGGACAAAAAGGAAGCCGTACGAAAAGCCTCAACAGGAAGCTTCTCGGCATCTTCATACTGTTCGGACTCGTGCTGCTTGGACTTCTCTGGATCATGCAGTCCGTTTTGCTTGAAAAGTATTACGAGCATTCCATGGAGAAAAAGTGCAGGAACGGCGTCAGCACCATCAGCTCCGCGTTTACAGAGGACAAGGATCTGGGCTACGAGGAATTCTGCGAGCTTCTCGGAAGCGTTTCTGCCGAGAACGATCTGTACGTATACGTGGAATCCGACAACGGTCTTTTTTCTCTTTCTTCCACGGAGGTGTCGAAATCCGGAAGGGTAGTGCCCGAAAGCAAGCGCATATTCGCCGACGCGAAAAGCATGCTTGCCAGCTCCTTCTCAAACGAGGTTTCGTTCACCGTGCCGGGGCAGAAGGGCGAGAAGATGGTGGTTTTCGCCAGGCAGATAGATCTTGACGGAGAATATCTCTACCTTTACGCGCTGGCATTTCTTTCTCCCATGGGTCCGGCTGTGAACATCATAAGATCCCAGCTGATACTCGTCACTTTTATAGTTCTTGCCCTCGGAGTCATCATAGCCTTCATAACCTCCAGACATCTGTCTGCTCCTCTTGCAAAGATGAGCCAGGACGCAAAGAGGCTTGGAAAAGGCGACTTCGACGTGCATTTCACCGGAGCCGATTACGACGAGATAAACGAGCTTGCAGAGACCCTCAACGAAGCCGCGTCTCAGCTCAAGGTGACGGATTCCCTGAGAAAAGACCTTATGGCCAACGTGTCCCACGATCTGCGCACGCCTCTCACCATGATAAAGTCCTACGCTGAAATGATCAGAGATCTTTCGGGTGACGACAAAAACAAGAGGGAAGAACACCTGGGCGTGATTATAGAGGAAACGGACAGACTTTCAGATCTCGTCAACGAGATACTGCTTCTTTCAAAGGTCCAGTCCGGAAGCGAGGAATTCGAAAGAAAGGTTTTCGACATACAGAAAGCCGCGGAGGAGATAGTCCAGACCTACAGGATAATGGAAAGCGAAGGCTACAGCATATCCTTTGAGACTCTTCAGGAAGAAGTGCTCGTAACAGGGGACGAATCCAAGATAAAGCAGGTCATGTCCAATCTCATTTCCAACGCAGTCAAGTACAGCGAAGAGAGGAAAGAGATAAGGGTATTCTTTACGGACGAGGGAGATTACGTCAGATTCAGCGTCGAGGACAAGGGCATAGGCATTGCCGAAGATCAGCTCGACAGAATATGGAACCGCTACCAAAGAGCCAGCCAGAGAGGCACGAGGGAAAAGGACGGCAGCGGGCTGGGTCTTTCGATCTCAAGCGAGATACTGAAAAGAAGCGACGCCGAATACGGCGTGGACAGCAGACTCGGAGAAGGGTCCTGCTTCTGGTTTAGAATGAAGAAGGAGCGAAATGGCGAAACTGTCAAAAGAAAACAGAGCTGAGGTGTGTAAGCTGCTTCTTAAGGAATATCCCCAGGCGCAGTGCGCTCTCGATTACGATACGGAATATCATCTTCTGGTCGCCGTGATGCTCAGCGCCCAGACTACCGACGTGAGCGTCAACAAGGTGACGCCGAAACTCTTCGAACTGGCTCCGGACGCATACGCCATGTGCCTTTTGCCCCTGGAAAAGCTCGAGGAGGTCATAAGACAGATAGGACTGTACAGAAACAAGGCGAAAAACATCCTTGCCATGTCGGAGGTTTTATGCCGCGAATACGGCGGACGGGTACCCGGGGAATATGAGAAGCTCATCGCTCTCCCGGGAGTCGGAAGGAAGACTGCGAACGTAGTGCTTGCGGAAGCCTTCGGCCAGCATAGGATAGCCGTGGATACCCACGTTTTCAGGCTTGCGAACCGCATAGGTTTCGTAAAGGAGGACGATGTGGTCAAAACCGAGGAATCTCTGATGAAGGCTCTTCCGGAGGAAATATGGGTAAAGATGCATCACGCTCTGATCTTCCACGGACGAAACTGCTGCACGGCGAGAAATCCACGCTGTGCGGAATGCTGTATAGCTGAATATTGCAAAAGAAACGGTTTGTAGAAAAAACCGTTTTTTTATACTATATTTGTATATTTCACGGGTGATTAAGGGCGGAAAAGTAGTATAATAAATTGTTTGAGTAGTTATACAGTATATATTCATAATATAAAGGAGAAACACAATGAAGAAAACAGTACAGGACATTGACGTTCAGGGCAAGAGAGTCATAGTGCGCGTAGACTTTAACGTCCCTATGAAGGAAGGAAAGATCACTGACGATACCAGAATCGTCGCTGCGCTTCCCACAATCAAATATCTCATCGGAAGAGGAGCAAAGGTCATACTCATGAGCCATCTCGGACGTCCGAAGGGAAAACCCAATCATGAATTCACCCTTGAGCCCGTAGCAGAAAGACTGTCCCAGCTTCTCGAAAAGCAGGTCTTTTTCGCACAGTGCGACAAAGTCGTTGTTCCCGAGATAGTGGACGCTTCAAAAGATCTCAACCCCGGAGACGTGGTTCTTCTTGAGAATCTCCGCTTCAGACCGGAAGAAGAAGCCAACGATCCCGAATTCGCTCAGGATCTGGCAGCCCTTGCGGACATATACGTATCCGACGCTTTCGGAACGGTGCACAGAGCTCACGCCTCTACCGCAGGCATTGCAAAATATCTTCCCGCAGTATCCGGTTTCCTTATCGAAAAGGAACTGAAGTTCCTCGGAGACGCGGTAAGCAATCCGAAGAGACCCTTCGTTGCCATACTCGGCGGATCGAAGGTTTCCGATAAGATCGGCGTCATAGAGAACCTCATCGAAAAGGCAGACACCATCATTATAGGCGGAGGAATGGCATACACCTTCATCAGAGCGAACGGTCACGGCACAGGAACGTCTCTTTGCGAAGAGGACAAGCTCGATCTTGCTCTTGATCTTCAGAAGAAGGCTGCGGACAAGGGCGTAAAGCTGCTTCTCCCCGTTGACAGCAAGTGCGGAGATAAATTTGAAGACGGCTGCAAGACCTGCTATGCCGATTCCGACGCAATGCCCGACGGATGGATGGGCATGGATATCGGACCCAAGACCATAGCTCTCTATACAGAAGAGATAAAGAACGCCGGAACAGTCGTATGGAACGGACCTATGGGAGTATTCGAATTCGCAGACTTCCAGGACGGAACGAAGGCGGTCGCCAAGGCCATGGCTGAAAGCGAAGCGATCACCGTAATAGGCGGCGGAGACAGCGCGGCGGCGGTAAAGAAGTTCGGATACGAAGACAAGATCACTCACATTTCAACCGGAGGCGGCGCTTCCCTCGAATTCCTCGAAGGAAAAGAACTCCCCGGCGTAGCAGCACTGGAGGATAAATAAATGAGAACACCTTTCATCGCAGGAAACTGGAAAATGTACAAGAGCCCGAAGGAAGCAAAGGCCTTTGCGGCTGAATTCCTTAAGATCTACGATCCCAGCAGCGTAAGAGTCGCCATCGCGGCTCCTTTCGTTGACCTTGAAACACTGGTAAAGGCATTCAAGGGAAGTGGCATAGGAGTTGCCGCCCAGAACATGCACTGGGAATCGGAAGGAGCTTATACGGGTGAGGTGTCCGCTGAGATGCTCAAGAGCATAGGCGTTACCTACTGCATCATCGGACATTCCGAGAGACGACAGTACTTCAAGGAAACCGATGCGACGGTCAACAAGAAACTCAAGAAGGCTCTTTCAGTTGGGATCCTTCCCATACTGTGCGTAGGCGAGAACCTCAAGACCCGCGAAGCGGGGGAGGAAAAGCCCTTTGTCGAAAAGCAGGTCGTAGCTGCATTCAAGGGAATCTCTGCAGAGGATGCAAAGAAGATCACCATCGCCTATGAACCCATCTGGGCTATCGGTACCGGAAAGACCGCGACTCCCAAGCAGGCCCAGGATATGTGCGCCTACGTAAGAAAGGTAGTCAAGGGACTTTACGGCGGCGAGGTCTCAGAAGAGATCGCGATACAGTACGGCGGCTCCGTAAAGCCGGCGAACGCTTCTGAACTCATGAACATGTCTGATATCGACGGAGCGCTCGTAGGCGGCGCAAGCCTTAAACCCGCTGATTTTCTCGAGATCGTACATTTCTAAAAACACTTGCTCTGAATGAAGGGCTGTGGTAAAATGTTCGTTATCTCATTGGGAGGTTAATTTTAGTATGAGAACAGTTTTAATGATCGTTTTGGGAGTAGTTTCCCTTCTTGTGATCGTAGCGGTAATGCTTCAGTCTTCCAACGGTGAGGGACTTTCCTCAACCATCGCGGGAGCGGGAGCATCCAGCGCCTACAAGAAAAAAAGCAAGGGATATGACGCATTGCTCAACAAGCTCACTATACTTCTGGGCATTGTGTTTGTCATATTGACAGTAGTCTTACTGGTCATAAAGTAAGCAAATTTAGGAGGAACTTATAAATGAACTTTTGGTATTACGTTGCCCCTTGTATCGGCATCGTAGCTCTTGCTGTTGCGGCAGGTCTTGCAAGCTGGATCAGCAAACAGAGCACCGGAAATGAGAGAATGACGGAGCTGGCCGGATTCATCCACGAAGGCGCCATGGCATTCCTCAAGAGAGAGTACAAGACTATGGCTATCGTAGTCATTCTCCTCAGCGTTGTACTTGGATTCGGGATCAGCTGGATCACAGCAGGCCTCTACGTATTCGGAGCCGTCTTCTCCGTACTTGCGGGCTTTTTCGGAATGCAGGTCGCAACCAGAGGAAACGTACGTACCACCAACGCTGCAAGAGAGGGCGGAATGAAGGCCGCTCTCAAGGTCGCATTCAGATCCGGTGCGGTCATGGGTCTTTGCGTCGTAGGTCTGGGACTTCTCGGAGTCGGACTTACGGTTGCCCTTCTGCCCAATGAAGTCGCCGGACAGTGTCTGATGGGATTCTCCCTCGGCGCATCCTCCATGGCTCTTTTCGGAAGAGTCGGAGGAGGTATCTACACAAAGGCAGCCGACGTCGGCGCAGACCTTGTAGGTAAAGTCGAAGCGGGCATACCCGAAGACGACCCCCGCAACCCTGCGGTCATCGCAGATAACGTGGGCGACAACGTAGGCGACATAGCCGGTATGGGATCGGATCTTTTCGAATCCTACGTCGGGTCCATTATTTCCGCTATCACACTCGCACTCGCGGCAGGCTTTGCTTACAGAAGCGAAAGCGGAGTCCTTTTCCCGCTCATCGTTTCCGCAGCCGGAATACTCGCGGCGCTTATCGGTATCATATCCGTTAAGGGAGATGCGAACTCGGATCCCGCAAGGGCCCTTAATCTCGGCACCTATCTTGCGGCTGGAGTCGCAGCCGTAGTAGCCGTTATCCTTTCGAAGCATTTCTTCGGAGATTTCAGATGCGCCATAGCCGTCATCGCAGGACTTGCGGTAGGCACGGCGATAGGAAAACTCACTGAAATATATACCTCGGCTGATTACAAGAGCGTCAAGGATATAGCTGAAGCTTCCCAGACAGGAGCCGGAACGACAATAATCTCCGGACTCGGCGTCGGAATGCTTTCGACCGTATGGCCCATCCTTCTCATAGGAGTAGGCATCATGGTCGCATATATCATAGCCGGACTTTACGGAATCGCTCTTTCTGCGGTCGGTATGCTTTCAACTGCAGGTATGACCATTGCGGTAGACGCCTACGGTCCGGTAGCGGACAACGCCGGCGGTATCGCCGAGATGTCCGGACTTCCCGAGGAAGTACGCGATATCACTGATAAACTCGACTCTGTCGGAAATACGACGGCTGCCATAGGAAAAGGATTTGCGATAGGTTCCGCAGCTCTTACGGCTCTCGCTCTCTTCGCATCCTACGCCGATGCGGCGAAGATCACCGAGCCCGTGAACCTTCTCGACCCGAAGGTAATAGTGGGACTCTTCGTCGGCGCAATGCTTCCGTTCATGTTCTCGGCCTTTACGATGAACTCCGTTTCCAAGGCTGCGAACCATATGATCGAAGAGGTTCGCCGTCAGTTCAGAGAAGACCCCGGCATCATGGAAGGCACTTCAAAGCCCGACTACGCCCGCTGCGTGGATATTTCCACCGCTGCTTCTCTTAAGGAGATGATAGCTCCCGCGATCATGGCGGTCGTAGCTCCCATCGCAGTCGGTTTCGTTCTTGGCAAAATGGCTCTGGGCGGAATGATAGCAGGAGCACTTGCGGCAGGCGTTCTTCTCGCGATAATGATGTCCAACGCCGGCGGCGCCTGGGATAACGCGAAGAAGTACATCGAAGGCGGAGCCTTCGGCGGAAAGGGTTCGGAAGCCCACAAGGCCGCAGTCGTTGGCGACACCGTAGGAGATCCTTTCAAGGATACCTCCGGTCCGTCCCTCAACATACTCATCAAGCTTATGACCGTCGTTTCTCTGGTCTTTGCAGGATGGTTCGGTTCGGGACTTATATAACAACTTTAACTGATCACATGAGGCGCATCCTAAAGGGGTGCGCCTTTCTTTTATGTTTTGCTTTTTCGTTGAATTAAATACAGGAAAAGAATATAATAAAGTGTTAAAAGGGAGCGGATATGAAGAACTATAAAGAACTTCAGAACGGAAGCGATATAAGGGGCGTCGCCCTTGCGTCTGCAGGAGGAAAAAGAGTCAATCTGACGGCTGAAGCCTGCTCGGATCTGGTACTTGCCTTTGCTGTATGGCTTTGCGGAAAAACGGGCAAAAAGAGCCTCAAAATAGACATGGGAAGAGACCCAAGGCTCAGCGGAGAAACGCTTTTCAAAGCGGCTTCCGGGCGTCTGGCAAAGGCCGGATGCGAAGTTTGCGACTGCGGCCTCGCTACTACTCCCGCCATGTTCATGTCCACCGTTTTCGAGGCTCCCGGCGGAGGAAAAGCTGACGGTTCAGTGATGTTTACGGCGAGCCATCTTCCCTCCGACAGAAACGGAATAAAGTTCTTTACGGAAGAAGGCGGCCTGGACAGCAAAGATATAAAGGCCATGATAGAAATCGCGGAGAACCTTAAGGATGATTACTCTTTCGGCTCCAAAGCGAAGGAGGTCCTGAAAAGGGACCTTATGGAGCAGTATTCGGAGCACCTGAGAAAGGTCATATGCGAAGGACTCTCCTGCGAGGAGAAAAGCAGGCCTCTTAAAGGTCTTCACATAGTAGTGGACGCCGGCAACGGAGGCGGAGGCTTCTACGTCAGCAGAGTGCTTGAACCTCTCGGCGCAGACTGCAGCGGATCCTGCTTCCTGGAAGCGGACGGGAATTTTCCAAATCATATTCCCAATCCCGAAGACGCAGAAGCTATGGAAAGCATCTGCGATGCCGTAAAGAAGGAAGGGGCGGACCTTGGGATCATCTTCGATACGGACGTCGACAGGGCCGCAGCAGTGGGAAGCGACGGAAGAGAGATAGCGAGGAACCGCATAGTTGCGCTTGCTTCATACATAGCTTCAAAGGGATATCCCGGGACTACGGTCGTGACTGACAGCATCACCAGCACCCAGCTCGCAGATTTTCTCGAAAACAGGCTGGGCTGCAGGCATCTCCGTTTCAGAAGGGGATACAAGAACGTCATAAACAAGGGTCTTGAACTGAACGGCGAAGGAACGGACTGCCAGCTTGCCATAGAGACGTCCGGTCACGCCGCGCTGAAGGAAAACTATTTTCTTGACGACGGAGCCTATCTGGCTACGAAGATCGTTATAGAAGCTGCCCTTCTCAAAAGAGAGGGAAAGCATATAGAAGACCTCATTGCGGACCTTAAGGATCCTCTTGAGGCAAAGGAAGTGCGATTCAAGGTCCTGGCGGAGGATTTTTCGTCCTATGCCCAGGAAGTCCTGGACTTCATCGAAGCCGAGGCACCGAAAAAGGAAGGATGGAAACTCGAACTCCCCAACTACGAGGGCGTCAGGGTAAACGTGCCCGGAGGATGGTTCCTTCTTCGCAAAAGCCTTCACGATCCGGTAATGCCTCTTAACATAGAGAGCGATATCGAAGGCGGAGTGGACAGCACTCTCGAAGAGATAAAGAAACTGCTTGAAAGGTTTGACAAACTGGAATAAATGGCATTTACACATCTGCACGTACATACCGAATACAGTCTTCTGGACGGAGCCTGCCGCATAGACAGGCTGCTTTCCCGCGCAAAGGAGCTGGGACAGACTGCTCTCGCCATAACTGACCACGGAGTCATGTACGGCGCCGTCAAATTCTACGAGACCGCAAAGAAAATGGGCATAAAGCCCATCATAGGATGCGAGGTCTACGTGGCGGCAAGGACCCGCTTCGACAGAGACGGAGCGGTCGATAGAGAGCACAATCACCTCGTGCTGCTTGCAAAGAACGAAAAGGGATACAAAAACCTCATACGCCTGGTCTCTTTGGGGTACAAGGAGGGCTTCTATTACAAGCCCCGTATCGACCACGAGCTCCTCACCCAGTATCACGAAGGTCTCGTTTGTCTTTCCGCCTGCCTTGCGGGCAAGGTTCAGCACCTTCTGAACATAGGCGACTACGAAGGCGCCAAGGCGGAAGCGAGCTGGTTCAGGGATCTCTTCGGAGACGACTACTACCTTGAACTTCAGGACCAGGGGCTCGAAGAGGAAGTCGCGGTAAACAGAGGACTCAGGAGGCTGTCAGCAGAACTCGGTATCAAGATGGTCGCCACCAACGACGTCCACTATATCTACCGCGAAGACAGCAGCGCCCACGACGTGCTGCTCTGCATAGGAACCAAGAGTAATCTGTCCGACGAGGACAGGATGCGCTTTGCCAACGACCAGTTCTATCTCAAATCCGAAGAGGAGATGAGAGAAATATTCAAGGCGGTTCCTGAAGCCATAGACAATACGCAGGAGATCGTAGACAAGTGCAACTACGATTTCGTGTTCAACGAATATCACATACCGACCTTCGAGATCCCGGAAATATTCGAATCGGAAAACCAGTACTTTGAATATCTGTGCTGGACGGGACTGGAGCACAGGTACGGCAGCACCCAGGAATATTCCTCGGCGAAGAGACCTCTGCCCGAGGGAAAGATCCTTGAGGACATGTCCGGATACGCTCCGACCGTTTCCCAGGAACTCAAGGACAGAATGGAATACGAGATCGCGACCATAGAGCATATGGGATACGTGGGATATTTCCTCATAGTGTGGGACTACGTAAACTTCGCCAAGGGCAACGGTATAATGGTAGGTCCCGGAAGAGGCTCCGCAGCCGGTTCCATAGTCGCGTATTCCATGGAAATAACGGATATAGATCCCATACACTTCCAGCTGATTTTCGAAAGATTCTTAAACAGCGAAAGAGTATCCATGCCCGATATAGACATGGACTTCTGCATAGAGAGAAGAGGAGAGATAATCGACTACGTAAAGAGACGTTACGGCGTCGACAACGTATCCCAGATATCCACCTTCGGAACTCTCAAGGCAAAGGCCGTGGTCAAGGACGTGGCAAAGGTCATGGAGGTCCCCTTCCAGAGAAGCCTCGAACTGACCAAGATGATACCCGACGATCTGGGCATAACCCTTGAAAAGGCTCTGGAAAAATCTCCGGACTTCCGGAACGCCTACGAGACGGATCCTCAGGTCAAGGCCGTGGTCGATACGGCCAAGGTTCTCGAAGGCCTTGCAAGGCACGTTTCAACCCACGCGGCCGGCGTCGTCATAGCGCCTCAGCCGGTAGACGAGTTCGTTCCTCTGGTCAATTCCGATACGGGCCTTGCAACTCAGTACACGATGACGGAGATCGAACATCTGGGACTGCTCAAGATGGATTTCCTGGGCCTTAGAAACCTGACAGCAATGAGAGACTGCCTGGAGATGATCAAAGCCGACACGAGGCTTGAAATAGACCTCAGCGCTATTGATTATTCCGACCAGGAAGTGTATAAACTTATAGCAAGCGGAAATACGGTAGGAATATTCCAGCTTGAATCCGGAGGAATGACCTCCTTCATGAAGGATCTTCAACCGGACTGCCTGGAAGACCTGGTCGCAGGTATATCCCTGTACAGGCCCGGCCCCATGGATTCCATACCGAGATACGTTTCCTGCAAAAAGAATCCTCAGGATATAAAATATCTAACGCCTGAACTCGAACCTATACTTGCGCCGACCTACGGCTGCATAGTATATCAGGAGCAGGTCATGGATATAGTAAGAAAGCTCGGAGGTTATTCCTACGGAAGAGCGGATCTCGTAAGAAGAGCCATGAGCAAGAAGCACGCCGACGAGATGGCCAGGGAAAGAGAGTTCTTCGTCAACGGAAAACTCAACGACGACGGCACTATAGACGTTCCCGGCTGCATAAGGAACGGCATATCGAAGGAGGCTGCGAACACCATATTCGACGAGATGACAAGCTTCGCCGCCTACGCCTTCAACAAGTCCCATGCGGCGGCCTACGCGGTCGTTGCTTATCAGACGGCCTGGCTCAAGTGTCATTTCCCTGCGCAGTTCATGGCGTCTCTTATGACCTATCCCGCAAGCCCCGACGCGGTCGCCGGTCTCATAAGGAACGCGGGAGAAATGGGCATACAGGTGCTTCCCCCGGACGTTACGAAGTCAAAAAGCCATTTCTCTACTGAAAACGGCAATATACGCTACGGGCTCCTTGGCGTAAAGCACGTGGGAGAAGCTCTTGTTGACGAGATCATAAGAGCCAGGGAAGAGCGTATGCCCGAGGATATATTCGAGTTCGTCGACGAACTCGACGTAAAGAAAATAAACAGAACGGGACTCGAGTGCCTCATAAAGGCAGGAGCTCTCGACTGCTTCCCCGGGAACAAGGCTCAGAAGCTCGCCTGCATAGGAGACCTCATAGATTCGGCTCAGAGCAGCGCGAAGAACACTCTAAGCGGCCAGATAAGTCTCTTCGACATGGCGGGTCCCAGCATAAAGATCGAAAGACATCTCCCCAACGCTTCGGAGTTCGACAAGAAGTCTCTGATGTCCATGGAAAAGGAAATGCTCGGCATCTATCTTACCGACCATCCTCTTTCGGAGTACAAAATAGCCATATCGAACATAGCCGATATGGATACCGCAAAGCTTGCGGCTCTTTACAAGGAGGAAGGAGAGGATGCAGACCCCTTCGACATGATGGACGCCAAGGACATAAAGGACGGTCAGAACGTGAGAATGGCCGGACTTATCACCTCGAGGCGGAACCTCATCACAAAGAAGAACAAGCAGATGGCGTTCCTCACTCTTGAGGATTTTTACGGACAGATAGACGTAGTGGTCTTCCCTAAGACCTTCGAAAGAGACAGGGCCTTTATGGACGTCGACAGCGTTGTCGTCATCACCGGAAAACTCGATCTTAAGGAAGAGGGCAGCCCCAAGCTACTGGCGGACAGCATCTCGCCCATAGAGCGTTTCGGAAGAAGGGACGACGCCTACGAAAACGAGCCAAAAAGGGTGTCCATGATAAAGGTAATAATACCGGACAGCTACGAGGAAAACGAAGGTCTCACGGTCTTCTCGAGAATAGCGAGAAGGCACCGGGGCGAGATACCGGTTGCTGTGATGGTAATGAAAACGGGTAATAAATACAAACTGGACTACGACATGTGGGTAGATCCCGGTGAGGAGTTCAGAGAGGAAGTAATTGAGGCGTTCGGAGAGAACTGCTTCAGATAGAAAAAGAAGGTAATATGAAATGAAGGTAGGAATACTTACAAGCGGCGGAGACGCACCGGGAATGAACGCCTGCATCAGAGCAGTCGTAAGAGGATGCCTTTCAAAGGGCATGGAAGTTTACGGTATCTATCAGGGATATCACGGAGCGATAGAGGACGATATCGTTCAGCTCAATATCGCCTCGGTGGCAGATATTATACACAGGGGAGGAACCATACTGCGTACGGCAAGAAGCCATTCCTTCAAAACTGAAGAGGGCCGTCAGCAGGCCTACGACAACCTCAGGAAACACGGTATCGACGCTCTGGTCGTCATAGGCGGAGACGGAACTCTCACAGGAGGTCTCGAATTCAGCAAGCAGACGGGGATGAAGGTTTACGGACTTCCGGGAACCATAGACAACGACCTCGGATATACGGATACGACCATAGGCTTCGACACAGCGGTAAACACTGCGGTGGCGGCGGTCGGAAATATCAGGGACACCTCTTCTTCGATGGGCAGAACGACAGTCATTGAGGTCATGGGAAGACACTGCGGAGATATCGCTCTTTACGCGGGTCTTGCGGGAGGAGCCGAAGACATACTGATCCCGGAGCAGTCCTATGATATAGACAAGATCTGCGACGAGATCAAGGCGGGCGTCGCGAGAGGAAAGCTCCACAGCATCATAGTAAAGGCTGAGGGAGTCGCTCTTTCGACACAGGCTCTTGCGGAGTTCCTTGAACTCAAGACGGGATGTGAAACGAAGACCGTTCTTCTCGGATATATACAGAGAGGCGGAAGCCCCACGGCAAGAGACAGAGTCATCGCGTCCAGAATGGGAGTCAAGGCTGCCGAGCTCATAGAGCAGGGAGCAGAGAGTTCAGCCATAGGCATACACGGAGACGATATAGTGTCTATTCCTCTGGAAGAAGCTCTGAAGATGAAAAAGCAATCGCATACGGATTTCATAGACATCTGTAATGCACTGTTATAGTTAAGGAGAAATCAAATGAGATTACTCGTTCTTATTTCCGGAATACTCATAAGCGGAGCGGGAGCTTTCTGCTTCGCTTTCTATACCAGCACCTTCTACGACGTGGCGTTTCTGGTAGGAATGGTCATGCTTATTTCGGGTATATGCAACACCGTAGCCTATCTGGTTTCTGGAAGAGGCTCAAGAAGACTGACTGAAACCACCCTCGTAGAAGGACTCGTAACTCTTCTCTACGGATTTGCCGTACTGAGCAATCAGGTAACCGATTCCATGCTCACCATGTTTTTCGGCACCTGGCTCACCCTCTGCGGAGTCACAAGGTTCTCGCAGAGCCTTTATATCAGCAGATTCAATCCGAGAGACTGGTCGAAGGTGGTTCCCCTTTCCTTCATTTCCACCATGCTGGGCATAGTCATGATGCTTCCATGGCTCGTGGCGAGCGTAATGCCTCTCATGCTGATAGGAGGAGCCTTCCTTCTGGACGGTCTGTCGATGATCACCTACGCAATGTACATGAAAGATTCTTCACAGGATATGGCGGTCGGCGAGGCCAGGGCAAAGGCAAGGGCTGAAGCCAGAAAAGAAGAGCACGAAGCCAAACTTGCAGAAAGAGAGCGCCTTAGAAATCTGTCCAAGGAAGAAAGAGAAAAGGAAGAAAAGCGCAGACGCAAGGCTGAAAGGGCTGAAGAGAAAAACAAGGCTGCGGCAAGAGCTGCGGCAAGAGCCGCCCTCAGAGAGGCTGTAAGGCCCGTCGAAGAGCGTACCATAAGGCTCGAGGAAAAGGAAGTTCAGGAAATAAACGAAAACGCGGAGACGGAGGACGAAGCACAGGCTGTGGAAACGCCGCAGGCTGCCGATACTTCCGCAAGAGTAAGACCGTAGATCATACCGAGCCTTCGGTCCGAGATAATGGAGGAAGTGAGAAGAGACGCTTCAAGAATCGACTATTCCGTTATCAATGCCGTAAACCTCGAGGAAATCGAAGACAGAAAACCTCCGGTAGAGTTCGAAAAGATAGAGCTTCCGGAGATAGAATTTGCCTCAGACAAGGAAAA
>JAEEGL017303205.1_pt1 | contig 14518 bp, 14 predicted proteins | sample 9134231 | NCBI WGS metagenome assembly JAEEGL01 (sample SAMN16246548, study PRJNA631951) | gut metagenome | biome: gut microbiome; feature: rumen; material: fiber-attached | host: Bos | place: Iran: Karaj | collected 2018-10
GTAAAGTATTAATTTTAGAAAGAAGGACAACAAAATGAGAGATGAATTTATTGATGTAAGAACGCTTTACAAAAACAAAGAAGCGTACGCAGACAAGACCGTCACCGTAGGTGGTTGGGTGCGTAATAACCGCGACTCAAAGACCTTTGGATTTATTGTATTGAATGACGGTACTTACTTTAACCCACTGCAGGTGGTTTACAATAATGAAAATCTTTCTAATTTTAATGATATAGCAAAGTTAAACGTTGGTGCAGCTGTTATCGTAAAGGGTAAGGTGATACTTACTCCGGAGGCAAAGCAGCCTTTTGAAATCCAGGCAGAGGAAGTCATCATTGAAGGTGAGTCTACACCGGATTATCCGATTCAGCCGAAGCGTCACACCATGGAGTACTTAAGAACCGTGACCCATTTGCGCCCACGTACCAATACCTTTGAAGCAGTATTTCGAGTGCGTTCTTTGGCAGCATATGCCATTCATAAGTTTTTCCAGGAGAGAGACTTTGTATATGTGCATACACCACTGATTACCGGTTCTGACTGCGAGGGCGCAGGTGAAATGTTCCAGGTAACCACCATGGATTTAAACGATGTTCCTCGTACGGAAGATGGTGCAGTAGATTATTCTAAGGACTTCTTTGGAAAGTCTACAAACCTTACGGTTTCCGGTCAGTTAAACGGTGAGACCTATGCTATGGCATTTAAAAACATCTACACCTTTGGACCGACCTTTAGAGCTGAAAACTCCAACACTACCCGTCATGCGGCAGAGTTTTGGATGATTGAGCCGGAGATTGCCTTTGCTGATTTGGAAGACGATATGGAGTTGGCAGAGGATATGATTAAGTACATCATCAACTATGTGCTTGAGCATGCGCCGGAAGAAATGGCATTTTTCAACCAGTTCGTGGACAAGGGATTAATTGAAAGATTACAGCACGTAGCAAATTCCGAGTTTGGTCGTATTACCTATACCGATGCCATTAAGGAACTGGAAAAGCACAACGATAAGTTTGATTACAAAGTAAGCTGGGGATGCGATCTTCAGACCGAGCATGAGCGTTACTTAACCGAAGAAGTATTTAAACGTCCGGTATTTGTAACCGACTATCCGAAGGAAATCAAAGCTTTCTATATGAAACTAAACGATGACGGAAAGACCGTAGCCGCTATGGACTGCCTCGTTCCGGGCATCGGAGAAATCATCGGCGGAAGCCAGAGAGAGGATAACTACGATCTCTTAAAGCAGCGTATGGATGAGCTTGGATTAAAAGAAGAGGACTATGATTTTTACATGGATCTCCGTAAGTACGGTTCCGCTCGCCACGCAGGCTATGGCCTCGGATTTGAGCGTTGCGTAATGTACTTAACCGGAATCTCCAACATCCGTGACGTTATCCCATTCCCACGTACAGTTGGTACATGTGACTTATAAAAAAGGAAAAAGATTATGAGCAAGATTGTAATACCCGATGGCTATAAGCCTGCGTTAAATCTTAAAGAGACGCAGATCGCCATAAAGACTGTAAAAGACTTCTTCCAGCAACAGTTGGTAGCCGAGTTAAACCTGCACCGTGTATCCGCACCGCTTTTCGTTACTCCGGAGTCCGGACTAAACGATAACTTAAACGGCGTAGAGCGCCCGGTAAAGTTTGGTATTAAGGAGCAGGACGATAAGAACGTGGAAATCGTTCACTCTCTGGCAAAGTGGAAACGTATGGCCCTTGGCCGCTACGGTTTTGAGCCGGGAGAGGGACTTTATACCGATATGAACGCCATCCGCAGAGATGAGGATACGGACAACATCCATTCCATCTACGTGGATCAGTGGGACTGGGAAAAGGTGATTTTAAAGGAGCAGCGTACCGTAGAGACTTTAAAGGAAACCGTTAAGGCCGTATATGACGCTCTTCGTGTTACCGAAAAATACATGTCCAACCACTACGACTATATCAAGTGTATCCTTCCGGAGCAGATTACTTTTGTGACCTCTCAGGAATTATTGGACCGTTATCCCGGTATGAGCGTAAAAGAACGAGAGTATGCGATTGCAAAGGAAAAGGGCGCCGTATTTATTATGCAAATCGGTGATAAGCTTTCCGACGGCAAGCCTCACGACGGACGTGCTCCGGATTATGATGATTGGCAGTTAAACGGAGATATTATCGTATACTTCCCGGTAACGGATATTGCGTTAGAACTTTCTTCCATGGGTATTCGTGTGGATGAGGACTCCATGGTGGAGCAGCTTAAAAAAGCAGGCTGCGAAGAGAGAATGGAACTTCCTTTCCAAAAGGCAGTCATTGAAAAGAAGCTTCCCTATACCATCGGAGGTGGTATCGGACAAAGCCGTATTTGTATGTTTTTCCTTCGAAAGGCACACATCGGAGAGGTACAGGTGTCAATTTGGCCGCAGGATGAAGTGGATTATGCAAAAGAAAAAGGGGTTATTATTCTATGAGTAAAAACTTACACACCAATGCAATGGACTTGCTCTTAAAGGGCATCCTCAGTTTAAAAAATATGGATGAAGCATATTTGTTCTTTGAAGATTTGTGCACCGTGGGGGAATTGGAGGCACTGCAGCAAAGATTTGAGGTAGCACTGCTTTTGCGCAAAGAAAAAACCTATCAGGAAATTGCGGAAACAACAGGTGCGTCTACTGCAACCATCAGCCGTGTGAATCGTGCCCTAAATTATGGAAACGACGGCTATGACATGATATTTGAACGTTTGGAGGATTAGTCTTGAACGTAACGGACTTACATAAGATTTTAAACGATGAACAGCTCCTTGGGGTAACCACCACCGAGGGGCCTGTTTTAATTTTAGCGGGTGCGGGCTCAGGAAAAACCAGAGTTTTAACACATCGTGTGGCATACTTAATCGAGCAGGGGGTGGAGCCATGGAATATCATGGCCATCACCTTTACCAATAAAGCGGCAGGTGAAATGCGGGAGCGAGTAAACAACATCGTAGGACATGGTGCCGAGCAGGTATGGGTGGCTACTTTTCATTCTTCCTGCGTCCGGATTCTTCGCCGCTTTGCGGACCGCATCGGTTTTGATACCAATTTTTCCATCTATGATGCGGACGATTCCAAGTCGGTGATGAAAGAAGTATGCAAGACCCTAAACATCGATACCAAAAAGATTAAGGAAAAGCGGATTCTTTCCGTCATCTCTGCCGCAAAAGATGAGATGATTAACGAAGAAGAATTTGCCCGTCAAAATGAAAGCGATTTTCGTATGGCACCTTACATCTCCGCATACAGAGAGTATCAGGCCAGACTTCGAAGCAACAATGCCTTTGACTTTGACGATTTGATTTTAAAAACCGTGGAACTGTTAAAGTACGATCCGGAAGTAAGAAACTTTTATCAGGAAAAGTTTAAATATATTATGGTGGACGAGTATCAGGATACCAATACGGTGCAGTTTGAATTGGTTCGTCTTTTGACGGGTCCGGCGCAAAATCTTTGTGTGGTAGGTGATGACGACCAGTCCATTTATAAGTTCCGGGGCGCCAATATCTATAATATTTTAAACTTTGAGCAGCATTTTCCGTCTGCAACCGTGATCCGTTTGGAGCAGAATTATCGTTCCACCAAGCGGATTTTGGAAGCGGCCAACAACGTGATTCGAAACAACGAAGGCCGAAAGGAAAAGACCCTTTGGACCGAAAATGAAGAAGGGGAAAAGATTCGTTTTAAGCAGTTTGACTCCGCATACGAAGAGGCAGAATTTATCGCCATGGATATTAAAAGTCAGCTTCGCCGGGGCAACTTTAAATACGATGAATGCGCGGTGCTGTATCGAACCAATGCCCAGTCCCGTATTTTGGAAGAAAAGTTTATTAATGAAAATATCCCATACCGCATTGTAGGTGGGGTAAACTTCTACTCCCGTAAAGAAATTAAAGATGTGTTGGCCTACTTAAAGACCATCGACAACGGGGACGATGACTTGGCGGTACAGCGTATTATCAATGTACCAAAGCGTGGCATCGGTGCTACGTCCTTTGGAAAGGTGGCGGATTACGCCAGAGCAGAGGGGATGAGCTTTTATGCGGCACTTATGGAGGCGGAAGAAATTACATCTCTTGGAAAGGCTGTCACAAAGATTACACCTTTTGTGGAATTTATCGAGGACTTAAAAAAGCGCCAGAAGGACTTTACCATTGCGGAATTGATTCGTGAAATTTTAGATCAGACCGGATACGTGGATGAATTGTCCGCTGAGGGTACGGATGAGGCCTTGGCCCGCATTGAAAATATCGAGGAGTTTATCAATAAGGCTCTTATTTATCAGCAGGAAAATGAAGCACCCACTCTATCCGGATTTTTGGAGGAAGTGGCTCTTATTGCGGATATCGATCGATTGGATGACGATGAAGAGTATGTGGTTTTAATGACCCTTCACGGTGCCAAGGGATTGGAGTTTGAAAACGTGTATATGGCAGGTATGGAGGATGGCCTTTTCCCATCCTATATGACCATTACTGATGATGACGATCAGGAGATGGAAGAGGAACGTCGACTTTGCTATGTGGGAATTACCCGTGCAAAACAGTGTCTTACCATGACGGCGGCAAAGAGTCGAATGGTGCGCGGAGAGTGGCAGTATGCCTCTATTTCCCGATTCGTAAAAGAGATTCCAAAGGAGATTATGGAGGGTTCTGTTTGGGAAAAGCCAAAGAATGACTTTATCGAACTTTTTGATGCCGCTCCAAAAAAATCCTTTGCCGAGAAGAAAAAGGAGGCTACCAAGCCTACGGCGGCAGCAGATTATGCCAGACTTACCAGGGGAAGTGAGATTAAAAAAACCGACTTGGAGTTTGGCATCGGAGATCGGGTGGCTCATATCAAATTCGGGGAAGGAACCGTGGAAAACATTGCGGACGGCGGCCGAGATTATGAAGTTACCGTAAATTTTGACCGGGTGGGCGTAAAAAAAATGTTTGCATCCTTTGCCAAATTAAAGAAAATATAAGTAGTAGTTCATGTTTTGTTAGTTCAAGAATCGAGGAAGATACATGAAAAAAGGACAGATTGTTAGAGGAACCGTAATTGAGACCAGCTTCCCAAACAAGGGACGGGTGGAAATTCATCCCCACAATAATGAGGGAATGGAAGAAGCGGAAGAGTTGCTTGTTAATAATGTCATCCTGGGACAGTTTGTGGAGTGCTCCGTGAAAAAGGCCAGAAAAGGAAAAGCGGAGGGTCGATTGCTACAGGTACTGCGTCCCTCTTTGCTGGAAGATGAGTCTTTGGCCTGCCCTCACTATAAGGAGTGTGGTGGCTGCCTGTATCAGACGGTGGAGTATGACGAGCAGCTGGAACTGAAAAAAATCAAAATCGGAAAACTTTTCGGTCCGGTTATCGGGGAGGGCTTTGCCAATCTTTACGAGGGTGTGCTTCCTTCTCCGAAGGAGTCCTATTATCGTAACAAAATGGAGTTTTCTTTCGGCGATGCTTATCAGGACGGTCCGCTGGCACTGGGCATGCACAAGCGTGGCAGCTTTTATGATATCGTAAGTCTTACGGATTGCCGTATCTGCGAAAAGGATATGAATGAGGTGCTTCGGATAACGCTGGATTATTTTACGAAGCATAACATCAGTTTTTATCACAGGATGCGCCATAAAGGATATTTGAGACATTTGCTGGTGCGCCAAACCGCCGTTACAAAGGATATTATGGTGGACTTGGTGACTTCCTGCGAAGCGCCGTCTCTTCTTGGTGTACCTGCGGATGAAGCGGCGGGACTTGCGGGCGGAAACAAGCCTGCGGATATTTCGGAAGAGGCACTTTTGGAAGGCTGGAAAGAAGCACTTTTGGCCGGTACGTACGAAGGTAAGATTTCCGGTATTCTTCATACAAAAAATGACCGTGAAGCTGACGTGGTAGAAGACCACGGTACAGATATTTTATATGGAAAAGATTGGTTTGAGGAAGTGATTCTTGGTCTTTCTTTTAAGATTACACCTTTTTCGTTTTTCCAGACCAACTCCGAAGGTGCGGAGACCCTTTATCAATTGGTGCGGGATTATGTAGAGGACGCACATTATTCTGATGGCAAATGTGTCTATGATTTATACTCCGGCACCGGCACCATCGCACAACTCATTGCACCCGTGGCACATAAGGTCATCGGTGTAGAAATCGTGGAAGAAGCGGTGAAAGCAGCCAGAGTAAATGCCAGAGAAAACTTGTTGGATAATTGCGAGTTTATCGCCGGCGATGTGCTGAAGGTCCTGGATGACATTGAAGAAAAGCCGGACTTTATTATCTTGGATCCACCACGCGACGGCGTAAATCCAAAAGCGTTGAAAAAGATTTTAGCCTATGATGTGGACAGCATTATTTACATCGCTTGCAAGCCACCATCATTGGTTCGTGATTTGCCTATGTTTTTTGAGGCGGGTTATCAGGTAAAACGCATCGGTGGCGTGGACATGTTCCCCGGCACCCCAAATTGCGAAGTAGTTTGTTTGCTAAGTAAAAAATAAAAAAGAGAAGAAGACAGAAGACACAGAACCGTCCCCTGTCTTCTTTTTTCTTGTGTGGAAAAATAAATTTGATTCTGTTATAATTATGCGTAGATTTTGATACATATTTTAGGAGGCTTGTAGTATGGCTGACAAAAAGGTTTTTTCCATTAAAGAAGGTGTTTCTGTCACAGAGGAAGTCATCGGTATTATTTCCGGACTTGCTGCCACAGAGGTAAAGGGTGTTTCATCTTTGGCCGGCAATCTGACACAGGATGTGATTCCGAAGGCAGGAAAGAATAAAATTGCAAAGGCAGTTCATGTTGTGTCAAACGACGATGAATCCATTAACATTCGCCTTGCAGTCAATATTGAATATAACTTTGTAATTCCTGAAGTGTGCAAGAGCGTTCAGGATAAAGTAAAAACCGGAGTGGAGAATATGACCGGTCTTGACGTACGTGAAGTTGACATCCACATTGCTACCGTAGCAGGTACCAACAAATAGAACCTTTAAAATTTAGAATCGTGTTTTAAACAATAGGTGTCGTTTACAAACGCGACACCTGTTTTTTATTTAACTGTAGTTTAGTATTAGAAAGAGATCGTTTATGACAAGAAGACAAATCAGAGAAGCAATTTTTAAACTTTTATTTTCCGGTGAGTTCCATCCGGAGGATGATTTGGCAGAGCAGTCCGAGCTCCTTTTAGAAGAAGAGGGTGTTTTGGATAAGGCCAGCGACGAAGACAAAGAGTACATCTTTAAAAAGTACGAGGACATCCGTGCTCACTTGGAGGAGATTGATGCCATCTTAAATGACAAGGTGGACAAATGGAAAACCACCCGTATGCCCAAGGTGGATTTGGCGATTCTTCGTCTGGCAGTGTATGAGATTAAGTTTGAGGAGGATATTCCTGAGGGAGTGTCCATTAACGAGGCTGTAGAACTTGCCAAATTGTACGGCAGTGATAAGTCTTCCTCCTTCGTAAACGGAGCCCTTTCCAAGGTGATTTCATGAAAGACGGAGTCTATCAGGTCAGCGAAGTCCTAGACTATTTGGAGGGTGTGACAAAGTCAGATCCCTTCCTTACCAATCTTTGTGTGGAAGGGGAGGTCTCCGGTGTCAATTACAATACTCGGGGACATATCTACTTCAACCTAAAGGATGAAAAATCCTCCATGAGCTGTGCCATGTGGAGCTCTTTTCGAGCTGACGGGTTGGACTTTCAGCTGAAGGATGGAGATAAAGTGGTCCTGCGGGGCTACTTTAATCTGTGGAAGGAGCGGGGCACCATCAGCATTGTGGCACGTTCCATCAAGCGCCGGGGACAGGGTGAACTGTATCAGAAGTTTCTGGAATTAAAGCAGGAACTGGAAGATATGGGTATGTTTGATCCCATGTACAAAAAGCCCATCCCAAAGTACGCCACCAGAATCGGAGTGGTAACGGCGGCTACCGGTGCTGCCATTCACGATATTATTCGGAATGCCAGATTGCAAAATCCCGGCGTGGAGATTATTCTTTCTCCGGCACAGGTGCAGGGAGCCGGTGCTGCAAAAAGCATTGCCAAAGCCATTGCACGTATTGATGCACTGGATTTGGATATATTAATCGTCGGTCGCGGCGGCGGTGATATCGAGGATTTGTGGTGTTTTAACGAGCGGGAAGTGGCAGATGCCATTTTTCATGCAAACACTCCCATCATTTCCGCAGTAGGGCATGAAACGGATGTGACCATCGCGGATTTTGTGGCGGACCTTCGTGTGGCTACACCTACGGAAGGCGCCAAGAAAGCCTGCTTTTCTGTAAGCGATATGCGAGATGATTTAAACCATACCGCAGAGGAATTTGATTACAAGATAAATGATCGGATTCGCCGTTATCGCATGCGTTTAGACACCTTTCAGGAAAGCATAAAGAGTTTTAGCCCCAGGGAGCGGATAAAGACCCTTCGGGAGAAACTTTCCTTTTTGGAAAACAGTATGCATCAGCGGATGAATTATAAGCTGGAGGTGACCCGAGGTCAGCTGGCTTCCTTAGCGGGGCTTTTAGATGCGGCTTCTCCGGCAAAGAAACTGTCCGGCGGCTATTCCTTTGTGACCGCGCCTTCGGGACAGCGTCTTACGGATGTGGCACAGGTGAATGTGGGAGATGAAATTTCCCTCTTTTTACAAAAGGGAGTCTTAAAAGCTTCCGTTACGGAGAAGAGAGATAAATAAAGGAGAGTTCTATGGGAGAAACAAAAACAACTTTAGAGCAGGACTTGGAAAAACTGGACGAATTGGTAAAGAAGATGGACGCAAAGGACATCAGCCTGGAGGACAGTTTCAGCGTATATGAAGAGGGCATGAAGATTTTAAAGAGTGCCAACGATAAATTAGACGTGGTGGAAAAGAAGGTAAAGGTGTTGCAGGAAGACGGCAGCCTTTCCGATTTTGATGAGGAATAACATGGAGTTTGCGGATAGAGTAAGTGAGAAAGTAGCTCATATCAACGGCCTTTTGGAGGATTACCTTCCGGCAGAAGAGGGCTTTCAAAAGACAGTGCTTGAGGCTATGAACTACAGCATTCGGGTGGGAGGAAAGCGCCTTCGCCCCATGCTGATGGAGGAAGTATATAAAGCCTTTGGCGGCAGTGAAAAAGTGGTGGATCCTTTTATGGCAGCACTGGAAATGATTCACACCTATTCTTTGGTGCATGATGATTTGCCAGCCATGGACAATGACATGCTTCGTCGAGGAAAGCCTACCACCCATGCGGTGTATGGTGAGGCCATGGGTGTGCTTTGCGGAGATGCGTTATTAAACTATGCGTTTGAAACGGCACTTATGGCATTTGAAAAGACGTCGGATTTGGATACTTTATCGAAGCGAATACCGGACGCACTTAAGATTCTTGCGAAAAAAGCCGGAATCTACGGCATGATCGGCGGTCAGGTTTGCGATGTGGAGGCGGAGAAAAAGGGACTTTCCTTAAGCGAGGACGCCCTTTCCTATATCATTGACAATAAAACCGGAGCTTTGATTGAATCAGCCATGATGATTGGCGCTACATTGGCGGGGGCTTCCCATGAGGAGGTATCTGCTCTTGAAAAGGTGGCAAAGAATGTGGGAGAGGCCTTCCAGATTCAGGATGACATTTTGGATGTCATCGGGGATGAAGCCACTTTAGGCAAGCCCATCGGAAGTGATGAGAAAAACGAAAAGCCCACTTACGTGGTATTACACGGTATCGATGCTTCAAAGGAAAAGGTTAATGCATTATCCGACGAAGCAATTGATTTGTTAAAATCATTGAATAAGGAAACTTCTTTTTTGGAAGAGTTGATAAATGCATTGATTTATCGAAATAAGTAAAACTATGGCATTAGAAAAGATTCACCAAGCCGGTGATATTAGAAATCTTACAACTGAAGAATTGAAGGTCTTGCCCGATGAGATTCGCAGGTTCTTAATTGATACCATTTCTCATACAGGCGGACACTTGGCCTCTAATTTGGGAGCAGTGGAACTTACCATGGCTCTTCATTTGTGTTTTGATCCCACAAAGGACAAGATTATCTTTGACGTGGGACATCAGTCCTATACCCACAAGATTTTAACCGGTCGGAAAGACGAGTTTGAGTCTTTGCGTTCCTACGGCGGAATTGCAGGCTTCCCAAAGAGGGATGAAAGTCCGTGCGATGCGTTTGGAGTGGGACATTCATCTACCTCCATTTCCGCAGGATTGGGCTTTGCTGCCGCCAGGGACTTAAATCATGATGATTATTCCGTGGTTTCCGTCATCGGAGACGGTTCTTTAACCGGGGGCATGGTATATGAGGCCTTAAACAATGCGGCTCTTTTGCACAGCAATTATATTATTGTGTTAAATGATAACAACATGTCCATTTCCGAAAATGTGGGAGGCATGTCCACCCATTTGTCCCGCCTTCGTACTTCCAGCAAGTACACCGGATTAAAGGAAGGGGTTCAAACCACCTTGGAAAAGATTCCGGCGGTGGGAGACCATATGGTGTCCGGTATCCGAAAGGTGAAAAACTCCATTAAGAATCTGATGATTCCCGGTATGGTATTTGAGGAACTGGGGATTTTGTACCTTGGCCCCGTGGACGGCCACAACATTGATGAGATGGTAAAACTGTTCCATCAGGCGTCTCAGTTTAAAGGCCCGGTTTTGGTGCATGTTTTGACGAAGAAGGGAAAGGGCTTTGAACCGGCGGTTCGACATCCCTCCAGATTCCACGGTGCGGATCCTTTCGACAAGGAAAGCGGACTTCCCGTAAAGAGCACCAAGCCTTCTTATACGGATATTTTTTCCACTGTTATGCGAAAAATGGGTGACCGGGATGAAAAGGTGATTGCCATTACCGCAGCCATGATGGACGGTACGGGTTTAAAACGTTTTCACAATATGTTCCCGGAGCGATTTTTTGATGTGGGAATAGCGGAGGAGCATGCGGTGACTTTTGCGGCAGCCATGGCCTGCGAAGGATTAAAGCCGGTGGTGGCGGTGTATTCCTCATTCTTGCAGCGTGCTTACGATCAGATTTTGCATGACGTGTGCGTTCAGAATCTTCACGTGGTATTTGCCATTGACCGTGCCGGATTGGTGGGAAAAGACGGAGTGACCCACCAGGGAGTGTTTGATTTGTCCTATCTTAGTGCCATGCCGAATATGACGGTAATGGCGCCGAAGAATAAATACGAGCTTTCCGATATGATGAAGTTTGCGGTGGATTTTAACGGTCCCATCGCGCTTCGATACCCGCGTGGCGAAGCAACGGTAGCCTACAAGAATTATCGAAAAAAGATAGTGCTTGGTAAGGCGGAGCCTTTGGAGGAAGAGGGCGAAGTTTTGCTCTTTGCCATCGGAAGCATGGTAGATACTGCCATGAAAGTGCGGGAAGCATTTTTGGAAAAGAATATAGCCGTTGCGGTTTGCAACGCCAGATTTGCAAAGCCTTTGGATGAGGAATATTTAAAGGCTGCCTGCAGTCGGTATAAGGCCATCATCACCATGGAAGAAAATGCCCTTTGCGGCGGCTTCGGCGAGTCCGTGCTTACGGTGTTAAGCAGGTACGGATACACCGGCGTGACGGAGCGTGTGGGTATTCCGGATGAGTTTATTCAGCACGGTGCGGTGGAAGTATTAAAGGAGCACTTAGGCATTGACGCGGCAGGTGTAATAAAGACGGTAGAATCTGTTATTAACAGAATAAAAGAGTAACTCGTAAAATGAAAAGAAACGGGTAATAATCCCAATTTATGAAAATCATAACTAAGGATAGGGTATGAAGGAAAAAGAACGATTGGATGTGCTTTTGGTAAATCGGGGCTTAGCTCCCTCCAGAGAAAAGGCCAAGACCATGATTATGGCCGGGGATGTGTTCGTGGAGAACCAGCGAGAGGATAAGGCCGGAAGTACATTTCCCATTGATGTAAATATTGAAGTTCACGGTGAGCAGTTAAAGTATGTCAGCCGTGGCGGTTTGAAATTGGAAAAAGCCATGCAGGAATTCCCCATTACGTTAGAGGGAACCGTTTGCATGGATATCGGAGCATCCACCGGAGGCTTTACGGACTGCATGTTGCAAAACGGTGCAGCCAAGGTTTTTGCCGTGGATGTGGGCTACGGGCAGTTTGCCTGGAAGCTTCGCCAGGACCCTCGGGTGGTATGTATGGAAAAGACCAACATCCGTTATGTGACGCCTGAGGATATCGGAGAGGCATTGGACTTTGCATCCGTGGATGTGTCCTTTATCTCTTTGTCCAAGGTGCTTCCTGCGGCAAAGGAGCTGTTAAAGGACGGTGGCGAAATGGTGTGTCTCATCAAGCCCCAGTTTGAAGCCGGCAAGGAAAAGGTTGGCAAAAAAGGTGTGGTTCGTGACAAAAATGTACACATCGAGGTGATTCAAAATGTCATCGCTTATGCATTGACCAACGGATTTGCGGTCCTTGGACTCAGCTTTTCGCCGGTGAAAGGCCCGGAAGGCAACATCGAATACCTCATCCACCTCCGCAAAGCGGACGCGTCAAGTTCTGATGTTGATTGGAATCAAACCGCAGTAGATGTTGTAAACAATTCTCATGCAGCATTAGATAAATAGTTATTTAAACTATAAGGAAAAGGAAAATATGAAAAACTACTTGATTGTTACAAAAAACGAACGGGAGCTGGAAAACCCGTTTACATCTGAAATTGCAGACTACATCCGCTCAAAGGGTGGTACGGTCACCGTGGTGGCGCGCCCAAGAGATACCAGCGATGAAGTAATTTCCGTCCCGGAAGGAGTGGAAGCCATCTTTACCATAGGCGGCGACGGAACTTTAGTGCGCATAGCTCAGACCACGGTTTCGTTAAACGTGCCGCTAATCGGTGTCAACCACGGCCACTTAGGCTATCTTTGCGATCTAAACGAAGAGAACATCAAAAAAGCCATTGATCGTATGTTTGAAGATGATTTTGATATTGAAGAACGTATGATGCTGGACGGATATGTGGAGCATGCAGACGGGTCTGTCACCAAGGTGGAGCATGCCTTAAACGACGTGGTTATCTCCACCAACGAGGCGAAGTCCGTTGTTCGATTGGCAGTCTATATTAACGGCGAGTATCTGTATTCTATCTCCGGGGACGGCATGATTTTTGCCACACCAACCGGATCTACGGCTTACAATCTTTCTGCCAACGGCCCTATTGTGGACCCGAAGACAGAGGCGATTTTGATGACACCTTTAAATCCTCATACCCTTACTTCCAGAAGCATTGTTTTGGATCCGGATGACGAGATTTCCGTGGAGATTACACCCAGACGTCATACGTCCAGAGAAAATGCCACCGTTTTGTTTGACGGAAGCTATCCCGTGCCTATCGAGCCGGGGGAAAAACTGGTGGTAAAAAAATCCGCACGGAAGACTAAAATGATTTTTATGACCAAGATGAATTTTTTGGAACGTATGCGAAACAAGATGCAGGAGAACTAAATGAAAACGGAACGACAGAATAAGATTCTGGATTTGATTGTAAAAAAAGAAATTTGCACCCAGGAAGAACTCTTGGATGAACTGAATAAGGCAGGGTATCATGTGACCCAGGCTACGGTATCCCGTGATATTCGGGAGATGAATCTGACCAAGGTGGCTCTTTCCGACGGAAAGCTTCGCTACGTGGCTTATAAAAAAACGGAGGAAGATCTTTCGGAAAAGTATCATCGCATTTTTAAGGATGCATTTTTGTCCATGGATACCGCCATGAATATGCTGGTGATTCGTACCGTGTCCGGTATGGCCATGGCTGTGGCTGCAGCTTTGGATGATATGGAGTTTCCGGAAATCGTTGGCTCCATTGCGGGAGACGATACGGTGATGTGTGCCGTGCGCAGTGTGGAAGACACCGTCCTTGTGATGCGTCGACTGGAAGATATTTTAAACTATTAATTTGGCAAGAAGAGCATGGATCGGAGGTCTTATGCTTTTAAATTTACATGTAAAAAATTTAGCTTTAATTCACGAAGAGGACATCTCTTTCGGAGATGGCCTAAACATCCTTACCGGTGAGACCGGAGCAGGTAAATCTATTATTTTGGGAGCACTTTCTCTTGCACTTGGAGAGAAGGTTTCTTTTGATGCTTTGCGTGATCCGGAAAAAGAGGCCCTTGTGGAAGCGGTCTTTCGTGTCAGCGATGAAGAGGTAAAGGTGCTTCGTGAAATGGAAATCTCTGTGGAAGATAACGAAGTAATCCTGTCCCGTAAAATGACAGGGGAGCGTTCTTCCGCAAAGATTAACGGAGAGACCTATCCTGCATCTAAGTTAAAGGAAGTGGGTGCACTTCTTTTGGATATCTATGGTCAGCATGAAAACCAGTCTTTATTACATAAGAAAAAACATTTGGAACTTTTGGACGATTTCGGCGGAGAAAGCATCGCTTCTTTAAAAGCAGATGTGGCGGATGCCTATCGTCTTTATATCGAAAAGAAAAAGGAATTTGATTCCGCAAACACCGATGAATCCGAACGCGCAAGAGA
>JAEEGL010708736.1_pt1 | contig 14517 bp, 12 predicted proteins | sample 9134231 | NCBI WGS metagenome assembly JAEEGL01 (sample SAMN16246548, study PRJNA631951) | gut metagenome | biome: gut microbiome; feature: rumen; material: fiber-attached | host: Bos | place: Iran: Karaj | collected 2018-10
AGCCCGGCTGGTACGACGCCCTGAACGGCCTGCCGGGGATCTTCGGCTCCTCGGTGGCGGACGCCTGCGAGCTGAAGCGGCTCATCGCCTGGACCGCCGCGGCCCTGGAGGAGAAGCCCGGGGAGATCGCCTTCTATCGGGAGATGGGCGAACTGCTGCGGGCCATGGACGGCCGGCCCGGCTGGGCGGAGCGCATGCGGACGCTGGAGGCCTACCGGGCGAAGACGGCGGCGGGCGTGGACGGGGACCGGCTGCGGATCTCCCACGGCGAGGCTGCCCGGATCCTGCGGAGCATGGAGGCGGACATGGCGGAGGGCCTGGCCCGGGCGATGGCCGCCGGGGACGGCGTCTGCCCCGCCTACCTCTACTTTACCCCCGAAACCGCGGAGGATCCCGCGGACACCGCCCATGTGCCGCCCCGCTTCCTGGAGGGCCCCGTGCGCTGGCTGAAGCTGGAAACGCCGATGGAAGAAAAGCGCACCATGGTGCAGAAGGTGAAAGAAAGCGGGCTCTACGACGGACAGCTTCGGATGTACAAGGTGAATGAGAGCCTGGCGGGCTTGACCTTCGAGGCGGGGCGCTGCAAGGCCTTCACCCCCGGCTGGTTGGAGAACGAGTCCGTCTGGCTGCACATGGAGTACAAGTATCTGCTGGAGCTGCTGCGCTCCGGGCTGTACCGGGAGTTTGAGGAAGCCATCGACACGGCGCTGGTGCCCTTCATGGACCCGGCGGTCTACGGACGCTCCACCTACGAGAACGTGTCCTTCATCGCCTCCAGCGCCAACCCCACGCCGGCCGCCCGCGGGCGGGGCTTTGTGGCCCGGCTCTCCGGCAGCACGGCGGAGTTCCTGTCCATGTGGCAGGAGATGATGTTCGGCCCGAACCCGTTCCGCATGGCGGACGGCTGGCTGGAGCTGCGGCTGGAGCCCATGATCCCGGCCCGGCTGATCCCGGAGGACGGCGTGGTGGAGGCCGCGTTCCTGGGGCAGACCCTGGTGCGCTACCACATCCCGGGGCGGGAGAGCCTGATCCCCGGCGGCTATGCCATCGAAGCTTACGGCCCGGACGGCGGGCGGACGGCGGGCGATGTCCTGCCCGACGAGCAGGCCCGGGCGGTCCGGGACGGCCGGGTGAAGGTGCTGGACGTCTATCTCCGCCGGTGATCCCGGGACGCCGCGGAGGAGGAAGACTGTGAGAACAAGAGAAGAAATCCTGCGGTCCGGCAGCTGGCGCTACGTGCGCCTGGCGGACGGCACGGCGGAGATCCGGGAAGGCCCCCGCGACGCGGAAGCGGCGGTGATCCCCGAAAAGCTGGACGGCCTGCCCGTCACCGCTGTCGGGGACATGGCCTTCGGCGGAAGAAGCAGCCTGACATCGGTGACGATCCCCGACTGCGTGAGGCGCCTCGGGATCAGGACCTTCTCGGGCTGCCGCCGTCTGGTCTCGGTCAGGTTTCCCGCCGGCCTCGGGGAGATCCCGGACAGGTGCTTTGAAGACTGCCGGCAGCTGAAGAACGTCACGATCCCCGGGGGTGTGACCCGCATCGGCGGCGGCGCCTTCGCCAGCTGCGCCATGACGGAGATCGTCCTCCCCGACAGCGTCGTCAGCATCGGCGACAACCCCTTCTGCGGCTGCCTGTCGCTGAAGCGGATCAGCCTCACGCCGGACCATCCTGCCCTGACGATGGACGGCGAGGCGCTGTACAGCCGGGCGGACCGTCGGCTGGTGAGCTATCCCCGGAATCCCGAAGGGACGGAGTACGCGATCGTGGAGGGCACCCGGGTGATCGGCGGCAGCGCCTTCTACCGCTGCGGCCTGCTGGAGAGGGCCGCCATTCCCGACAGCGTGGAGGAGATCGGCAGTTTCGCCTTCTACAAGTGCGGCGGCCTGACGGAGATCAGGCTGCCCGAGCGCCTGAGGACGCTGGGGGAGTACGCCTTTGCCGACTGCGGTTTTCTGGCGTCCATGCGGATCCCGGAGGGCGTTGCCCGGATCCCGGGCAGATTCTGCGCCGGCTGCGGGCGGTTGGCGCTGCTGTCGATCCCGGAGGGGGTCACGGCCATCGGGAACGCCGCGTTTTACGGCTGCGGTTGCCTGGGCCTGCTGCAGATGCCGGACAGCGTGACAGAGATCGGGCGGGATGCCTTTACCGGCTGTGAGGCCCTGCGCATCGCCGCCGCCTGGGGCAGCCCTGCCCACAAATACTGCTGGATCAACCACATCCGCTATGTCATCCGGGAGACCGGCGCATGACGGAAGCCCCCCCGGCAAAAAACCTCCCGCCCGTGACAGGCAGGAGGGTTTTCCGGTTGAAACAAACGGGAAGGGGAGTGCAGCCCGGCGGCTGCCGCAGCGAAACCGGGGGAACGTACCGGCCGGCCTGTCCCCTTGTCAGATGTTGGCGTGGATATAGTACAGGGTCAGGGATCCCACGTCGAAGAAGTATACGGAGTAACAGTCATACTTCCCGTACCGTCCGTCCTGGCCGATGGGTTTCCCCTCCCTTGTCTCGATCAGCACATAATCTCCCGCGCCGATGCAGGACGGGTCAAAGCCGTACTCATGGAGCCGGTCATCCGCCGCCATCCAGCCGCGGAAGATGGCGAAATACCCCGCGATCTCCCCGGTTTCCTCCCCGGTGACCGGGTGGTATCTCGCATCCTGCCGGAACGGCTCCTCCGAGGCATAGCGATACATGCAGAAGTCGACATGGTCCTGAAAACCGTCCGGATCGGGATGCTCCTCCTTGCCGATGTACCCCGCGGGGATCGGCTTGGCGGCCAGCTGTGCGCAGGCGGTGAAGCTCTTACAGGTGAGCACGAGGAGCAGCAGGAGCAGCCAGATCTTGAGCACCTTTTTCCAGGTCTGTGCCGTGGGGGACGGGTGCCTGATCCCGTGCGCATCGCTCCGGGGAATGTTCATGGTGCTCTCCTTTCCGGAGGTGCAGGCCTCCCGGGGGCCGTCCCGCGGTCAGGACGGGTCAATGACATCCACCACTGCCTCGTCCTCCGTCACGCCGAGCACCCGGAAGAGCAGGGCCTGCCGCTCGTCCATGGTGCCGCCGGACAGGGCCAGAAACACGGCCGTGGTGCCGTGTGTCCCCATCCACAGGATGGAGTCCGGGTTCAGAGCAAGCAGCCCGAAGCTGCCCCGGAGCCGGATGGTCGCCCATGTGACCTTTTCCAGGTCTTCCGCGTCAGAACTCATGGCCATGCCGATGAAGACGCTCATCATGAAGGGGACAGGGTTCATCTCCTTCTCCGCCGTATCGATGTACAGCACCTCCAGGGACAGCCCGTCCTCCTCCTCCCGGACAGGGCGGAAGGAGCGGCTGGCCAGCCACAGCCCGTCCGATGGCGTTTCAGGCTCTGCCTCTTCCCAATCCTCCGGGACAAAGAAGACGAAGCCGCCGGCGTCATGGGCGGTCATCCCCGGCGGGGTCTCCGGGACGGAGAAATAGTCGGACAGGGCATCGGGGGCGGCCTCCCCGTCCGTCACAGATTCGGGCTCAGGCTCCGCCAGCCCGGCGGCCGGCAGGAGACACAGGGCCAGCAGCAGGGAGAGAAGACGGATCAGCGGCGTGGTTCGCATTTCTTCGGCACCTCCACACAGGATATCGGTCGTTTCCGCAGGGAGACGGAAGCTGTCAGGGCTTTGCGCGTGGCCGCAGCCCGCGGATCCCGGTCAATCTGTGGGGCTCATGTAGATCTCATCCCACAGCTCCGGATGGTCCCTGTAGCGCCCGTCATAGCGGGAGATGATGTAGTCCGGGCGGCTCAGGCTCACGTTCCGCTCCCAGGTGCCGTCCCGGTATTCCCAGCAGTAGTCCCCGATGTCCCCGGACTGGGCCCAGATGTTGTAGGAATCCCGCTCCCAGCAGATCCCCCAGAAGTCCATGGACCGGGCCGGGCGGAATTCAGCCGCCGGCGCATTGGTCTCCGCGTTGTATACGGTCACCACGATCATGCCGGAGGAGCCCCGGCTGCCTCCCTCTGCCCGCTCCACGGTCTGCAGGGCGTAGTACCTCCGGTCAAAGCTCCAGGTTTTCTCCGCCGTATAGGAGCCCCAGAAGCGCTGGCGCGGGGTCTCGGTGGCGGACAGGCGGGTGAGGACGGTGCTCATGCAGCCGGTGGTGAGGCACAGGGTGAGCAGCAGGAGCGCAGCCGTCAGCAGGCGTTTGGCGACGGTCCTCTCAGTCACGGCGGTCGTCCTCCTCAAACACCAGCAGGTCCCCCGGCTGGCAGTTCAGGGCCCGGCAGACAGCCTCCAGGGTGGAGAAGCGGATGGCCTTGGCCTTGCCGGTCTTCAGCACGGAGAGATTGGCCAGGGTGATGCCCACCCGGTCGCTGAGCTCTGTGAGGCTCATCTTCCGCCGGGCCAGCATGACGTCCAGATCAATGCGGATCATGGCTGTCCCTCCTTCAGATGGTCAGGTCGTTCTCTTCCTTGAGGGAGACCGCCCGCTGCAGCAGCCGGCCCAGCCCCCAGGCCAGGACGCCCATGGCGAAGCTGGCCGCGGCCGCCAGGGCGAGAAAGAGCCAGACGGGCCCGATGTCCACCTGCCACACCAGTCCGGGGAGGAAGATGGCCAGGATCCACAGGCACCCCGCTGCTCCCAGGCACCGGGCGATCCAGCCCAGCTCCCGGGCGTTGGCCCGGCAGAAGGACTGGTCCCTGCCGATCCGGGCCACGATGCGGAAGTAGAACACCATGGCGGCCAGGTACACCGCCGCGATGGTCCACAGCCCGATGAGCCCAGGCCAGAAGAGGTGGGCCAGCTCCGGGTACATGCCGCGGCACTCCTCCGCCAGGATCGGGACATCGACGAAGAACACGAAAAGCCCTCCCAGGGTGGCCAGTCCGCCGGCCGCCATCAGGGCAATCGACACGCGTTTCTGTTCCATGGTGATCAATCCTCCTTGGTTTTTCTGCAGGGAGAGCATAGCACGGGGAACACTGTTTGTCAATAAGAAATTATCGAAAAACAATAAATAATCGCTGCGGAAGGATAAAAAGAATCCCCCGCCACCGCGATGACGGGGGGGAAAAAAGGGTTCATTCGGCTGTGCTGTCCGGGGCAGCGGCAGCCGTCTCCTGCGGCTTGCCGCCGAAGCACAGGGTGACGGCTGTTCCCACGTCCGGGGTGCTCTCCAGGGAGACCGTGGCTCCCATGTACTGGGCGCCGTGCTTCACGATGGAAAGACCCAGGCCCGTGCCGCCCACAGCCTTGGAGCGGCTCTTGTCCACCCGGTAGAAGCGCTCGAAGACCCGCTTCTGGTGGGCCTCCGGGATGCCGATGCCCGTGTCCTCCACCCGCAGGGTGGGGCCCTCCTCGGTGTGGGCCAGGATTACGGTGACGCTGCCGCCGGGGCGGTTGTATTTGATGGCGTTGTCGCAGAGGTTGTTCACCATCTCGTTGAGGAGCTGCCACACGCCCCGGACCTTCAGGTGTTCGCCGGTGAGGGACAGGGTGACCTGCTGCTTCTCCGCGGTGCTCTGCAGGCTCTGCAGCACGCCCTCGGTGAGCTCCCACAGGTCCACTTCCTCCCACTCCGGGGCCACGGCGCCCTCGTCCAGGCGGGAGATGCGCATGATGTCGTCCACCAGGGCGATCATCCGCTGGGACTCCTTGAGAATGTCCGCGGCGAATTCCTGGGTCTTCTCCCCGGCCACCACGCCCTGGGCCATGAGTTCCGCCATGCCGGTGATGGAGGTCAGGGGGGTCTTCAGCTCGTGGGAGACGTTGGCGGAGAACTCCCGGCGGATCTGCTCCCGCTGGGTCACCGCCTCCTGGATGGTGAGCTTCTGCTCCTGGATGCGCTGGATGAGGGGGGCCAGCTCCGGATAGATGCGGGGGTTGGGGTTGTCCAGGTCCAGCTCGTTGATGGGCTTCACGATCTGGGTGGCGCCCCGGAAGGCCAGCACGCCGGAGATCAGCAGCACCAGCACCAGCACCCACATCACCGGGCTGATGGTGATGAGGGCATAGCGAACCGCGCTCATCTGCCGCCCCACCCGCAGCACTGTGCCGTCCTCGCAGCGCAGGGCCAGGTAGATCATGTCCTCGCCGGTGCTCTCCGAATTGCGGTTGGCCTGGCCTTCGCCCTTGGCCAGGGCGTCCCGCACCTCCGGCTGCTCCGCCTGGCCGGCCTGGGGGAGGGCGCCGTCGCTGTCGAAGCGCACTGTGCCGTCGGCGTTGATCCAGGTGATATGGGTGCCGCTTCCCAGGCGGGACAGGTAGGCCTCCCCGTTCAGGGCAAGCCCCTCGGTGATGTACCGGGCCTGCTCCCGGAGCTCGTCACAGGTCTCCTGGGTCACCTGGGTGTACTGAATGCCGAAGAACAGCAGCGCACACAGGATCAGCACGGAGATGCCCACCAGGAAGGTGTTGCGGAATATCGTCTTGGCCATGTTCTTCTCCCTCTCCGGTCTCCGGTGCGGTCACCGGGTCGATTCCTCTTCCTCCGCCCGGAAGCGGTATCCCACGCCCCGGACGGTCTGGATGCAGGCCCCGGCGGCGCCCAGCTTGGCCCGCAGGGTGCGGATGTGGACGTCCAGGGTGCGGTTCTCCAGCTCGGCCTTCAGCCCCCAGACCCGGTCCAGCAGGACCTCCCGGGTCATCACCAGGCCGGCGTGCTCCATGAGCAGCTGCAGCAGCAGGAACTCCTTGTTGGTCAGGCTCACCTGCTGCCCGTCCGCCGTGACCTCCCGCCGCTCCGGGGAGAGACAGAGACCGCCACAGCGCAGCAGGGTGCCGGAGGGGCTGCGGGGTTCCGCCCGGCGGAGCACCGCCCGGACCCGGGCCACCAGCTCCATGATGCCGAAGGGCTTGGAGATGTAGTCGTCCGCCCCGGCGTCCAGCCCTTCCACCCGGTCATACTCCGTGTTCCGCGCGGTGAGCATCACCACCGGCAGGGCGGCGGAGGAGGCGGAGGCCCGGAGCTGCCGCAGGATGCTCAGGCCGTCCTGTCCGGGGAGCATGATGTCCAGCAGCACCAGATCCGGCGTGCGCAGGCTCATGGCGGCCCAGAAGGTCTCCGGCGCGGCAAAGCCCTCCGTGGCCAGTCCCTGGCTCTCCAGGGCGTACACCACGAGTTTGCGGATGCTGTCATCGTCCTCCAGGAGATAGATCACACCGCTCCCTCCCGTTTCTCACCTGCTTTGCTGCATTCTACCATATTCTGCGGGAATTGAACAGGGGTTTTTCCGCATTTGCCCCGGGGGACTTTACACAGATTTAACCTGGATGGGATGGCAGATTTAACACAGATGTGCTAATTTGGGGGAGGAAGGAGGTCCAGCAATGGGCATATCTCAGGTCATCCAGCTCCTCTCCGGCGTGGCGCTCTTCCTCTTCGGCATGAGCCTCATGGGAGACGGACTGAAAAAAGTATCCGGCAACAAACTGGAGCCGATCCTCTTTAAGCTCTCGGGGACGCCGCTGAAAGGCATCCTCCTGGGCACCGGCGTCACCGCGGTGATCCAGTCGTCCTCCGCCACCTCCGTGATGGTGGTGGGCTTCGTCAACGCGGGGATCATGCGGGTGCGGCAGGCCATCTACCTGATCCTGGGTTCCATCCTGGGCACCAGCATCACCGGGTGGATCATCTGCCTGAGCTACATCGACTCCGGCAGCGGCCTGGCCAGCCTGCTCTCCACCGCCACCCTCACGGGCATCATCGCCGTGGCCAGCACCATCCTGCGCATGGTGAGCAAGAAGCAGGCCCACCACCACATCGCGGACATCATGATGGGCTTCGCCGTGCTGATGTTCGGCATGAGCACCATGTCCGGCTCGGTGAGCGCCCTGGGGAAGGAGCCCTGGTTCACGGGGATGCTGAGCTCCGTGGCCAACCCGGTGCTGGGCATTCTGGTGGGCATCCTCTTCTCCGCCATCCTGCAGTCCGCCTCCGCGGCCGTCGGTATCCTGCAGGCCCTCTCCGTGACGGGAGCCATGGCCTTCGACTCGGCCCTGCCCCTGCTCATGGGCGTGGCCATCGGTGCCTCCGTGCCGGTGCTGCTCTCCGCCCTGGGGGCCAACCTGAACGGCAAGCGCACCGCCGTGAGCTACCTGGTGGCCTCGGGGATGGGCGTGCTGGTCTGCGCCTCCCTGTACTACATCGGGGACGCCATCTTCCGCTTCCCCTTCACCGGGATCATCATGAATCCGTTCTCCATCGCCATCGTGAACACCATCCTGCGCTTCGCCATGCTGCTGCTGCTGGCCCCCTTCGGGGACGTGCTGGAGACGGTGTCCACCCTGGTGGTCCCCCAGCGGCAGGTCTCCGTGGAGGAGGACCCCACCCTGCGCCTGGAGTCCCGCTTCCTGGCCTACCCCGCCCTGGCCATTGAGCAGAGCCGCCTCACCATCTCCGACATGGCCCGGCAGAGCGAGACCGCCATCCACACCTCCCTGGGCCTGCTGGGGCTCTACACCGAGGCAAACTTCGAGAAGGTGAAGGCCCTGGAGGACGCCGGGGACCGCTATGAGGACGCCCTGGGCGCCTATCTGGTGCAGGTCACCGCCCAGACCCTCTCGGAGCAGCAGAGCAAGGAGACCTCCATCTATCTGCAGACCCTGTCGGACTTTGAGCGCATCACCGACCACGCCCTGAACATTGCCCAGAGCGCCCAGGAGATCCACGAGAAGAAGATGAGCTTCTCCCAGGAGGCACGGGAGGAACTGGGGGTGGCCGTGAAGGCCCTGGAGGAGATCCTCCGGCTGACGGTGCACGCCTTCGTCTCCGACGACCAGGAGGCCATCAAGCAGGTGGAGCCCCTGGAGGAGGTCATCGACGGCCTGTGCGAGGAGATCCGCCGCCGGCACGTGGAGCGCCTCCAGCGCGGGGACTGCACCATCGCCCAGGGCTTCGTCTTCAACGACCTGGTGGCCAACATGGAGCGCGTCAGCGACCACTGCTCCAACATCGCCGTGGCCCGGCTGGAGATGGACGGCGCGTCCATGGACTCCCACCAGTACCTCAACCGCCTCAAGGAGAAGCGTTCGGCGGAGTTCGAGCGTCTCTTCGACAGCTTCCAGGCACAGTTTGCCCTGGAGTGAGATCACGGGAAAAGGCCCCTTCCGGATGGACGGAGGAGGCCTTTTCCCGTGGCGCCGGGAGACCGTCAGTCGGCTTCCCCGGCGTGATACACCCGTTCCACCAGGGTCTCCGCCCAGATGCGGCGCATGTTTTCGTAGCCGTGGTCGCTGGGATGGACGCCGTCGGGGCCCAGATACTCCGGGTGCTCCCGGAAGACGGCGTCGAAGTCCGGGCCGGGGATCACCTGGGGGAACTGCGCCCAGATGCGCCGGATCTGCGCGTTATAGGCGTCCAGGTTCCGGCTGACCCCGGGCTCCGTGGACCAGGGGATGGTGGGCAGCACGGGGATCTTCCCGGCCTCCAGCACTGCCTGGATCAGCACCAGGGTGTTCTGGTGGAAACGGTCGGCTCCCAGATTCCCCCAGGCGTCGTTGGTGCCGTAGGCGAGGACCACATACCGCCCGGGGAAGTCGCCCAGCCAGCGGTGGATGTGCCCCAGGGCGTCCCGGCTGGTAAAGCCTCCGATGCCGCCGTTGATCTGCAGGGGGAAGTACCGGTCGTCCAGGCGGTTCACATAGGCGGCAAAGCCGGTGCCGCGGCTGTTCTGCATGCCTCCGGCGGTGATGGAATCCCCCAGGAAGAGCCAGCTGTCGGCGGCCCCCCGGGAGACGTCGTGGATGTCGAAGTTCACCTCGCAGGTGCCCGTATCGCTGCCGTCCGCCCGGGTGACATGGAGGCGGATCCAGTTGTATCCCGTGAGGTCCAGGGCGTGGGCCCGGGCGCCCAGGGGATTGCCGGTGACGGTGACCAGCGTCTCCCAGCCGGTCTCCGGGCAAGCGCCGCCGGGGGCCGCGTTGGCCTCGAGGGTATAGTCCGTGGGCTCGTGGATCCGGCTGGCCCAGGCCCCCAGCTGGTCAAAGGTGCTGGGACTGTACCACACCGCCAGCACCTGCCGCCGCTGCTCCTCCGGCACCCCGGAGAGATCGTAGGCCAGCCAGTCGTCCGGGGCCTTGCCCGTCCAGTACCCGCTGTAGTGGTCGTCGTTGCCGCTCCGGGCGCTCCAGCCGTTGACCCCCGCGTAGGCCGGGACCCGGCGGCTGATCACCGGGTTGGGGACCATACCGTTGGCCGGGGCTTCCTCAGCCCCCGCCGGGAGGCAGACCCCCCCGAAGAGCAGACAGAAAACCAGGAGCAGGGAGAAAGAACGGCGGATGGCAGTCATGGCGGCCTCCTTGTGCGGTGCGGTTTCCGGGGTGGTTTGATCTGTGGGGCGGACGCCCCTGTGTGCCAAGAATAGCACATCAGCCGGGGGAAAACAAGGGGCAAAGACGTTGACACGACGCCCCGGCCGTGCTATACACTTCCCATAGACAGGGCCCCTCGCGCCGGGGACACGCTTCCGGCGGGACGGACGCAGAACAGGAGAGGAAAATGAACAGGTAAATGTGCGGAAACATCCTGACCGCGGTGCTCCTCCTCTGCGCGGTGCTCCTCTGCGCGGCAGCGGAGCCTGCGCCTGAGCTGCCTGCGGAGGCGGCGGAGAACCCCTTCATGCAGGCGGCTGTGGAGGAGGCCTACGAGGGCATCACCCACGGGCACGGCGGGCCCTTCGGCGCGGTGATCGTCCGGGACGGGGTCATTGTGGGCCGGGGGCACAACCGGGTGCTGGCGGACAACGACCCCACCTGCCACGGGGAGGTGGCGGCCATCCGGGACGCCTGCGCCGCCCTGGGCACGTACGACCTGAGCGGCTGTGAGATCTACACCACCGGCGAACCCTGCCCCATGTGCCTCTTCGCCTGCCTCTGGGCCAATCTCGACCGGGTGTATTACGGCTGCACCATCGAGGACAACAGCCTCATCGGGTTCCGGGACGAGGCCTTCGACAGCCTGGCGGGGGTCAGCCGGCAGCAGCTGGCGGACTACCTGATCTGTCTGGACCGGGAGGCCTGCCTGCAGCTCTTCCGGGACTATGCCGGCATGGAACACGAACTCTATTGAGACGCCGCAAGCCCGGGAATCCGGCCCGGGAGCTGCCGGAGGCGGCCATGGAGAGCGGGAACGGAAAACAGAGCGGAACCGTGCACAGTCCGCTCTGTTTCTTTTGGGGCGGTTCAGCCCCGGGGCAGGGAACCGGAGGGGGCCTCCGCTGCCGCCCCGGCGGCGCCGTGGTATTCCAGACAGAGCATGGTCAGGTCGTCGAACTGCGGGGCGGTGTCCACAAAGGCCCACACCGCGTCCTTCACGGCGGCGAGGATCTGTTCCGGCGGCTCGTTCTCCCGGGTCTGCAGGGCCTCCACCATGCGGTCGGTGCCGAAGAGGGTCTCGCTCTTGTCCGTGGCCTCCGGCACGCCGTCGGTGTAGACGAAGATCTTGGAGCCGGGCTCCAGCTGCAGCTCGTACTCCCGGTAGCGCACCCCCTCCATGCCGCCGATGACCAGGCCGTGCCGGTCCTTCACCAGCTCGAAGCGGGCGCCGGGTTTCTTCAGGCCGGGGTACTCGTGGCCGGCGTTGGCGCAGGTCAGCCTGCCGGTGGAGATCTCCAGCACCCCCAGCCACATGGTGACGAACATCTCCTCCGGGTTCCGGGCGCAGATGTCGGCGTTGAGCTTGGTCAGGGCTTTGCCGGGGCTCTTCTCCTCCAGGACGATGTGCCGCAGCAGGGCCAGGGCCACCATCATGAACAGGGCTGCCGGCATGCCCTTGCCCGCCACGTCGCCGATGACCAGGGCCAGGTGGTCGTCGTCGATGAGGAAAAAGTCGTACAGGTCGCCGCCCACCTCCTTGGCGGGGTTCATGGAGGCGTAGATGTCGAACTCATGCCGGTCGGGGAAGGGCGGGAAGGTCTTGGGCAGGGCGCTGGCCTGGATGCGCGTGGCCAGGGAGAGCTCCGCGGCAATGCGCTCCTTCTCCAGGGCCAGGGCCCTCCGCTCCCTGGCGGTGCGGACATACTTGACCGCCAGGGCGGCGATGTACAGCAGCAGGGCGCAGAGGGGGATCCACAGGGGGTGGGTCACCAGCCCGGCCAGGTAGATTAGCACCGAGGCCAGCAGGCTCACGCCGATGAGTCCGGCGCAGACCGCGCCGCCCCGCTGCAGGCTCAGCCGCTGGTACAGCAGCATGGCGCCGAAGCAGAGGAGGAAGAGCGCCAGGTACTGGATCCATTCCGGCGCGTCCGTCTTGTAGTTTTCCTCCAGCAGGCACTGGATGATGTTGGCCTGGATCTCCACGCCGTACATCTGCAGGGCGCTGTTGATGGGGGTCACGTAGGCGTCCTGCAGGGCGGGCGCGCAGGGGCCGATGAGGATGATCTTCCCGGCCCAGTATTCCGGGGACACCCGCCCGTAGAGCACATCGGCCAGGGAGACCCCCTCATAGTAGCTTCCGGGGGCGCCGGCATAGGGGATGTAGAAGAAGCCGGTCTTGCCCACGGGGGGCTCCCGGAGGGTCTGACCCCTGGCTTCCAGCCAGATACGGGCGGCCTCCCAGGCCATGGAGTACACCCGCCGGTCCTCCACGTCCACATAGAGCAGGGCATGGCGCAGCACGCCGTCCTTGTCGTACATGGCGTTGATATGGCCCTGGGTGGTGACGGACTTCAGGCCGGCGTAGGGCTCCTCGTAGCGGGTGATGGCGGTCCGCAGGGAGACGGCCCGGCCTTCCGACCACTGGATGTCCTCGCCGTAGGTGGCCACCGAGGCGGTGACCACGTTCTTCAGCCGCCAGGCAGCCATGGCCAGGTCGGCGTCCGCGTCGGGATCCCCGCTGGGGCTGGTGTAGAGGATGTCTACCGCCGTCACGGCGGGGAGATGCTCGGGATCCGAGGCCATCTTCTCCAGCGCCATGGCGACATAGGTGCGGTAGCTGGGGCCGAAGGGGCCCAGCTCGTCCAGGGTGTCCTCGTCGATGCCGATGATCAGGATGTCCGTGCTGGTGACCCGGGGACGCTGGAACAGGCCGTCCTGCATCCAGCGGTCCACGCGCCTGAAGGCGCCGGTGAAGATGAGGAGCACGGCCAGCAGGGCGGCGGCCAGGGCGTAGAGCCAGGGTTTGAGCGCTTTCATGGGCACACCTCACGGAAGCTTGTCGGGTGCGGGGCAGGAGAGGGAGACCCGGCCTCACGGCGTGCCGGTGTCCGTGCTGATGGGGCCGTCCACGATCTCCATCATGCTGCCGGGGACCACGGAGACGCTGGCGCCGGTGAAGTTCAGGGAATAGGTGGCCGTGACCGGATAGCTGTCCGGTTCGGGACCGACGGAGGGCAGGGTCACCGTGAGGGAGCCGAGGCCGAGCACGTCGAAGATGTCGATCTCCGTGTTGTCCGCGGCATAGGCCCAGCTGCTCAGGGACAGCGGCTCACCCTCGTAGGGTCCGTTCAGATAGACGCAGCGGCAGAAGGGGGTGACCTTGTTCCCCGAATACTCCACCTGGTAGCCCTCCACCTCGACCCTGATCCGCAGCGGTTTGATGGTGAAATCCCGGTGGCTGTAACCGAGGGAGTAAGCGGCGCCGTTGGCGCTGAAGGAGGAGGTGGTGCTGAGGGTGTACTCGTTGGGGTCTGTACCGCCCCCCGTGACTGTCACGGTGAGGGTTTCCCCCGTGTAGAGATCGAAGGTGGCGGCGTAACCGCCCGGAACCTCCGCCACGAAGGCGAGGCTGGCGGAATCGCCGGCATGGGGACCGCTTCCGTAGGTGGCCGCCATATCCCCCGGGCCGTGGAAATCGCTGTCGTAGACGACATCCTCCGCCCCCAGGTCGACGTTGATCTGGAGCGAGCGGATGACGACCTCGCCGCTCTCCAGGCTGACGCTGTAGTTCTCCGGGTTCCCGCTGCTGATGGAGGCGCTGCCGGTGATGGCATAGGTGTCCGGCAGCGTGCCGCCGCCCTCGGCGTGAATGCCGAGCACATCGCCCCAGTTCCAGCGGACTTCCCAGTCGTTGGGACCGGTCTGCACCGTCTCATAGCCCGAAGCCTCGCTGGTCACGGAGATCCCGGGTCCGTGCGCCTCCCCGTCATAGTCGCAGGTGCCGCCTGTCAGGCTGACGCTTACCGCCGCGGGGGTGATGGTCAGGGCGTTGTTGACGAAGGAGAAGCTGTAGTTCTCCGCCATGCCGGAGCTTACGGTCACGGTGGGGGAGAAGGTGGTGGTGCCCTTGTCCCGGCGGCCCTCGCAGGACAGGCTCGCCCGGGCGCCGCCCGTCAGGCGGAAGGCGGCGTTGAGGTGCGGCGTGCCGTCGATGGTGACCGGATCCAGCGCCTCACGTTCCACCGCCCCGCCGCCGCTGTAGGCGGCAGTGATGCTGCCCGGAAGGACGTACGCCCCGGAGAAGGGGACGGAGGAGCAGTGCAGGTCGAAGACGACCGCCAGGGGTTCGATGGTGAGGGCTGTGTTGACGTAGCTGACGGCGAAGTTGGACGCGCTGGTGGTGTGGAAGGCACAGCTGCCGGAGAGGGTGTGGGTGCCTTTGTCCCCGC
>JAEEGL011041918.1_pt1 | contig 14517 bp, 13 predicted proteins | sample 9134231 | NCBI WGS metagenome assembly JAEEGL01 (sample SAMN16246548, study PRJNA631951) | gut metagenome | biome: gut microbiome; feature: rumen; material: fiber-attached | host: Bos | place: Iran: Karaj | collected 2018-10
GCTTGTTTGCATCTAAATTGCCCTCAATACGGCCCTTCACAAGGTCGCCATCGAGGAGTATCGAACCAATATTTCTATTTATATCAATATTTATGTTCTGAGTCTCGATGTGCGTATCTATGTCATTACCAACGAAATAGCACTTCGATAGTTCTGCATTACCAACCCAGCGTTTGCCTTCGTTGTGCAGCGAACAGTGAGCCAACAATCCGCCAATGCCATCTTTCATCGTAGGCGTAAGATTTGAGACTCCAGTGCGAAGGCTATCTACTCGCATATCAATAACATAGCGACCTGCGGCGAGGTCTCCTTGCGCCATAGCGTACACAAAACCATTAGCATCTTCGACGAGTGCAATGGTCTGGAAAAGTTTGTCGTCGACGAAGCCATCGAGCAAGATGTTTTCGTATTTATAGTCGCGAATCTCAAGCTGCTGCAATGCCGCGTGCGAGTGCACCTTATGTCGCCCAGATGGATGTCCTTCGACCTCGAAATCTATCGCGCCAACGAGGCTATTGAGCACGTTGCTCGTGAGCGGCGCAAGTTTGTGAATATCTACGTTCAACTTACCTGTCGACTCGATGGTGGTGTCGCGCTTCACACCCACAACGGCGTCGAGGTGAGCCGTGCCCGCAGCCGACGAGAAGCCAATATCTACCTTGGCGTCGGCGAGTTTGCCCGAGACAGTGCCCACGGCCGAGATGGTGCCCACCGCGTGGTCGGAAGCAAAATCGACGTCGTTACCTACGATGTGAGCGAGGTCGGCAGCAGTGGTTTGCAGCCTGTGCATACGTACGTCCACACGCGATGCCTCGAAATCGGCCCTTTGGTCAATGTCGGCATCGAGCCACAGCGATGTGCCTTCGCCGCCAACAAGGTGAAAATCGTGCGCCGAGACCGACTTGCCGCCGCTGCGCAGAACGCCAGAAAACTTCACATTGTTACTACCAATATTATGACCGAGCGTAAGTTCGAAAAACTCGGGCGAGAGTTCTATGCTATTTATGTTGGCATAAGCATAAGGAATAGGCTTATTATCAGTGTTTAGCGACGCGCTGATGCTGTCAATGTCGAGTGTCGAACTGGCATACGTAGCGTAAATATTTTTTAGTGCCACGCGCTCTTTGTCTACCACGGTGCGGAGGCTAAGAGAACCGTCTTTGTTGTTGTGTAAGTCGTTGAATAGTAATGCTTTTATGCGTGCCGTTATTAGCGTATCGGTAGTAGCAATGTCGGCGGCTTCGAGTTTTATTTTATCGAACGAGTAGCATTGCCCGTTGCGCGCTAAGTATGCCACATTGCCATCCTGAACCATCAGATGATTTATAATGATGTTTGGCGTGGCAGTAGTGTCGGAGCTACTCTTCGACGCAAGTGAGGCGAGGTTGAGGCTTCCGTCGGGTAGGTGACAGATATATATGTTGAGGCTGTCGAGCGAGAGTTCGTTGAGCGTGGGCGTCTCTTGAAAATATATCAACGGCGACACGTCGACTTTTATGCGCGAGAGCGAAACAGCCTGATTGCCAAGCGTATCGTATACAACGATATTATTTATAGAGAATGTAGTGAGCGGAAAATAGTGTATCTCGCCAATGCTGACGTTAGCGCCCAAAGCCTCCGAAATAGCAGCCGACAAGCGGTTTGCCATCGCGCGTTGCACTGGGGGCAGCGTTAGCGCTACTAAAAAAAGTAGCGTCAATGCCGCCAACGAGAGCAGCACGGTCGTCAATATCTTGCGGATTTTTTTGATAGCTTTGCGCATCACTTTCGAATGGAAAGCGAAATTATAAAAAAGATACATTCAGACCCATGCAAACCCTTATTCTTGGCATAGAGTCATCGTGCGACGACACTTCGGCTGCCGTAATTTGCGATGGCGTTGTTCTTTCAAATGTTACTGCAAGTCAAGCAGTTCACATGCGATATGGCGGTGTTGTGCCCGAACTTGCGAGCCGCGCTCACCAACAAAATATCATTCCTGTGGTCGACAAAGCCATTGCCGATGCAGGTATAACTAAAGACCAACTTAGCGCCGTGGCGTTCACTCGTGGTCCGGGACTTCTCGGCTCGTTGCTCGTGGGAACTTCGTTTGCAAAGGGTTTTGCCTTGGCTCGCGGACTCAAAATGGTGGACGTGAACCACTTGCAAGCGCACGTCTCGGCTCATTTTATTATCGAAGAGGGCAAGCCTCAACCCGAATTTCCGTTCCTCTGCTTGCTCGTGTCGGGCGGCAACAGCCAAATTCTTTTGGTGAAAGATTACACCGAGATGGAGATTATCGGTCAGACCATCGACGATGCGGCTGGTGAGGCATTCGACAAATGCGCCAAGGTGATGAATCTCGGCTATCCCGGCGGACCTATCGTGAACAAACTTGCCAACGAGGGCGACCCAAAGGCATTCACCTTCGCTAAGCCAGTCATCCCAGGCTACGACTATAGTTTTTCGGGCCTCAAAACCTCGTTCCTTTACACCCTTCGCGACAACCTCAAGACCGATCCTGACTTCATCGAGAAGCACAAGGCCGACCTCTGCGCATCGCTACAATCTACTGTCATTGATATACTTATGAATAAGCTTATCAAGGCTGCTAAAGATTTGAAAATTACGCAGATAGCTCTCGCGGGTGGCGTGTCGGCAAACACTGGTCTACGCGATGCGTTCGAAAAACTACACACCAACCGCGGTTGGACGGTGTTTATACCAAAATTTGCCTATACCACCGACAATGCCGCTATGGTGGCTTCGGCTGGTTACCGTCGCTATCAGAAGGGTTTGTTCATCGATCAATCGGCGGCGCCATTCTCGCGTACAATAATCTAACATTATGAAATACACGTCGTTACATAATTATAGCATAAGTAAAATTGGCGGCGAAATGGTGCTCGTGCCCATCGTCGACTCCATTGCCAAGATGGACAGCATGTTGGTGATAAACGAGACGGGCGCGCTCATCGTAGAGAAGATGGAGGCTGGCTGCACACTCGGCGAAATTGTCGATGAGATTATTCGTATGTATAATAATGACGACCGTGCGCAAGTAGAAAAGGAGACTCGCACCTTTGCCGAAAGCCTTTGCTCGCGCGGCTTTTTCAAGTTGTCCGACTAAAGCATAACTATAAAAATGGAGCAGTATCTGAGCGTTGCGGGGCTGAATTTTGCCATAACTACCGATGCTAATCTTACGATTGGCGATTGGGCGCGCACGTTCCACGGTTTTGCCACGCCGCAAGCCGTTCCAGATGCATACAAAATCCATTTTGCCGATGCTCCTAATCTCCGGCTTATTTTCGAGAACGATGCGCAGAAACGTCAACTCGTTACCGAAACTGAGGATTGCACGCGCCTGCGCTACTACGTCGGCGATGCTACGGTGATTGACGCCGTTTTTCATAAAAATGCTACGTATGCCAAAGTGCGAATGACCATTCATAGTAATGGCGATGCGCTGCTTGAAGTCTGCCGTCGCAATGCAAATGATTATAATATAGATACTTACGTGCATCCGCTTTTCAATGCGGCAATGTCTATTTACCTGCTTCGTCACCGAGGCGCGATGGTTCATTCGTCGGTGGTGAACGATGGCACGCATGGCATACTATTTACTGCCGTTTCGGGCACGGGCAAGTCGACCATGGCGCGTATCTGGCGCGAGTGCGGCGCACATATTATTAATGATGATATGAATGCGCTACGTATTGATAATGACAGAGTTGTGGCGCATAATATACCTATGCAGCTCTACAACCAGTCGCCGCGTTCATCGCAGATTGATGCCATTTGCCTGATAAGCCAGTCGAAGGAGAATTTCGTTCGTCCTTGTGGCGGCACACTCGCTACGGCGCGCTTCATGAGCAATACGTTGTGCCACATCAACGACAGTAGCATGACGGGCATACATACGCAAAATGTGGCTGACATCTGTGACCGCGTGAAGATTTTTGAGGTCGGGTTCAAACCCGATACCGACATCGTAGCTATGATAAAACGCACGCTCGACGAAACGTTATGATTATTCCATCCGCAGCGCATAATGATATAATATTCAAAGCTTTAGCCGATGGCGCTAAGATAGAACTCACCACCCACGGCACGAGTATGTTTCACTACATCTGGCCCAATTCGACCATTACAGTCGAGCGCCGCGCTGCCTATAATATCGATGAGGTGATTGTGTTTGACGCACCAGCTAAGGGCAGCTTCATAGCGCATCGCCTTGTGAAGTACGACAGCACACACTTTACTACCATTGGCGACTCGTGCCTAACGCCCGATGCGCAAGGGAAAACGGAGAAAATATTGGGAGTGGTTACGCACATTCGCGGTAGTTGGTTCTCATATAACCCCAATGGACAATTGGGTCGCCTATACGGCAAAATGATTCGCAAAACTTCGCCGCTAAGCCATATATTTTGCAATATCTGCGCGAAAGCTGTCCATGTGCTTAATCGCATCTTGAAGTAGAATATATACGTATCTATAAACGAAAAAGCCCCAAGCACTACACTTGAGACTTTTTATATTTCAATTTTCAATTTTCAATTTTACTTCTGTCCGTCGTCAACTTTGGAAGAGTCGACAATCTTGTAAAGTTTGTCGCCGCGGCGAATGCGCGTAGGTATAGGCATTGAGAAAACGTCGCCTTTCGTAACCTTTTCGAGTGGATCTTTGTCGGTGCGGAGCTCGGCTGCCGAAAATTCAACAACGCCCGTTGTAGCGCCAATCACAACAACATCTTCGCCCTTGTTGAGTTCGCCCGATTCGAGCACAAACTCGCCTACGCCAATCTTCGAGAAGTAGTTGCGCACAGTGCCAATAGCCACGCGCTTAACGGTGGCAAGGTTGCCATAGCGTTCTGTCCATTCGCCCATTGTCTGCCCTTGGTAATATCCGTCCCAGAATCCGCGATTGAACACGCGCGTGAGGCGGTCGTCCCAGAAGCCAACACCTTTTTCGGCATACGTACCATCGGCGATGGCGCGTACAGCCTCGTCGTAGCAACTGCAAACGGTCTTTACGTAGTCGGCTGAGCGCGCGCGACCTTCAATCTTCAATACACTTACGCCAGCTGCTATCAATTTATCGAGGAAGTCGATGGTTTTCAGGTCTTTAGGCGACATGATATACTTGCCATCGACCTCAAGTTCGAGACCCGTCTGCGCATCGGTGACAAGGTAGCTTCGGCGGCAAACTTGCAAACATGCTCCACGATTTGCCGAACGACCTAAGTTGTTGAGACTCAAGTAACATTTGCCCGAAACTGCCATGCAGAGCGCACCATGTGCAAACATCTCTATGCGAACCAATTCGCCCGAAGGTCCGCAGATGTTTTGCTTCACAATCTGGTCGTGTATATATTTTACCTGATTGATATTCAGTTCGCGTGCAAGTACCACAACGTCAGAGAATTGGCTGTAGAACTTCACCGCTTCTATGTTGCTTATGTTGCATTGCGTTGAAATATGTACGTCTACGCCAATAGAACGAGCATACATAATGGCAGCAATATCAGATGCGATAATAGCCTCAACGCCAGTGCGTTTCGCGGCATCGATAGTCTTACGAACGACATCAAACTCGTTGTCGTAGACAATGGTGTTGACGGTCAGATAGACTTTTTTGCCGTGTTCGTGGGCGATATTTACAATCTTTTCGAGGTCGTCGGCATCGAAATTATTTGCCGAACGTGCACGCATATTTAGCGTACCTATACCTAAATATACTGCGTCAGCACCGCCCTGAATTGCTGCTGTGAGCGACTCGTAGCTACCTACGGGTGCCATTATCTCTATGTCTTCGCGTCTCATCGTTTCTTGTTGTCGTTACTCATCATTTGCAAAATTGCCTTGCCTGAAATTGTGTCGGGGCTGGCAGTCTTGCTCTCTATTGTTATATACTTATTTGCTTGATTGTCAAAAACTTGATAGTTGTTGCTGTCTGCATAGCCAAAACCATCGGAGAAGTCGTAGAATGAAAAACCGCTATTTCCTCTGTCGAGAAGGTTTTTGCTGAATGTATATTCTGCGTGGTCTATTTCGAGTTGGCTGAGCAGCGTCGCAGCAAGGTCGATTTGTGTGCCAGCCTTATGTACTATGGTATCCTTCACGCAGAGGGCGCCGCCCGTCATCATTAGCGGAATGCGGAATCGCATTGGGTTGTCGTTGCCCACATTGTTAGGGCCACCGTGTCCGTGGTCAGCAACGAGGACGAAGAGCGTGTTGTCCCACCAACTGCGAGTGCGCGCCTGCTTGAAAAAGTCGCCGAGGCAACTGTCGGTGTAGGCTACCGAATTGAAGTAATCGTTCTCGAACTTGCGTTGCATAGGTACAGTGAACGGCTCGTGGCTCGACAGCGTAAATATGGCATCGAAAAATGGTTGCTGTTGCTTGTCCATCTCGTCGAGCAGACGGCGCAAGGTGAACTCGTCGTGTGCGCCCCATTTGTCGCCCCATTCTTCGCGTGGGAAATCGTCCTGCGTAATTATATTATCGAAGCCCGCCATAGTTATGAGCGAGTTGAAGTTGTTGAAGTGTAAGTCGCCGCCGTAGATGAACGTTTGGCTTGCATAGCCATTGTTGCGTAGGCTTCGTGCTACGTATGGCAAAGTCTGCGTCTTGCTCGGATATTGTATTATGCTTATGGTAGGCAACACTGGGTAGCCGCACATGACCGCTACAAGACCTTTGCCCGAGCGATCGGAGGCCGCCATGACGTTGTCGAAGACGATACTTTCGGGCATCAGTGCTTTGATATTCGACGCTACATTTTCGCCGCCAAGGAATTCTATGGTATGTGCCGAAAAACTCTCCAATAGAATTACTACAACGTTCGGGCGGTTGCTCTTTATAACGCGCGGATAGTCGCCACTCTCGTGCATAAGTTTCTGAAACTGCTTTTGTGCGGTCTCGTTGTCCATAAAATGGTAGTCGACACTGGCTTTGCTCGCGCGTTTTAGCGAATAGATAAAGTTCCACGCAGGGTTTAGCGCCGTGTGGTTCGCAAATGTCGAGTTGCAGAAGAAGGCATGGCCCGTGTTGAGAGGAGCGATGCCCACACCGCCGCGAATTGGCAGAATCATTGCCGCGCCAATAATTAGTGTGGCAAACATACGTACGATTATTCCAACGCGCTGCTCTGGTTTATTGTCTGCTGCTGTTATTGCGCTGTTTGTCAGGCGTCTAAGTATGTATATAGTACCAGCGCACAAGCCAACGACAGCTATTATGTATATGATGGTAACCCACGTCTCGGTGGAGGCGAAGATTGCAGAAGGATCGTTAGAAAACATGCCCAAATCGATAGCATCGACATGGTGAAGCCAATGTCCGTAAACAATGGCGTTGGCGGGTAGGGTGATGGCAAGCACGCACGCCGCTATTCCGCTTATGAATCGGCAAACGCGCAATGGCTTTTGTGGCGACGTCCATATAGCCACTATGGCCGTAATTATGCACGTAAATATGCTTAAGTAGCCTGCTATGCTTAGGTCGAAGCGCATTCCTACAAATATCGACTGCAACAATAGCCACTTGTCGGTATCGATGGCTTGGTTACTATTTATAGCTATAAACAGAACGCGCAAGCCGAAGAAAAATATCAGCCAAAACAATGCGTGCATCAGTAGATAACGCACTGTCTGCCATATGTTTAGAAGTGAATTCTTCATAAATATGTATATGTATACGTCGACGTTGATTTATAATGAAAAAGCCGACGCAAGTCGCTGCGTCGGCATTATGTGTTGAATGAAAGTATCTTGTGTTTGATAAAATAAATTTTTATTCAGCTACAACTTCAAAGTTGATGTCAACTTTTACTTCGCGGTGAAGTTTGATAGTAGCTGTGTACTTACCAAGTTCCTTGATGTTCTCGTCCTTGATAAGGATAATCTTGCGGTCGATTTCAAAACCTTTAGCTGCGAGAGCCTCAGAGATTTGAATGGTGTTAACCGAACCGAAGATTTTGCCCGTAGAGCTTGCTTTAGCGCCGATGGTGAGAGTAAGACCTTCCATCTTAGCTGCCAACTCTTCAGCGTCTTGCTTGAGTTTAGCCTGCTTGTGAGCGCGTTGCTTGATGCTTTCAGCAAGAACTTTCTTTGCTGATTCAGTAGCAAGAGCAGCAATGCCTTTAGGAATGAGGTAGTTACGACCGTAACCAGGTTTAACTGTGATTATATCGTCTTTGTGGCCGAGTTTAGCCACGTCTGTCTTCAATATTACTTCCATGCTTCAATCTCCTATTTCATTAAGTCGGTTACGTATGGCAGTAAAGCTAAGTGGCGTGCACGTTTGATAGCCTTAGCCACTTTGCGTTGATACTTCAATGAGGTACCAGTGATACGACGAGGTAGAATCTTACCCTGCTCGTTCAAGAATTTCTTGAGGAATTCAGGATTCTTGTAGTCTACATACTTAATACCGCTCTTCTTGAAACGGCAGTATTTCTTCTTTTTTACCTCAACGGTAGGAGGCGTTAGGTAACGAATGTCAGATGTTTTTTGTGCCATGACTTAATTCTCCTTTACTTCTTCTTTTTTAGCTGCATTGCGGCGTGTCTCGCTGTATTGAACAGCGTATTTCTCCATCTTGAAGGTGAGGAAACGGATAACGCGCTCGTCGCGACGATAAGCTGTTTCGAGAGTCTCAACGAATGTTGGCTCTGCCTTGAACTCTAACAAGCTATAGAAGCCTGTTGTCTTCTTTTGAATTGGATATGCCAACTTGCGAAGGCCCCAATTTTCTTCGTTTACGATTTCGCCTCCGTTCTGCAGAACTAAGTCCTTGAACTTTTGCACCGCTTCCTTCATCTGAGTATCAGACAAAACGGGAGTCAAAATGAAAACGGTTTCATACTGATTCAACATAAATTTTTATTTTTTGAGTTTTACAAATCGGCTGCGAAATTACTCTTTCCTTTTTCTTTTTGCAAGTGCTTTTTTCGCCAAGTTTTGCTAACCTCTCTTATACCTTATTTATATGGTAATTTTACATGTCTCTATACTTGTATATATGTATCTGTAAATACGAAGAACTTTTTTGAAGTGACGCGCTTTCTACGTGCGTATCCGCTTGATTGTTACGTAAATACAAATAAATAAACCCATCGCACTCTACGAGGTTTGGCATTGTTTGTGTTCTATGGTCGCGATTATGAACGAAAGGTGGCTATCATGGTTAAGTTTTTTATCAATTTTATGGGCTCACTAAGCCTAATCACACTAATTATCTACTTCGTCGTTTGGGGAGAAATAAACATCTTCGCTTGTACGCTAATTGCTTTGGTCATAGGTTATTGCTCCTTTTGTGTGTGGGAATATAAATTGTCTATGAAAGGCAAAAGTCTACCGTTTGATAATTGAGTTTTTGTGGTTTGTTTTTTGAACTTTTCGGGGCAGTCACTGTTATAGCGATTGCCTCTTTTTTTTGTGTGTCACATTAGCAAACAGCCACTTTTGCGAGTAAAACTAATACCACTAAAATGTAATAAAACTATCGCGAGAGGTGAGTGAATTATGCGTTGTGAAGCAAACGAGGCGATCGGCAGTGCCAGCAAAGTCGCGGTAATACACGGCAATGTGGTAGTCCGATTCAGTGTCGGCAAACGAGGCAAGCGGTTCAATGTGGCCTTTGCGTGTGGTTACGTAATTATAATTATAGTAGCCTTGTTTCAAGCGCAAGTCGAGTTCGTATGTGTCGTTGTCGCTATTGTAGGTCATGCGGTATCGCGGTTCTATGGCGTAGTTCGTAAGTTGTCCATATACGTAAATAGGATAATCGGCGGGGTTGACATTCGAAGGCAAATCGTCGGGTACGGCAAGCGAGAAGTGCGCCATGACGTAGTCGGCTTGCGTAGCGGCGTCGGCGTTGGGTAGGTCGACATTCTCTATGTAGAATTTACCGTTGAAATCCTTGTGATAGCTGTAACCAATAGGCTTACGGTCGGTGTAGAACGTCACGTGGTACATGGGGTCGATGAAGTCGATGTGATGCACGCCTGCGTGTGTGGCACGAATGGAGCGAGTGTCGGCCCACAGGTATTCATCGCCAGCGCTAAACGAGAATTTATTTACGTACGTAAAACTATCGTCGGCGCGCATGAACGTTGGCTCGGTGGCTATTATGGCATCGTCGACATTGTCGTCTTTCCACACCGCAACGCGCAACTGCCGAGCTGGCACGTCAACCTTGAGTTTTTTATACGTATTCTTCACCGCAAGGTCGAGCGAGTGCGTAGCTATGCGGTTGTTCTCCCTACGATTGAGGCACGACTCCACGTACATAAGCGGTTCTACCACCCACATTGGGCGTCTAATCAGTAGCGTGCCGTCTTCGTCGTAAATATTTATGAGATAATTGCCCGAATGTATGATGGCGCTAGTAGGTATACTTATCTGATAATGAATGTAATCGGCGTTCGTGTTGGTAGAAAAATCCGATTGCTCGTAGCCATATTCTTTATTGAAACCCGAGAAATATTCCACTGGCAGAAGGTCGGAAGGTTGCCAATCGAAGTTGCAATGAGTGAAGCTGAAATAGAGCGTTTTTCGGTCGGATTCCATTACGTCGAAAGCCAAAACGAGCGATTCGCCAGAGCCCAAATTGACGATAGGAACGGAGCGCTGTAGGTTGGCTCGGTAGAACTCGATAGTTTGAATATCTGAGCGTTGGTAATATACGCGTGAAGGCTGCGCAGACGCTGTAAATATTGAAATGTTTGGCAGTAAAATAGAAGCAAACGAAATAAAGAAATTTTTCGTTATATGTTGGGTAATGAGAGCGATATTCATTTTCTTTGCAACGCCTTATAATAGGTTATTGTAGGGCACAAAATAACAAGAAAAACCGCAGAAAAATTAGCGAAGCGAAACATAAAAACCATTTCATTATAAACACAAAATGTCTGATGTAATCAAACTCAAGAAAGGCCTCGATATACGCCTCGCCGGACGCTCGGAGACGGTGTATTCGCAGGTAGCCGCATCGGAACTGTATGCCATTAAGCCGACAGATTTCCACGGCTTGGTGCCAAAGGTTACGGTGAATGTGGGCGACAAGGTGGCAGCTGGCAGTGAGCTTATGCACGACAAGCAACACCCAGAGATTAAACTCGTATCGCCAGTATCGGGCGAAGTAGTAGCCGTTAATCGCGGCGAACGTCGCAAAGTGCTGGAGGTAGTAGTGAAAGCCGATGGCGCTCCTCAAACGGTAAACGTTGGTGCTGCCGACGTAAAATCTCTCAATCGCGAGCAAGTGATTGAAAAACTCCTCGAAACTGGTGCTTGGCCATATTTCAAACAGCGTCCTTACAACATTGTGGCCGACCCTAATGCACAGTTCAAAGCAATCTTCATTTCAACCTTCGATTCGGCTCCTTTGGCTCCCGATTATGATTTTATAATCAGTGGCAACGAAGCTGATTTCCAGGCTGGTCTTGATGTGCTTGCTAAAATAGCTCCTGTGTATGTAGGTATACATAACAATGGCACTTCGAAAGCATTCAGCGATGCTAAAGGCGTTACTGTTACCTCGTTTGCTGGAAAGCACCCTGCTGGCTGTGTAGGTATTCAGATTAACCATGTGAATCCTATCAACGCAGGCGAAAAGGTTCTCACCATTCAACCTCAAGAGGTTGTAGCTATTGGTAAAATCTTCTCGAAAGGCGAACTCGATTTCAGCCGCGTGGTAGTTGTTGTTGGCTCAGAAATCAAGCGTAAGTCATACGTACGTACGACCTTGGGCGCACAGGTTAGCAATATGTTGAAAGACAACATTGCAAGCGACAATGTGCGCATCATCAGCGGCAACGTACTTACCGGTACTGCAATCCCTGCCGACGGTTTCTTGGGTTTCTACGATAGCCAAGTGACCGTAATTCCTGAAGGCGATCAATATGAATTTATGGGCTGGCTTGCTCCAGGTTTCAACAAATTCAGCGCATCGCACACCTTCACCGCATGGCTTACGGGCAATAAGGAATATGTACTCAATACCAACACTCACGGCGAACATCGTGCGTTTGTAATGTCGAACGAGCTCGAGAAGGTGTTGCCTATGGATATATATCCTGAATTCTTGTTCAAGGCTATCATGGCGCAAGACATCGATAAGATGATCGAACTTGGTATCTACGAAGTTGTTGAAGAGGACATCGCACTCTGCGAGTTTGTTTGCACTTCGAAGATTGCACTGCAAAAAGTACTTCGCAACGGTCTTGACCTCATGATCAAGGAAGTAGGTTGATTTTTGTAACTATTTGATTCTTAATATAAAAAATTCAAAGTGAAAGCACTAAGAAATTATATAGACAAAGTGAAGCCGAACTTCATGCCGGGCGGTAAGTACGAGAAACTGCGCTCGACATTCGGTGGCTTTGAGACGTTCTTGTTCACCCCGAACACGACGAATCAGCCTGGCGGCGTTCACGTGCGCGATGCTGTTGACCTCAAACGCAACATCATCGTGGTTGTTTTGGCTCTGATACCAGCATTGCTTTTTGGTATGTATAATACTGGCTATCAGCATTATCACATGACTGGCGAAACTGCTACGTTCTGGGAGACATTTGGTTACGGTTTTCTTACCGTATTGCCACTTCTCATAGTTACGTATGTAGTCGGTCTTGGCATTGAGTTTAGCGTTGCACAGATGCGCGGCGAAGAGATCAACGAAGGTTTCCTCGCAACGGGTATGCTTATTCCGCTTATCGTTCCAGCTGATGTGCCCCTCTGGATGGTTGCCGTAGCTACTGCATTCTCGGTAATCTTCGCAAAAGAGGTCTTCGGTGGTACTGGTATGAACATTTGGAACCCTGCACTCATCGCACGTGCATTCCTATTCTTCGCTTATCCGAGCAAGATGTCGGGCGACTCAGTTTGGTATGGCGCAGGCGAAGCTGTTGATGGCTTCACCGGTGCAACGGCTCTCTCGCTTGCTGGTAGTGGTAATTATGAAACCTATTCATTCAACGATGCATTCCTCGGATTTATCCCTGGTTCTATCGGTGAAACAAGTGCACTTGCAATACTTATAGGCGCAGTGCTTCTCTTGTGCACCGGCGTTGCAAGTTGGAAAACGATGTGCTCTGTATTCGTTGGTGGTGCGGTAACAGCATTCCTATTCAACCAATTCGGTCCGGACATTGAGTGCCTCAACCCTGAGACCGGCAAGATGGAGATCAACGCAGTTGGCGCTATGGCTCACTTGCCTTGGATGCAGCATCTCGTAATCGGTGGTTTCTGCTTCGGTGCAGTATTTATGGCTACCGACCCAGTTACCTCGTGCCGCACTGAGACTGGTAAATACATCTTCGGTTTGCTTATCGGCGCAATGGCAATCATCATTCGCGTGCTCAACCCTGGTTATCCAGAAGGTATGATGCTCGCAATTCTGTTGATGAACACCTTCGCACCGCTCATCGACCACTTCATCGTGGGTAGAAATATCGCTATGCGTAAAAATCGTGTAAAAGCTAACAAATAAACATCATGGCAAATAACACTAAAGGGCTGTCAACAAACAGCAACACCTACACGGTTATCTATGCTGCCGTGATGGTTATCATCGTAGCGTTCTTGCTTTCGTTCGTTTCGTCGGCTCTCAAAGAGCGTCAGGACAACAACAAGAGCCTCGATGTGAAGAAACAGATCTTGTCGTCTCTCAACGTAAATAATGTAGAAGATGCTAAGGCTGAATATGAGAAATATGTAAAACAAGTCCTAAATGCCGATGGCTCAGTTTTGAAATCGGCTGCTGAGTTCGACGTACTCAAGGAGAACGAAACTCCAGTTATCTATCAGTGCGACGTCAATGGCGAGACTAAATATGTATTCCCACTCAGAGGCAATGGCCTTTGGGGTGCAATTGGTGGTTATATAGCTATCGATGCTGACCAAAGCACTTGCTACGGTATCTTCTTCCGCCACGATTCGGAGACTCCGGGCCTTGGCGCTGAAATCACCACCGACAAATTCAAGAGTCAGTTCATCGGTAAAAACATCAAACGCGATGGCGCTTTCACATCAATAGCAGTATTGAAGAAAGGCGTCAAAGTAGAGGGCAAAGATGCAGTTGATGCTATTTCGGGTGCAACGCTCACCTGCAATGGTGTGAACGCAATGCTTTTCTCGAGCCTCAAGAAATACGACTTCCTAACTAAGAAATAAAAAAGGAGAGAACTACTATGAGCGAATTATTTTCGAAAAAGAACAAAGAGGCTTTCCTCAATCCATTAGGAATCAATAACCCTGTCACCGTTCAGGTGTTGGGTATATGCTCGGCATTGGCTGTTACGGCTCAGCTCGAACCTGCCATAGTTATGGGCATTTCGGTTACTGTCATTGTAGCTATGGCGAATGTTATCATCTCGCTTTTGCGCAAGACCATTCCTAACCGCATACGTATTATCGTGCAACTTGTAGTTGTGGCATCTCTTGTAACCATCGTTAGCGAGATTCTCAAAGCATTTGCATACGACGTCAGCGTACAACTCTCGGTATACATAGGACTTATTATTACCAAC
>JAEEGL013775943.1_pt1 | contig 14517 bp, 16 predicted proteins | sample 9134231 | NCBI WGS metagenome assembly JAEEGL01 (sample SAMN16246548, study PRJNA631951) | gut metagenome | biome: gut microbiome; feature: rumen; material: fiber-attached | host: Bos | place: Iran: Karaj | collected 2018-10
AAATGGTGCGGGTGAGGGTAGTCGAAACCCTATCTCAAGTTTGGAAAACTTGCATACTAACCGCTGTACTACACCCGCAAGGTACATTTATGGGGTGGGATATCGGGACCGAACCGTTTGCTCTAAGCACGGTTCATCTCTTTTTTATCCCCATTTATGGGGTGGGATATCGGGATCGAACCGACGACCTTCTGGACCACAATCAGACGCTCTAACCATCTGAGCTAATCCCACCATCTTTACTATTATAACATATCTTATCTAAAAATCCCAGGGTTTTTCATCGCTGGAGGAGTAGTATTTTTGGCGCCATTAACACCATTAGTGTTCTGCATTGGTTTTTCTTTAATGCGACTCTTATGCGAGTTAATGCTCGCCTCATTCACGATCTGAGCATCTCTATAGCCTCTAATAGTTTTTCTATTATGATCAACCTCTAACCTATCTTTAAAAGCTGAATAAGAAGTTGTCCCAAAACCTTCCTTATTCTGTGCACGACCATACACAGAGGAATGCAGAATCTCATCCTTATCTTTTTTATCCAATCTATTCAGTAAAAAACTCATACTTATCTAGGCAACAAGAGAAAAGCCACCGTACCAGCCGTCGCACCAAGAATAATAATGATAATAATAGCTATGACTCTCCCTGCAAATCCTTCCTTTTCTGGTTTAGCAATTATAGTTACAGGACCCTGTTCCTCTTTAGGCTCTTCTACCTTCTTCTGATAAACATTTCTAGATAACGGCCTTTTAACAACCTTCTCTTGATTAATAAATGGCGTTTTAGGCACATTATAGGCATTTTGAGCTGGTTTTTTCGCAGGTTTTTCCACAGGCTTTTCCACAACCTGCTCTTTTGTTTTTCGTCCAATCAATTTCTTAGCCTTCACCTCTTTAATTTCGCTCTTTTTAAGCTGCGATTTTTCACCTCCTAAAGGTCTCTTTTCCACTTCTTTACTCACGAACTTAGTGTTCAAATCTTCAATCACGCCCAAAGCTGCTCCGCTCTCAGCAGAAAATCCTATCTTTCCAGTCGGAGAAACGCTTCTATTCACAGTACTACTAGAGACCGCGGCAGTTCTTCTTATGACCTCTTGTCGCGGATTTACAGATTGAGGCACTTGAGATTGTCTCGCACGAGAACCCACCGCTTGAGCCTGAACCCTCTGAGTCTGACTAACCCGAGATTGTCCAGTCCGAGAATGCTGCGTCTCACGAAAAGCCATAGCAACTCTACTCTGCTGCTCTTTTTTTGCAGTATTTCCTGTTACACTTTTCGTTTTTCCCGTTGGGACAAAATCAATATATCTTTTGTTCATGCCCTCACTCTCTTAGCTATCTCCATTATATCAGTAAATTCACCTAAAATCAAACTTGCACCACCGATTAATAATCCATTTATACCAGGTACAGTTAGGTAAGAACCCGCATTTGATGGGTTAACGCTTCCGCCAAATAAAATCGGTACTTTCTCGGCCAAATTCGCCCCATAAGTATCTTTTAAGGCTTTCTTTATCAATTTTACCACCTCAGATATCTCATCAGGAGTAGCAAGTTTACATTCTCTCACCGAAGAAATTGCCCAAACCGGCTCATATGCAATAATTACTTTATCCAAATCGTCATCAGAAACCTCTGACAACCCACCTATCAACTGATCGCGTATCACATCGGCAGTTTCCCCAAAAGCTCGCTCACTTTCAGTCTCTCCTATACAGAGAATCGGCGTTATCTTATTACGAATCGCTGCTGCAACCTTTTTTGCAACCATTTTGTCATCTTCTCTGAAAATATACCTACGTTCAGAATGCCCAATAATTGCATAGTCTACTATCCCACGCAATTGCGAAAATGAAACCTCCCCTGTAAATGCCCCATAATCACGATAAAAAGCATTTTGCGCCGCTAATTTCATCTTATGACGATCAATTTGCAACGACAAAGGTTGCAAAGCAATTAACGAAGGTGCTACTACCACCTCTACATCACGATAATTCGGTAAATTTTTTAGTAATTTATGAAGATAGATGGACGCCTCACCTACCGTAAAGTTCAGCTTCCAATTGCCCACAATATAAGTTTTCATATCTCAATTATAGCATGATATAATAAAACTATTATGAAAAAAGTATTAGCATTTGATATAGACCAAACTTTAAACGTCGCCAAAACCCCAATTACTGACGACATCGCAGAATTATTAACAAAATGTCTAAATCATTTTGAAATCTGCCCAATTTCCGGCCAAAAATTTGACCAATTTCTCATTCAAATTGTCAATCGTTTGCCAAATCCCACACCAGAGCAACTTTCTCATCTTCATCTATTCGTCGCCCAAGGCACCCAATATTATCGCTACGAAAATGGCGACTGGAAACAAGTCTACAACTATCCTCTAACCGAAGAACAAGTCGCCAAAATCACTGCGACTATAGAGCAAGCCGCCAAAGAATTAGGCTATTGGGAAGAAGACAAGCTCCAACCAGGCGATGAAATCATTGAAAATCGTCTTTCCCAGGTCACTTTTTCTGCTCTCGGCCAAAAAGCTGGCACCGAAGAAAAATACGCCTGGGATCCAGACTGCAAAAAACGCGAAAAAATTGTCGCTCGTTGTAAAGAACTAAGCCCTGAATTTGATTATGAGATAGGCGGTACTACCTCTATAAATGCCATTACTCCAGGCATGAATAAAACCTTCGGTATGACCCATTTATTAGAAGAATTAAACGTTGCCAAAGAAGATATTCTTTACTTTGGTGATATGACTCAACCAGGCGGTAATGATTATCCGGTAGTACAAATGGGTATTGATACTATTACAGTTAGGAACCACGAAGACACCGCATATGCACTTAAAGGCATTCTCGGCATAATAGCATAAATCTCGTTGTAAAAAAAATTATTATATCCTATAATATAACCATGAACATCTTAATCGTGGGCAATATTTTAGATGACGTTTACCTTAATCTTGACAGTCGCACCGAAAGCTTTGAAACAGATCGCCACGGCGTTAAGTGGCTAGATTTAAGTTTTAATGCCAGCGAACATCACTACTATAACCGCAATAGCAGCCTAGGTGGCGCCGCTGTCACCTTAGAAGTTTTACAAAAACTTGGTCTTACGGCGACAATATCTGGTTCCGAGCTAAATTTTACGACCGAAACTACTACCCCAAACCAAAACACTTATATTCATCGCTATATCCTAATTAATGACGACGCCGTTTCTTACTTCGCACCTAGTAAATTCCAAGTTACACAATTTACCCCTCCAGCGGAGCCAGCCGATTATCTTTACATTGATCGTTCAGCTACCCTAAATCGCGAAACTACCGCCAAAATAAATTCATATCTAGATTCTTCTCCAAATACACAACTTATCTTATACGTCCAAAATCTTAATAATCCCTACCTAAATTCCCTCTTATCACGAGCAAATTTAGTCTTTTGTGAAAATTACACAGATCTTCAAGCTTCACCCACTTTCCCATCATCTCCTCCTAAATCCTGCGATCCGAATCTCATTCTTGATATTTCCGAATCTCATCTTACATGTGAAAATATTACAGAGAAAATTTCAATTCATCGTATCCATATGCTTACCCATCTTTCTGCTTATTCTATCGCCTCTGCTACCATTCTCGGTTCCTTCGTCCTAGGAAAATCTATAGAAGATAGCTTAGAATTAGCCCGTCTCAACGTTGAACATGCTAAGCTAGATACCACTCTCACCCTCGCGGAATTAGAAAACCTCACCCAGCAACCAAATAGTAGAGATAATCTAGAGCTCATTGCAACTAATCTTGTCTTAAAGCCAAAAGGTATACTTGCCGCTGATGAATCCGGCGGTTCCATTCATAAAAAGTTCGAACAGCTTCAAATCCCTGATACTTATGAAAATCGCCGCGACTATCGTAATATTTTCTTTACGACTCCAGAATTAGAAAAATATGTAAATGGTGTCATTCTTTACGATGAAACCGCCCGCCAAACCGCCGATAACGGCCAAACATTCACAGATTATCTAACCGCCAAACGCATCATCCCAGGTATTAAAACCGATCAAGGTCTAGAGAAATTCAGTGATTCCACCCCAGTCAACTATCCAGAAAATAATCCAGCCCATCCAGAAGAAACCTGGACCAAAGGACTAGACAATTTAGATAGCCGCTTACAAGAATACTATAAAATGGGACTAAGATTCGCAAAATGGCGTGCCGCTTTTGAAATACGTTTAGGAGAAAATGGAGAAATTATTACTCCTACCGACACCGCTATAGACATCAATTGTCAAATCCTAGCTGACTACGCCAAAAAATGCCAAGACAACAATATCGTTCCTATAGTTGAACCGGAGGTCGTTTACGACGGCAATTATAGCGCGGATCAAAACTCCGAAATCACTGGTAAAATTTGCGACTGTCTATTTCAAAAACTATCCGCCAATAAGGTCAATCTTCACGCCTGTATTCTTAAAATTAATATGATTCTCGCCGGCAAACAATCCGAAAACCAATCTACACCCGAAGAAGTTGGCGCAAATACTGCTGAAACCCTTAAAAATCACGTTCCGAGCGAGCTGGCTGGAGTCGTATTCCTCTCTGGTGGCCAAACTCCAGAACAAGCTACCGACAATCTCGCCGCAATCATCAAAAACGGACCTTTTCCTTGGCCAGTTACTTTCTCTTTTGCTCGTGCGCTTCAAGATCCTGCGCTCTTCGCTTGGCAAGGAGATAATCAAAACAACGAAAAAGCCCGCCAAGCTTTCGCTGACAGGCTTATCGCAATAACAAAAGTATTGTAATTACTCTGCTTTTTCTTCAGTAGCTTCCTCTTCAGCCTTCGGTTCTTCGCCTTCAGTTTCAGATTCTGCTTCTTCAGCAGCCGCCTCTGCTGCTGCTTTCTCTTCTGCCTCACGTTTTTCAGCTTCAGCTGCTGGATCGTAAAGCGATGCCACTACCTGTTCAGGATCCAATTCCTTATCCGCAAATACCACACCTTCTGGTAGTTTAATATCAGAAATCTTAAGTTTATCGTCCACTTCTTTCATGGAAGAAGCATCAATTTCCAACTCTTTTGGTAAATCAGCCGGCTTAGCTTTAACATCCAACTCTTCAATGGCTCTCGTCATTGCAAAATGATAAGTTTTAGAAGCTTCAGATTCCTCAAACCCAACAATAACAATTGGAGTAGTTGCTTCAACAACCTCTTTAGCCGAAATTGCTTGAAATTCAATATTAATAATCTTACGTGAAACTGGATCAATGTGCACATCTTTTACAATGGCCATTTTTTTCTTTCCTTCTACATCCAAATCCACTGGTGAATGATATCCAGCCTTTTCCAACACTTTCTCTGTAGAAACATATTCAGACGCAGCAAGAATTGGCTCTTTTCCACCATAAATCACAGAAGGGATCATCCCTTCAGCACGCAATCCTTTCAACTTTTTCCCCACCACTTCGCGCTTCTTTAGCGCCAGCTTGTATTCAGCCATAAATTTTTCCTTTCTAACTTCGTTTTATTATATCACTTATCTGTTACTTTTTCAAATTTTCTTTACCTTTACCATCGCAGGACGCAATACTTCTCCATCAAAACGATATCCAGGTCTCAAAGTTTCCGCTATCACTTCCTTCTCTCCGTCTCCTTCTACCATTACTGCATCATGTAAGTCCGGATTAAACTCCACTCCTTCATCTGATGCTATTTTTTCTAGACTCAACTCCTTCAGTATCTTAGATAACGAACCCTTCAAAGGCCCAAGTTCATTTTCATAAGTCATTAATGCCCTATCTATATCATCTAAAAGCGGTAATACTTTTATCACCGTCGCATAAATAGCCGTTTGCATTGCAGCAGCTTTTTGCGCTTCAACTTGTTTACGATAATTCTCAAAATCAGCTCTAGTTCTTTGTAAATCCGCAATAAGCTCAGCTATTTTTTCATCCTTCTCGTCTTTTTTTATATTTTTTTCTTCTTTTTTCATAATATTTCCTCCAACATATTACCCGTGTATCTTACTAGCGACATTACGCGCGAATAGTTCTGACGCGTCGGTCCAAGCACTCCAATATAGCTCCTGTCCGAAAATGGCGAGCGAAACTTTGAAACAATCAATGACACTTCAGAATTTCGCCCAATTGGGTTTTCTTGTCCAATAAATATATTAAGAGGTTCTCCCGGCGCCGCTTCCCTAAGCCATGGCTCTAAATTATCTAGTAGTTTTGCCACCGCTTGCACTCGACGAACATCCACAAACTCTGGCTGTGTGAATAACTGCGAAATTCCAGATAAATACAATTGTCCTCCAATCGTTGCAAGACCTAAATTGCCTGTTAATTCTACCAAAGAATCCACTGCTCGTCTTATCGCCGCATCAGCCTGAGACTGCGATGTGACTCTTACTTCAATCGCATGTGTCCCTCGCTCAAAAGATCTCTTCGCTAGTTCCGACTCTTCTCCAAACGATGTCGTCCCTTCCAAATTATTCACATAAAACCTATAACCAGCATCCGTAGGTACCCGCCCAGCTGAAGTATGTGGTTGTGCAATTAAACCTAAAGCCTCCAGTCGTGCCATTTCGGCCCTAATAGTTGCCGGTGAAACACCAAAAAGCTTTGCCATCATCACACTTCCTACCGGTGAAGCGGTCTCTGCATACTCCTCTATTATTTGGCAAAGAATTTTCTTTTGTCTATCGGTGATATCCATGCTCTAATTATACAAAATTAGCACTAAAATGTAAAGAGTGCTAATTTTTTTTATTTGCCCTTTCCTAGCTTTACAAACCAAATAATCCATGCTAAAATCTCTAAACACGCGAACAATTTGTTCGTATAACCCCATCATGGATGCTCTCTACAGCATCTAGCACCTTTAAAAGGAGGAGACGTATATGAAAAGCAAAGACATCAGGAAAGAAAAGCAAAACAGTAAGCTAAAATCCGTCCAGTTTAAAGAAGGCAGCCATGTTTATTATGTCTTTTACAATGACCAGAGTGCACAAATCAAGCAAAGTATTGACGGCCAACTCTTCGTAGTTGGGACCTATAAAGTCAACAAAAAACTCTGGATAAAAGGAGACAAACATTATGCCCCTGAGTCCATTAGGAATGAAGTCGAAAGACTTTATTCTTAATATCATATACATCCTCGCCCCGGCTCACGCTGGGGCGAATTAGCATTATTCTGGCTCAACTTAACCGTTGAGCCTTTTTGTGTTATCATTATGGCATGGAAGAAAAACTTCAAACTATCAAAAACTGGCTTGGTACCGGATCGGTTAATATTTTCGGATTACCTATGTCTGGCAAAGACACTCAAGGCGTTAAACTGGCGGAAGTCCTAAATGCCAAGTTTCTTTCATCCGGATTAATTATCCGTGCTATGGAAAAAGAAACTGGCAATTATTACACCGCCGACGGCTCGCTAGCCCCTACTAATATTTTTTACGAATGGGTCTTACCGTATTTTGAAAGACGTGACTTATTCAACTCTCCTCTGGTTCTTTCGTCAATTGGCCGTTGGGAAGGTGAAGAAAACCAAGTAATGTCAGTCGCAGCCGGTGCAGGACACGAAATAAAAGCCGTCATTCTTCTAAATATTTCTGAAGCAGATGTAGAAAAACGTTTCACAGCAGCCAAAGATTTAAATGACCGAGGCGACCGTAAAGACGACAAAGATATTGAAATCTTCCGCACTAGACTCCAAGAATTCCGCGAAAAAACCGTTCCTGTTTTAAATCACTACAAAACATTAGACTTACTTATTACCATAAACGGCGATCAATCTCGTGAAGACGTTTTTAATGAAATCATCGAAAAACTTTACGCCAAAGCTTCACAATCTCATGCCTAAATTCATACACTAAATACACTAGTCCCAGTCCTATTACGCCAAGCACTATATATAAAGCCACAAACGAAGATTTTTCCTCATATTTTTCTGGTGCAATATTGTAATTTGCACCAGTATTTTCTTTAATTTTTCTACACCTACCTGTTTCAAGGTTTAAAAAATACCCTTCCTTGCACTTCTTCTCACTTTCCGTAACGTTCTTCTTACATCTACCAGTTAAAATGTTTAAATACTGACCTTCCGGGCAGATCTTTGCAGCTACACTTGTTACTTTCACACAATTTCCTGTTGCCTTGTTTATTACTTTCCCCTCCTCACAAGTTTTAAATTCTTGAAAAATATTCGGGCTTCCAGAGGTTACAGCATAAGTTGTTCTCCATATTTCCGCGCCATTATTATCATAACCAATCAAAGCAAAAGCCGTCCCTTTTCTTTGGCCATTTGGATAAACTAATGTGTCAATTATTTCTCCATTTACATCAATAATGTCTAACCTATTACTATTCACCGGATTCTTCGTCAAACTAAAAACCGGATTATAAACAAAATAACCATCAGCACCTACAATGCCATTCAACAAGTAATCCTTTCCCTTGTATCTCACAGCACACCCATCTAATAATACCTGTTCCGTTCCACTATTATGTATTTCTATAAATTGCTCAGTTTTCGCCGTCTCGTAATAACTTAAAATCTCAGAAAATTCTAAACCTTTGCAATGCCCCACTATTTCGCCATATCCTTCTTCTTCTTTTATAGTATCCACATGATAACTTTCATTGTTATAGCTAGGTTCATATGTTTCAAGATGGCTAAATTCACCGGTTTCCTCGTCTCTCACTAAAGTAGTTGGTTTAGCAGATTTAAACTCTTTATAGCAACCCTCCTTACTCGTCCAACATACTTTGTCTATCACTTTGTCTTCCATCCTTAAATCCAATTCTGCTTTAAATGCAATCGTTTTAGTATAGTTTACGGCGGCCAGTTCACTATCCGGCGAACTGGCCAAACGAAGGAGGATAGACTCGCCAGTTATCCAACTGTCCTCGGGAAACTCGTATAACACCGAATAATTCCCGACCGAATTAGTATAGCCTACAGTGGCCCCAGCGAGCGAAACAGATTCTACGGAGTTCTTCTTTATTTCTATCATTTCTCCAACATTGCTAACTCCGTCTATTGTGTACCCAGGATTAATAGCCTTTATAAATAATTCTGGTAATACCTCATTTTTTATAGCTGTCACTTTATAAACTCCAAATACGGATATAAAGATGCTAACAATTGCTATCAAACCTAAATAAAATTTTTTCATGAAGCCAAAGCTAACACTTGTTATCTAGAAAATCAACCCCAAACATGCTATACTTTTAGCATGAGCGTTTTAGTCTCTGTAGGAATTATTTTACTGGCTGTGCTTATCATGTCTTTTTTGACACTTTCTTCCGGCGCATACGCTCTTTTTTGTCATTATGCCTATGGTAGATTTTCTAGAAAACGTGCTTCAGAATATACTTTTCTATTCATTCTCGGGACAGAAATCACATCCTCCTGTATTTTTCTTTCAACTTACACACTTGTAGCAGTAGTAATTGCTGATTTATCACATTTAGGAATTGATATCATTACCTGGTTTCTAACCGGAATTATGTTTGCCCTTTCTATTGTCAGTCTATTCTTTTATTATCATCGCGGTGAAGGCACTAGGCTATTCATTCCACGCAAAATCGCAAATTCAATCAACTATCACGCTAAAACCGCCAAAGCTCGCTCTGACGCTTTCGTTCTCGGCGCACTTTGCAGTACTCCCGAGTTGATTTTCACTTTGCCACTATTTGTTATTACTTCCGGAGAAATTCTCCAACTTAGTATCTCGCACCCATCAAACTCACTCCTCACCATTATATATATAGTAGTTCCTATCATCCCGCTACTTATTACGCGCTGGCTATACCACAAAAAACACAATCTTGCCGTCATTCAACGTTCTCGCGTTCATAACAAAAACTTTACAAAATTTATTCTATGCACATCTTATCTTTTAATAGCTATTTTATTAATATGTTTTAGGATTTAAAATGGAGACAACTTTTAACGAAGAAGAACTCAGAAAAGAACTTGCCATTGACGCCAAAGGTCTAGGCATCCCTAGTGGCGCAGCTGATTCTTTTATTGACCGAACACTAAAAGCCACAAAAAAAGCTATGAAAAACAGACAAATCATCACTCAAAACGATTTAAAAAGGACTGTCACAAAAGAACTCGCAAAATATAACGCTGATTTTGCTTATGTTTATAAAAATCGTGATAAAATAATATAAGGATGGGAAGAAAATACGATTTTGAATATATTATTATTGGTAGCGGGCCAGCTGGCACTGCAGCCGCTTTAACGCTTGCTAAGTCAAAGAAACGCATAGCAATAGTAGAAAGCCATTTTCTAGGTGGTTCTAATATTAACACCCGCGACATTCCATATGCTGCATCTTTGTACTTATCAAAGCTATATCATAAAATTACTTCTTCCCCAGTCTTCCAAAATCAAGACATTTCTTTTAGTTTTCCCAATGCCGTCTCTCACCAACTAAAAACCGTCCTTAAAGCCAGTGAAGCTAATAAATCCGCCCTAGAAAAAGCCGGCATAGTTCATTTAAACGGTATCGCAAGTTTCATAGACACACACACTATTGCGGTTAGTAGCAAACAGCTGTCCGCTGAGAACTTCATTCTTGCTACTGGGTCCAGTCTAAAGATTTCCGAAATCACCGGCACAGACACAGTCAGCTACCTTACCCCTGAAACTGCGATCAAAATTCGCCGTTCACCAAAAGTTGCTCTCATCGTTGGCGGCGGTCCTACTGGTTGTGAAATTGCCGAATACTACGCAAATTTAGGTATAAAAGTTATTATTATGGAAACGGCTGAACGTCTTCTTCCTCACGAAGATAAAGAAGTTGGTGAAGCGATTAGCAATCACTTCACCAAAGAACTAGGCATCATGGTTTTACCAAACTGCAAAGTCGTCGCATTGGAACAAGACAAGACTAGCAAATGTGTAATTTTCCGCAATTCCCGTACCGAAAAAATTGTCCGAGTAGATTGTATAGTTCTTGCGACTGGCAGTGAACCAGTCTTAGATTATGGTTTAGAAAACGCTGGCATCAAATATAAAAACACCGGCATCGTAGTAGACAAAAATTTCCAAACCTCCGCCAAGCATATATATGCAGTCGGCGATTGCTTAGGCGGAGAATCTTCCACTGAACGCGCCGAATATCAAGGCACACTACTTGCAACAAATCTGTTAAACCACAGTAAAAATGTGCCAAATTATCAAGGCTTCCCTAGGACCATCAATACAAACCCAGAAGTGCTCACAGTCGGTTTTACTGAAGACGATTTATTAAAACGCGATCGTAAATACAAAAAAGCAATCATAAAAATAAACGACATCCCTGCCGCCAAAATTTATGATTCAAATTATGGTTTTGTAAAACTAATTTCTGATAAATCTAATCATCTAATTGGCGCCACTGTCGTCGCTCCACACGCTAGTCTCCTAGCTGGCGAGCTCTCATTATGTATTCGCCATGGCGTTACTGCCCTTGAACTAGCCAGCACTCCTCATGCTACTAATGAATATAATTATATGGTTAAACTAGCCGCTAGAAAGCTTTTAACGAAATAAAAAAATGGTTGCGGGGGTTGGATTTGAACCAACGACCTTTTGGTTATGAGCCAAACGAGCTACCAGGCTGCTCTACCCCGCGACGCATTTTTCATTATACATCAAAATAAACAATCTGTCAATGTTTATTTTAACAACCTCGTTCTGGAAAATTCCATTCACAAATTGTTTTAAGATCTTTCTTCAATAAAGATGTATTGTCATCACCTAATAGCTGGAGAGCATACAAAGGATACGGAAACGCCGCATCAGTACTCTCTAATCGCGTTTCAACTCTTCTGAACAAGTCATTTGCCCTACCAGTTGAATCTACACCAACTTGCACCCCATCCAGATGCACCACATGGCTTTCAGTGCTTTCGCTTCCATCATCAGCAATAACTTTTGTTATACATCCATCATTAGAATCACAAAATTCCATCGCAAAGCTCGTTGCTGGTCTACCATATGGCAAAGAAACCGCAAACAAGAATGTATCGTTATTTCTATCTCCATCAACTGGCTCAGGTAGCTGGAGTGTAGCAGAACACAAAAACTCATTTCCGCTGTCATTATTACAATATGCTAAATATGGTAAATTTTTTGCAGTCTTGTCATTAGATTTAAGAAATGCATTTTTGTTTATATAGTTTTCTGACCTATCAGTATTATAAGCCCGAACATAAGTTGCAGGACTCAGTGGTTCGGCTATAGCCCTTGCATAATCATTAGTAGGGACTAAGAACACTGTTCCACGATCCGTACGATCGCCAATTGTATTATCAAAATGACTAAAACTAAATGTACCTGCGGTCTGAACTAAAGTTACAGATATCGTCGGGGGTGCCGAAGCTCCAAGCGTAAGAGCCGGGAATAATACTCTGCTGTTCTTAAAATTCAAATACTTCACAAGAGCACTATCCGAATCAGAAAACCAACTAATCCTAACCGCCTTTATATCGCTAGCATTTTTCCCATCTAATTTTACAGGCACTATTTTGATTGGATTAGCACTAGACAAAGTAGAACGATAATCAGACAACTTCGTAGAAATTTTTACGCAAGTATAAGCCTGCCTCATATTATTATTGTTACCATCAGATTTCTCCGAAACAAAAACACCCATATCACCATCATCGTCTACGCTAGTAATACTTCGATTTAAAATTTTCGCGACCATATCACAACTCTTCTCATCGCTCTCAACATATTTAATAATCTCACCACAAGTCAAAACCCCATCATCATCAATATTAGCCGAAGCAGTAAACCCTTGCTCAATACAGTTTCTGTAATTATAAATCGCAACCTTTGCATCTTCCACGCCAGCCAAAGCAGAATCATATGCAGATTGCGCCAAATCATCATTTGAAGTACGTGCAATTTCTGAAATAATAATCGCTGCAAAACTTGCCGCAATAATCACCAATATTAAAGTTGAAAATGCCACTACATAGAATGACGCTGCGCCTTTTTTAAACCTGTTTTTTAATTTACCCTTTATCATCTTATGCTCCAGTCGCCTGAACGGCAAAATTAAATTTATTAATTGCACAAAAATCCATGTTTTCTAATTCTCCCTGAGTAGCGCAAAAGTTTCCTGATGCTTTAATATTTATACCACCTTGGACCGTCCCCAAAATAAACGAAACCGAATAAAACAAATTCTGGCTACTCTTACTCTCTGCTGGAATAGCAGATTCTAAATCATAAATTGCCAAATCATTTTCTACATCGCCCTTTAGCAAATCTATTGGCTCATCAACTATTATAAGCTTGTCAGTAACATCAAATTCGTTTGTACTTTTCAACGAATAAGAACTCTCATTAACCATGGAAGCACAAATTGCACGACTTCCATCTTCAACTTTTAATAATTTAAAACCTTCAATTTGTTTTTTATCACCATCATCAGAATATGTCAGAACAGCTCCATTGCTTAATCCATATTCATCAGAGAAGTAATACCCAGAGTTCCATATATATGAGTAGGTTCCTGTACAAAATGCGCCATAAATTGGTACTTGGCTATTTACATTGGCACCAACATTCCCTTTTTTAACTACAGACACGAAATACCTTCCTCCATCCTGCACGCATCTTGCATAATAGCTACTAGAGCTAGAATTATCATTATATCTAGAACAAAGCCCCACTAGCGATCGCGAAGGAGAATTTTGTACTGTAGCACGTATCTCGTCAACCAAATCCATGCCTGTACTGTTTATCTTGTTTAAAGTTAGGCCTCGCCTATACGAAGAAATAGTATTCGTAATCATAATTACAATAATAATAGATAAAATTGCTATAAAAGCAATCGACAGTGAAAGCTCTACCAAAGTAAAACCCTTTTTTAATCCGAAGGTGCGCATCTGTCTCCAGCTCCTTCAGCAATTATCTCTACTCCAGAACCATTCCTTGCACCTTTTACAATTCGCACATCTTTCCTTAACCCACCTTCACCGACGCCATTAGGATTCACACAAAAATCTACCGCCTCCATTTTAAATTTATTCTGTTCCAAAAATCCACGAAGCGGATTAGCACTAAGGGCGTTATCTAGATTCGCATCATGAACAGCCTTGTTCACTTCAATCGTTTCATCATTGCCATCATGCATTACAAAAGTATAAACTGTGCCAGAACTTGGGTTTCTCACCACCAATAGCGCACCCTTAAAATTGTTGTTGCTACCTATTTCCTGAATTGCTGAAGCCCATCTTGGTTTATAATTAGTGGCATAACCTACTGGGCGAAATTCATTTTCCTCTTTTACCACTACGTTCGCATTTAAAGCCACCAACGTTTCCAACAAGCTACCTGATTCAATATCACCAATATCACCTATTACATTATAAGAATAAATAGCAGACATATTATTATCTATAAGTTCGCCATTCAGATTATAACTTTCGCCGAATGTCACCAACTTACCATAAATCGCTTTTTCCGATCTACCATCCTTTTCATTTTGCACATTCATAGT
>JAEEGL014921116.1_pt1 | contig 14517 bp, 15 predicted proteins | sample 9134231 | NCBI WGS metagenome assembly JAEEGL01 (sample SAMN16246548, study PRJNA631951) | gut metagenome | biome: gut microbiome; feature: rumen; material: fiber-attached | host: Bos | place: Iran: Karaj | collected 2018-10
CTTTCACAAATCTTACCTAACAGAAAAAGGCAAAGACACCATCATCTCTGAAAGCGTCTTTGCCTCTAACCAATATAATATCACAATTATATGCATCATCATGCAAGAAATATACAGATTGTTAAGATATTTGTAAGCATATACAGGTTATTGGGTTGCGTTAACTTATTCATTTAGCACTATGAAACCAAAATACCTTAACCGCCTCGCTATCCTCATTTCTTTTAATAGCATGTACCGTTCCGGCAGGCGCTATCATTGCAAGCCCAGGATATACATCAAATTCCTTATCATCAAATCTGGCCTTTCCCATTCCTTCCAACACAAGAAAACCTTCCTGATCCGCGTGAACACCACCTTTTCCATATTCTGTACTTTCATAGAAGGTAAATCCTGCCTTACAGCCGGCGACGCAGCCGTTTTCTGCAGTTAACACATCGCAGCTGTGTCTTTTATCTCTTTTCATCTCTTCAATAATCTTATTAGAATCTGCGTAAAACTCCATGGAGTAAACATCCTTTCTCATATGCCAATAAAAACAGGGTGAAACCTTATCTTAGTCTCACCCTGAGTAATATTATATCACGTTCATTTAGCTTTTGATCCTACAATTGAATTTATCAGTGAATCCATCGACGTATCTGAGTAGCTATTTCCGTTTATATCTGCAAAGAAGTTAATCTTGCCATTATTATCTACCTTGATACCAAAGTTTGCAATGTCATCAGTCTCGTCTGTGTTTTCACCGATTTTCTGACTCATATCGGAGATAGACTTCATAGCATCATCTATCTGCCCCATAAGCTTATCTTTGGCTTTCTTATCCTTTGGATCATCTGATGCAAGAAGCTTCATTTCATCCTCTGATAAGATAATACTGTACTCGAGATCACCACCAATCTGTGAAAGGTCATCATCCGGTCCTGCCACAAATACATCGGCATTATCATATTTCTTCTGAAGCATGTCTGCAACTTTTCCAAACATCTCAGCTTCAGGAGAAAACTCAAGCTTTGCGCTCTCTCCGAACAATTTATCGGTTGCGGAAGCTTTTTCCTTTGTCGTACTACTCTTTTGTGACTGGCTACGTGATTTGGCACCGGAAACAGGGCCGTTTCTTGAATTGGCTTCAGACGGTCTGAACAACTGGTTGATGTTGCCACCTATGTTATTAGCCATAGCGTTCCTCCTTGAAAACTATAAGCAGAATCCTTTCTGCATAAACCGGTTAACTTGCAATGCAGGGCATAATGTAACAGACTACCCCTAATTAATCTAGTTTTAGTTGAGGCCATTGTAACATCGATAGGTCAAAAATATTATTAAATAAGAATTAAATAATATCCAAAATGAAAAAAACTTCCACACTATTAAAATAGAATTAGGAATTTTTTTTCATAAGGCAATTATAAAATTATTTTTTTCTCAACTGTTCAAAATCTTCAATGTACTGAATTATGAACTTAACAGTACCTTCTACACCAAGAATGCTGGAATTGATAGATAAATCGTAGCTATCTGCTCTGCCCCATTTCTTGGAAGAATAATAGTTATAATAGCTCTGACGCTGTTTGTCTTTCTTGTTCATCATATCTCTGGCTTTATCATCGGAATTAATATCGTCAAAGCGCTCTTTTATTCTCTTTATCTTGAACTCTTCATCTGCGTGAATGAAAATGTTCAACACATTATCATAATCACAAAGAGCATAATCAGCGCATCTACCAACTATTACGCAGGGACCTTCATCAGCAATCTTCTTGATAGTATCGAACTGAGCCAGGAAAACCTTATGGCTGATAGGCATATCAACGAAGCTCGATGAATTATATCCAAATGAATAAGTATCCATAACAAGATTATATAAAAAAGAATTAGTGGGCCTCTCATCGTGATTCTGGATCATTTCCTCACAGAATCCGCTCTCCTTGGCAGCTCGTGATAAGAGCTCTTTATCATAGCATTTAATACCAAAATGCTCAGCCACCATTTCCCCAATTTCTCTTCCGCCGGAACCAAATTGACGACCAATTGTTATAATAGTATTCATATTTGCAGTCCCCTTTACACAAATATTTTATAGTTTTATTTTATACTATTTCAAAATATCTAGCAAATGCGAAAAATACAGAGGTAACGGTGCATCCGTCTCAATGTACTCTCCGGTTGTCGGATGAATAAATCCAAGTGTCTTGGCATGAAGACACTGCCCTTCAAGCTTAAATTTGCTCTTTCTTCCGGATGCATATACATCATCTCCCAAAAGAGGATGCCCGATATGAGCCATATGAACGCGAATCTGATGAGTTCTGCCGGTTTTGAGCTTACATTCTATATATGTAAATCCATCCTCATAAAAGCGCTTTAGAACGCGATATCCGGTATAGGCTTCTTTCCCTCCGTTTTTTACTACTGCCATTTTCTTCCTGTCAGCAGGGCTTCTTCCTATAGGCTCATCCACGAAACCTTCGTCTTCCTCAATAATTCCATAGCATATAGCATGATATACTCTGTTAATACTATGCTCCTTGAGCTGATCGGCAATTATCTGATGAGCTTTGTCATTCTTACAAATAATAACAGAGCCTGTGGTGTCCTTATCAATTCTGTGAACAATTCCCGGTCTCATAACACCGTTTATACCGGACAGATTTTCCTTGCAATGATACATAATGGCATTTACCAGAGTATCACTGTAATGACCGGCTGCGGGATGAACTACCATGTTTTTGGGCTTATTTACCACAATAACATCATTATCTTCATATAGAATGTCCAGCGGAATATCCTGAGGCAGAATCTCCGGAATCTGCAAGGGCGGAATCTCCATTACAATATGGTCGGATTCGCTGACATTGAAGCTGGCCTTCACATTCTTATCGTTGCAAAAGACCTTCTTGTCATCAATAAGCTTTTTAATATAAGAACGCGAAAGAGAATCAATAAGCTCACTGATAAGCTTATCGATTCTCATACCTTCATATTCATCAGTCACATAAAAATCAAATACTTCTTTGTTATGATCCATTATTTGAATTCCCTGAATTTATTCTGTTGTCTGAAGCTCAAAAAACTGAAGTCGCTCTCTTTGTAATAAAAAAGGAAAAGGATTACAAAGAAAAAGGTTGAAACAGTAACGTAAATATCAGCTACATTGAAAATAGGAAAATTGATAAGGACAAAATAAATAAAATCAACTACATAATCCTGCTTTACCCTGTCGATCATATTTCCCGCTGCGCCGCTGGCTATCATGACCAGCAGTATATGCAAAATATTGTACTTCTTGTCATCAGGAATCCTGAAAAGAACGTATCCGATAATAAGAAGTATCAGCGTTGCAACCAAAACGAAAAATACCTTCTGATTCTGAAGCATTCCAAATGCTGCGCCGCTGTTTTTTAAGAAATTCAGTTCCAACACACCGTTAATGATTTTGATCGGTGGCTTATCCTGCAGATGCATTACAGCCAGATGCTTGGTAAACTGATCAAGAAAAGTCAATAAAACTATAAGAAGAACATCCACAACAAGAAATATCTTCTTTTTCTTAGACATTGTATTCATAAAAAACCTCTGTAAATTATTTAATCATTTGTTTCAACATAGATGATCTCATTAAGAGCAGCTCTCATCTCTTCGTCCGTGACATCCATGGAAACCACTGCCTTACCTATTGCCTTTAGAAGAATAAATCTGACTTTATCGGAATCAGACTTTTTGTCAGACTTGGTAAGACGTATAACTTCTTCCGGGTCAATATCTTCAATGGAAATCGGAAGGTTAAACGGAACAAACATATCCCTTATCTCATAATACTCTTCCATAGAGATCATCTCTTTTTTCCAGGAGATATAAGCAGCTGCGATAGCTCCAAGAGCTACACATTCACCATGGAAAAGTGTAAAATTCTTGGCTTTTTCTATTGCATGCCCGAGAGTATGTCCAAAATTAAGGAGCATTCTCTCCCCTTTTTCTGTGGGATCCTTTTCAACTACCGCCTTCTTGACCAGGCAGCTTCTCTCAATCATTTCAAGAAGTGTGTCATCTTCCTTGTCATTGATCTCATAGATGTTATCAAGAAGCCATTCATAGAATTTCTGGTCTTTGATAAGACCATGTTTCATGACTTCGGCAAAACCTGAAGCATACTGCCTTCCATCAAGTGATTTAAGTGTTGAAATGTTAATGTAAACAAGGCTTGGCATATGAAAAGCTCCAACCATGTTCTTGTAGCCTTCATAATCAACTCCGGTCTTGCCTCCGATACTTGAATCAGTCTGGCTAAGAAGTGTTGTCGGAATCTGAACAAAGGCTATTCCGCGAAGATAAGTAGCTGCGGCAAATCCCGCCATATCTCCGACTACTCCTCCGCCCAGTGCAACAATCAGGTCATGTCTGTCAAAATGATTCTCTATAAGGATCTTGTAAATCTTGTTGATATTTTCAAGGTTCTTATTTTCTTCTCCGGCACTAATTGCATGAATGATAACTTTGTCACTGATCTTTGAAAACTTAGCTGCGATATCATCTGCATATAACGGCTCGACATTAGTATCTGTTATGATTGCAATCTTGCGCCCTTTCTTGCCAATCTGTTCAACTGCAGCTGCAAGACCATCAAAACTGTTGTCAATAATAATGTCATAGCAAGGCTTGTTCTCGTAATTAACTGTAAGTGTTCTGCTCATAATGTTCGTTTACTTCCTTGTCAAATATGATAATACAAAAAGGCTGTTGACTATCAATCTAATGTCAACAGCCTTAAAATATACTATTAGTCAATCTGCTGCGGACCATCTGATATTCCGCCGCCAAGGGCTCCCAGCATTGTCTGGAAATCACCTGAAATATCAACACTTGCAGGTGTGATAATAAATATATATCTTGAAATTTTCTGAAGATTACCGGATATAGCAAAGCATGAACCGGATGTGAAATCAATAATCCTCTGTGCTATATCTACATCTAAGCCTTCAAGATTAAGTACAACTGTCCTGTTAGCAAGAAGTGTCTCTGTGATCTCCCTTGCATCCTCAACAGATGTAGGTTTGATAACAACAACTTCCATACCGGCTGTGCTGACTTTCTTGGATCTTGCAGGCACAACCTTAGGCGCTGTCTTTTTCTTCTCTTCTGTTACTTCGATACTGGGATCATCTTTTCCGATAGGAGCCTGATTGTTGATAGCTTCTATTTTAGAACCTGGATCATAATAGTCGTCGTCGTAATATTCGCCGTCATCCCCGTTAAGCTGAATTGCTTTTAAAAACTTATCCATTACGCTCATATCTATTTACTCCTCAATTAAATTTCCCAACAAAAACCCTTATAATATTAACGTAGTTTTACACAATCTGTCAACTTTTAATCACTCAGAAGCTTCATTGGAAGATTCAGAATTGCCTTCTTCTGACGTTTCTGTGATTTCTTCCTCTGAAGATATTTCATCCGAGGCTTCAGAAGTGGCATCGCCGCTAACTGAATCAGCGTCGGTAACATCATCGTCATTCCCGGAACCACTATACCTGGATGTACCATTCTCATCAACTGCTGAAGCATCCAGAACTATATAGTCATATACGTTAAGACCATACATGGTATTGGATCTTACAATAGAATACTCTTCGTTACTGTACAGAATCCTTATCTGTCGGAAATCGGCATAGCCCTTATTTATATTGTACACGCCAACAAGAGTATCCGTTTTGCTTACCGTAAACCTGTCATTAGAATCAGTCTTGATCAGCCTGTCTCCTGATCTTAGCTGAGATGTGTCGACATAGTATTCCGTTTCAGTTTCATTATAAATAGTGAGATTCACAAATTCAGAGGTTTCATTGCCCTGCTCGTCATATTTACTGCGTAGAACTCCTGAAGTGTTATCGTTATTCTTGATAACATAATCTTTGGGCAAAAGATAGAAAGTCTTATTCACGATAGATGAATTAGGAATTTTAAGTCCCTTCTGATCCTCTGTTATAAGTTCAATGCTAAGATACCTGTCTCTGCAAAAAGTTATCATCGAATTGGTAAAAGTAAATGCTACGAAGGTATTGCCGTTTTCATCCGTGTAGCTCGATACTTTCCCCCAGGATTCATCCTGATTCTTGATAAATCTGATCTTAACATATCCAAGATCAAGAAGTTCCTGAACCTTTTTCTCGTCATTTTCGTTAATGACTACCGACCACTCCTCGCTGGTACAGAGCTTGAAAACAGGGTCTCCCGGCTTAACCAGGGCGTTATTAATAAGCTGTTTCTTCTCATAACCTTCCTGATCAAAATCTTCTGCCTTGAGGTCATGAAGGCTCTTTTGTTCGTAGCCGTCAATAGAATAGATTACAATTCCGGTATCTGGTGAATATTTGTATCCTATGGAATTGAGTGCGGATCCCGTGTTATTGAGGGACTGGATATTCTGTAAAATATTGTTATTGGCAAGTTTCTGTACAGTTCCGTCGAGACTTATCTTGAAATCGTATACTGTATAAAAAGAATGCTCATCAAAAGTCGAATGGAAGCTTACTATCTGAGATCTTAGTTCAGACATGTCTGAATCAGACAGCGCAGCTTCTTCTGTTCCCTGAGACTTAAGATAATCAAGAAGTTTGCCGGATTCATCAACTGTATAAATCAGATTGCCGACCGCAACTCTTCCGCCCTCAGAGGCAAAATAGTTAACATTTCCGGCGCTGTCGCTTTCAATGATCTTCTCATTTCGAAGAGCTATCGCCTCGTAAATATTGTTACTTGAAAGTGAGCCTTCCTTAACTTCGTAGCCGATTATATGATCCTTTCTCAAATAAGTCACAACACTTATGACCACATAGATAGCTATTACGGCAAAAAAGATCATACCGATGTTGAGATTATTTAAGTTGCCGGGATATTTGGTAATCTTGCGGCTTTTATTCTGTGCCATTCCCCAATCCTTTTTCTTTCACAGGGCATGTGCCCTTACTCCTCATAAGATAAGCCGCGGTAATTCCGCGGCTTATCAGAATAATCATATTAAAAATAACTTATCAAAGGGATACAACTACCTTTGATCTTACAGCCTCAGGAAGTTCTGATTCATCCATAGAAACGCTGAGCACGAAGTCAATCTTGAACTTCTCGCTAATCTTTTCAAGCTTTTCAATTGTTTCTGTCATGTCAGTATCTTCAAGACATGCAATCTTAAGGAAACTATCGAAATACATCTGCTGGAGATCATGGTCCTGAGAAATAATACCACTTACGAATCCGATGAACTCATCGGGTGTTGAAATCATAAAATCAGAAACTACTATAAGACGGATCTTGTTGTTTAACTCATACATGTGCTTAGTGTTCTTATCCAAGAAAGCAATACTGCCGAGTACGTTCTTAACCTCGGTATTAACCCTGTCCAATAAGCATTTGGTCTTTCCTTTTCCCTTTTTCCCAACTATTAACTGAACCATTGGCATACCCTCCATCAAGTAAAGATTTAATTGATGTATTAATTATAAGTTATGCAGGGTCAAAACACAACCTAAAATGAAGAATAATTAAATTAAAACAAACGTTATTAAATTTTTGTAAAAAGGCTCGAATCATCAGTATTCATGCTACTTTGTGATAACTGATAAGAGCTTGGTCATGTCAGAATAAAGGGTTCCGCTGTCACTATCCTTCATGATAACGGAAATATAAGGATTGCCACTGGTATCTCTTGCAAGAAGTATCAAACAATGGCCTGCAGCCTGAGTTGTACCGGTTTTTCCACCGATAACGGTAACGCCTGTAGGCGCGGAGCTCTTGCCGGCAAGATAAGCATTGGTAGTGCCGATGGATACCTCTTTGACTCCTCCTGCCGAATCCAGATATGTGGTATTGTATTCAGTCATATTTATTATTTCACTGAAGGTATCATACTGCATGGCAGCATTGAACATCAGATACATGTCATAAGCAGTGACGTAATGCTCATCAGCGGTAAGACCATGCGGATTGGCAAAATGAGAATTGGTTGCGCCAAGCTTCTTAGCCTCAGTATTCATTAGTTCCACAAATTCATCCACTGAACCTGAAATATTTGAAGCAATAAGATTAGCTACGTCATTTGCTGAATAGATAAGCAGGATCCTAAGAGCCTGATCAAGAGTCATTCTGTCTCCCTGCTTAAGGCCGATCTTCTGCGCTCCGCTCTCTGTTACTCCAACATCGCTGCCTGCAACAAGAATCTGATCCGGGCTTCCGTATTTGAGCGCACAATAAGCCGTCATTACCTTGGTAAGACTGGCTGGCATCACTCTTTCATTTACATTAAGTGCATATAGGGTTTCTTTGTTTTTTAAGTCAAAAAGACCGACACTGAGGCCCTCATCGATAGAAATTCCGGCTTCAGTAATATCAGAATTAACAACACAAATCTCTGAGGCAAATGTAGGATAAAACATGTTTTGCCTATTGCCTGCCTCAGATGAATCAAGTGTGTATTTAGATGAATAAGAGAATCCGGCACAACCGGATACAGAAACGCTAACAGCAAGGCTCAGTATAACAGCTGTCAGCTTATTTATACATTTCACGCCACTCAAGGTCTCCTCTGTCAAGTGATTTAATAAGCAGTTCTGCGGACGCAAGATTGGTTGCTACAGGTATATTGTGCATATCACAAAGAGTCATGACATTATTGATATCCGGTTCATGAGATTTGACCGTAAGAGGATCTCTAAGAAAGATCACAAGGTCAATTTCATTATGTTCAATTGCTGCACCGAGCTGCTGTGAGCCGCCCAAATGTCCTGCGAGATATTTATGAATTGAAAGGTTGGTTACTTCCTCTATCAGTCTTCCGGTAGTTCCTGTAGCAAAAAGATCATTTTTACTAAGAATACCTCTGTACGCAATGCAGAAGTTTTGCATAAGTCTCTTTTTTGCGTCATGTGCTATAAGTGCGATGTTCATTAACTTACACCCTCCCCAGGTTATATTTGTTACTTTGGAGTCTTACATTTAAAACAAAGCCGATTCCCATATAGACAGAAAGAAGCGATGTCAGACCATAACTTACGAACGGAAGCGGAATACCGGTGTTGGGAATAACTCCCGTTGCAACACCAATATTGATGAACCCCTGAAATCCGATCCAGGCTCCTACACCGGCAGCAATTACCTCACCGGCTCTGTCTTTGGCTTTTAGTGATATCAAAAAGCATTTAACTGAGATACAAAGAATCAGGAGAATAACAATAAAAGCTCCAATAAATCCCAATTCTTCGCCTATAACAGTAAAAATAAAGTCTGTCTGAGATTCTGAGATGAATCCTCCATTTAGAACGGAACTGATCTCATTGGTATTGTAACCTTTGCCGTAGAGCTGCCCGGAACCTATGGCCATCATTGAATTAATAGTCTGATAAGCCTCGGAATTGGCATAGTCCTCGGGATGAAGCCACGCAAGAATACGCCTCTGCTGATAAGGTTCGAGGATACTGCTCTCACCCTGTACAGCATTATAAATTACAAATAAAACTGTTGGTATGGATACAGTGAGTACCGCCGCAACTATCTTCCAATTGATTCCGGCAACAAACATGATGCAGCTAAAGATTGTCATTACCATGATACAGGTAGAAAGATCCGGCTGACTTGCAATCAGGCCCAATGGCACTGCCAAGAGAATCAGGCAGATTAAAACAAAACCCAAATGCTTAACTTTATCTTTATATTTCATAATAAACTGCGCAAAAAATAAAATCAATAAAATTTTGGCTGTCTCTGAAGGCTGGAAGGTGATTCCCAAAATATTAATCCATCTCTGGGCACCGTTTGTGGTACTTCCCAGCGGAGATTTAACCAATGCCAAAAGTGCCACATTTACAATATAAAAGGGAATATACAATTTAATCAAAAAAGAATAATCCAATAAGGAAATAAATACCATCAGGAATATTCCTGCGGCAAGTCCGGCTATCTGCTTGGTCACAAAGGAAGGCTGAGCCGAACTAATGGCAAACACCCCAATTATCGTGAGCGCTATGGACATCGCAGCCAGTGCGAAATCATAATTGATTATTTTGTACTTCTTTATCATAAAAAATTTCCTTTTTAATCAGCATTAATAGCGCCATCCTGCAAGGTCTGTGCTGTTCCGGAAATGATCTCATCCTCATCCATAAGGTCAAAATAATAAACCAGCGCATCCTTGGTAATCTGAGCCGCATAAGCGGATGTATAACCATTAGCTATTCTGGTAGCAATGGCAATCTCAGGCTTTTCATAGGGAGCATAGCATACAAACAGGGAATGGTTAGGCCTGTTGGCTGATTCCTGGGCTGTACCGGTCTTACCTGCAACATTTACGCCAAGATTGGTGTAATAAGGCTTATCCTGAACCACCTGTCGCATTCCAAGATGAATCGCATTCCAGTAGGAATCAGGCATATCGATGGTGCTTCTGATCTCTGCAGAATTCTCTTCTAGAAGGTTACCGTTGGAATCCGTTGTCTTATCTACCAATGTGAGATTGTAGCAGGTTCCGCTGTTAGCTACAGTTGTAACATATCTTGCAAGACCTACTGTTGTATAGGCCTGATTACCCTGACCAATCGCTGTTCTTACAGAGTCCTGATTGGATATCTGAGGTTCTGATTCAGCTATCTCAATACCTGATTTTTCAGTAAGTCCGTAGAGGTCAACGTATTTCGCAATCTTTTCAAGACCGACATCTGATTTGTAGGAATCTCCCGAAATACCAAGTCTGTAACCAACTTCGTAGAAGAATACGTTACAGGAATTCCTGATTCCACCGGTCACATTAAGTCCTCCGTGGGCTCTGGGATAAACCCAGCATTTTGGCGGATGATCAAGCTTATCAAAAATACCGTTGCAGTATATGATTGAGTCGGTTGTTATAACTCCTTCGTTAAGGCCGGCTGTTGATGATATCATCTTGAAAGTAGAACCCGGAGCAGTCTTTTGCTGCGTAGCATAATTATACAGCGGATTGGACTTATCACTTCGAAGCTTAGCATAGTAGGCCGCATCAACACCGTTGGCCATCATGTTATTGTCATATCCGGGATAAGAAACAAGCGCAAGCACATCACCGGTATTAACATCCGTAATAACCATGGATCCGGTACAAGGGTCCAAAGCCAGCTGCGCAGGAGTGATATCCAGCTTCTGAATTCTGTTGATCATAAAGCTGTATGCACTCTCACCGCTTCTTTGCCATAAAGAAAGCTCGTCTTCATCAAGAGTAACAGCTTCCTGTTCAAGAAGTACATCACATACCTGTGTTCCGCTAATATATCCGTCAAGAAGAAGGTATTTGTACATTCTTGTCTGGAAATCATAATCTGTTTCAAGAACCTTAGAGGTATACGTAACGATCTGATTAAAAATCTGTTCAGAATCCGCATACTGATTGTCAATTTCCAGTTTGGAAACATCGATCCAGTTCATCGCAATGGCATATTTCAGGTACTCTGCAAGTGAAATAGTCTCATCTGTAGTCCAGGCAATGTACATGGAATCTTCTCTATCCACCTTGGATGTGTCCAAAATACCATTGGAATAAAGCATGGCAGCAATATGACTCATATACCACTGGTATTCCTTGGATAACTGATCATAAGGAGTTTTCTTCTCATTGAGCTCAGTCTTTATCTGCTCAAGAACATTTTCATTTTTCTCAACAAAGGCTGCATACACTGCCTGCTCATTTTCCTTGGCATCCTTAGCGGATAGATGATTGATGTTAATTACATCATTGTCAAACATAGCAAAATAGACATCGTAAATCGGTATTACGATGTTACTGGAGCTGGAGGCTGAAGTATAAGTATAAGTTTTGACATTCTGTATCTTTGAAACAAGAATACCGGCAAGGGACTGCTCAATAATGTTATAGCAAGCCTCAGTAAGATCCTTATCAATTGTAAGGTATACATCATTACCGGCAACAGAATCCACATAGTTACTGGTCTCAATTACCTGACCTGTATTATCTACATATACGGTTTCTGAACCTTTTTTGCCCTGAAGAATACTCTCCATGGCCTGTTCGATACCGGACTTTCCAACAGTATCGTTAATTCCGTAAGAAGGGTTAGTCAAAACAAGCTCGGCAAGTTCATCTTCAGATACCTTGCCTGTATAACCCAGTACCTGTGAAAAATATACTGAGTCAACATACTTTCTTGCAGTGCTCTCATTGATTGAGACACCGGTAAGGCTCTCGGAATTCTCCATAACATCAGCCACTGTTTTGTCACTGACATCAGAAGCTACTATAGTATCAATGTATTTCTGATACGAATTTGCCGCCATGTTAAATCTGACATTCAGTATCTTAAGTGCCCTGTCAGGCGTATAGCCAAGTCTTGGGGTAAAAGTAGAGTTGTCATCTTCCACTTCGTTGGAACCTATTCCATAGGTCTTGCACAGATCATCCACAACCTCTGTTGCTGACTTTGTTTTCTCCTCGTATTTGAGGTCATTAACGGAAGCATGGCCGTAAACATCCGCAAGAAAACGAAGAAGTGAATTGCCCTCAACTGTAAATTCATAATTACCGCTATCGTTGATAATAATATTGAAATCCTGATCGACACTGTCGCCGTTCTTTTCAATTATTTCAATAAGCTTATCAAGCGTAGCGTTGATCTTCTTGTTCTTACCGGAGCCGGATTTATAAACATCTTCAATAGTGACAGAATTGGCCAGCTCGTTGTAAGCAAGAAGATTGCCGTTTCTGTCATAGATATTGCCTCTGGCTGCAGGAATGCTTTTTTCCTTCTTGATTCGCAGTTTAAATGAATCAAGATAATACTCACCATTAATTATCTGCAGCGAAAAAAGTCTATAGATCATGATCGATGCAAGAAGGATCAATACTCCACAGACCATCACAGCTCTGGACGTTATGAATTTAATCAGATTCTCTTTAAATTCATCAAACAAATTTCTTTGCTTCCTTTTCTTCCTTCTCATCTATATCGTTGTTTATCCGCAGAATCAAAGGATAGTATAATATCGCAACAATGGCCGTGTAGACCATTTCAGGAATAATCACATTCATCATATAGTAACCAAGATTGAACTTTGTTCTGAACAAAAACATGAGAACATAGCAGACAAATCCAAAAACAAAATCCGAGATTGTTATGATGACAATGGGAATCGCAATATTCTGAGTAAAGAATATCTCATGGAATTTACCTACCACGAACCCTATATACATATAGATCAGAGCAAAGAAGCCTATATATGTGCCAAAAAACACATCAACCAAAAGGCCACAGAAAAAACCGCAGATCAGGCCTTGTCTGTCACCTTTGATAAAGGCTGTGGCTGACGTAAGGATCATCAAAAGATTAGGTGCTATATCACCGAAATCCAGAACTCTGAAGACCGTTGTCTGCACTATAAATGAAAGAATTATTAAGATGAAGTTCGTTAATACTCTTCTGATATTCATCTGGTACCTTTACTGATTGGTGTCTTTCTTTTGTTCCAAAATAACAAGAACAACATTCATATGCTCAAAATCAACTGCAGGTGTCAGTGTTCCTGACTTGGTAAGATTGTTGGAGTCATCATCCAGCGTGGAAATATAACCTATAAGGATTCCGGGAAGATACTTATCACTGATATTGGAAGTAACAATCTTATCTCCCACTTTAACCTTATCTGCTTCGTCAACAAGCTTGGAAAAATTTATAAGTCCCTGGCTGTATAATTCCAGGTCACCGGATACAATCAGATTATCCGAGGAAGACAGAACCATACCTGAAACAGAAGAATTATCTGCGATTATAGACTGTACTTTGGCCCAATCAGGTCCTACATCCATTACTCTTCCCACAAGACCTGCGCCGGCAATAACATTCATATCAACGGCAATGCCATCGTCGCTTCCCTTATCAATCACAAAGGAGTAATACCAGTTACCGGCATCCTTGGCGATTATTCTGGCTCCGGTCTTCTTGTAGTTCTCATATTGAGCATCAAGAGCATAGAGTTCGCGAAGTTCAGTGAGCTCATACTTTTCCTGTTCAAGATTGGTATTGGCTATAGTTAGTTCATCAATCTGTTCCTTTAGCTGTTCATTCTCAGAAAGAAGCTGAGTAATTGATGAGAGCCTGTCTCCTGACTGTTTGAGAAATGTGCCAACGGTGGTTATACCCTTCTGAAAGGGCACAATAAAAATACCTGTAAACGAATTCAAAGGTCCGGTAAACAGGCTTGTATTAAAGGTTATGACAATCATTCCCGTACATACTATTGTTAAAATAAAGAGGAGATATTTACTTGGCAGAGTAAATTTGTCTCCTCTTCTCTTGATAATGGGACTCATTATTTATCCTCTTCAATTCCATATGCAAGAGCTTTGTACTGATCTTCTCTTATGATCTTGGCAAGTCCAAGGGCACCTGAGCCGATTGGATTCTCAGCGATATTAACATTAAGACCTACGCCGTTTGAAAGTCTCTGTGCCAGATGACATACCTGAGAAGCACCACCTGTAAGGTAAAGTCC
>JAEEGL010485982.1_pt1 | contig 14516 bp, 15 predicted proteins | sample 9134231 | NCBI WGS metagenome assembly JAEEGL01 (sample SAMN16246548, study PRJNA631951) | gut metagenome | biome: gut microbiome; feature: rumen; material: fiber-attached | host: Bos | place: Iran: Karaj | collected 2018-10
GGCGTTGGCGGAATACCTCAAAGTGCCGTATATCAGCCTGTTCACAAATGGAACACTGCCGCTGATAACCGCTTTGCAGGCTCTGAGAATCACTGGCGAAGTCATAACAACACCGTACAGTTTTGTGGCAACTACACACGCGCTTTGGTGGAACGGAATCAAACCCGTCTTCGTGGACATAGACCCCGAAACTGGCAACCTTGACCCGAACAAAATCGAAGCCGCTATCACGCCAAAAACCACAGCGATAATGCCTGTTCACGTTTATGGTAAACCCTGCAAAACCAAAGAGATTCAGGACATTGCGGACAAATACGGTCTTAAAGTGATTTACGATGCTGCACACGCTTTTGGCGTAGAGGTCAACGGTGAAAGCATCTTGAACGCTGGTGACATTTCTACATTGAGTTTCCACGCTACGAAGGTTTATAATACCGTGGAAGGCGGCGCAATGGTGATGCACGACGCACAGACTAAAAAACGCATCGACTACCTAAAAAACTTCGGTTTTGCAGGCGAGACAGAAGTCATTGCCCCCGGCATCAACTCCAAGATGGACGAAATCCGCTCGGCATACGGCATCATCAACCTCAAACAAGTGGACGCAGCAATCGAATCGCGCCGTCAGACTGCCAACAAATATCGCGAGGCTCTAAGACCCGTCGAGGGTATTACATTCTTTGACGATATGCCAGGCGTAAAACACAATTATTCATACTTCCCGATTTTCGTGGATGCGGAGAAATATGGTATGACTCGCGACGAACTTTATTTCAAGATGAAGGAACGCAATGTACTTGGCCGTAGGTATTTTTATCCACTGATAAGCACGTTCTCGACGTACAGAGGATTAGAATCCTCTCGCAGTGAGAATTTGCCGAATGCACACAAGATGGCGGAATCTGTGATTTGTCTGCCGATGTATGCGGGGCTGAGGGATGAAGATGTGGAAAGGGTGATAAATTCGATATTGGAAAAATAAAATTGCAGATTCGATTTCTTTTGATTATATTTGCGGCATAAAAACGCAGAAAGCAAGTTATGATAGAAAGAATCAACATACAAAACTATAAATCAATCAAAAACACAGACGTTAGGTTGGGCAATCTGAATATCCTGATTGGCTCAAATGGCGTTGGCAAGAGCAATTTCATATCGTTTTTTGAATTGCTCAACGCCATCCTCAACAAACGTCTTGGCAGTTATGTGCTTGAAAGAGGCGGTTTTGAAAGGTTTTTGTATCAAGGGCAAAAGGTATCTGAGTCCCTTGCATGTTTGGTGGATTTTGACAATACAAATGCTTTCTATTTTACACTGAAACCGGCTGTCGGAAACAAGGCTTTCATCGAAACATCAGGCGACTTTTTCAACAATAATCACGATAAAGGTAAGAATTACAAGGCGTTATGGAACAAGACCACTTGGGACAACGCCGTGGAGGAATCAGGGATTTTGGACAGTCAAAAGTGGCGGGCGACTTATTTGCGAAAATTTCTCAAAAGTTTCACCGTTTATCATTTTCACGACACAAGTATCTCATCTTCAATGCGGAGAGAGTGCAATATCGGTGACAATGAGGCTTTGAGGCACGACGCTTCCAATATTGCCGCATTTTTGTATCGGCTGCAACAGTCGGAACCAAAAAGTTTCAACCTTATAGAAGGTGTCATTAGGTCGATTGCGCCGTATTTCAAAAGGTTTAAACTGCGCGAGAACCCAAACAACAAGGGAATGATTTCGTTGGAATGGGAAGAAAAAGATTCTGACGCATATTTGGACGCATACAGTTTTTCGGACGGTACGCTGCGCTTTATTGCGCTGACTACTTTGCTGTTACAACCCGAATTGCCCGAAACAATCATTATCGACGAACCTGAAATTGGGCTTCATCCGGCGGCTATCACCAAGTTGGCGGCGTTGGTAAAGCGGGCGGCGCAACAAAAACAAGTGATTTTGGCGACACAATCAGTCAATTTGGTCAATTGCTTTGAGCCAGAAGACATTTTGGTTGTTGACAGGAAAGACCGTCAGACCGTCTTCAACCGCCTTGAAAAACAATCGCTTGATATTTGGTTGCAGGAATACAACATCGGCGACATTTGGGAAAAGAACATCATAGGAGGTCAACCGTGAAAAGACTTTACATCATAGTAGAAGGACAGACCGAACAAGAGTTTGTCAATTCGTTGATTGCCCCGTACTTGCAACGGTCAGGCATCTATGATGTGACGCCCATTTTGATAAGGACAAGCAAATCAGGACGCGGAGGATTCGTCAATTATCAACATTTGCGAAACGACATTTGCAGACTTCTCAAAAGCGCAAATGATGACTTTGTAGTGACGATGTTCGTCGATTTTTTCAGGATTCCCGAAGTCCCGTACAGAGATAAATGGGAAAATAAAGCAAACCATTTGGAGCAAGTATCGGCAATGGAACAGTGCATTGCGGACGACATCAACGACCGCCGTTTCATTCCGTACATACAACTCCACGAATTCGAGGCACTTTTGTTCGCTGACAACAAAGGGTTTGAAAGCATTTTTTCAAAGGAAGAATCCAATAAAACACAACATATCATTGATTCGTTTAAGAATCCCGAAGACATCAACACAACCCCGTCAGGCGCACCTTCAAAACGCCTTTTGTCCATCAAAGAAAACTATGACAAAGTAATTGAGGGCAATCTGATTGCATTAGAAATCGGAATAGAAAGCATTTTGGAAAAATGTCCGAGGTTCAGGGCTTGGATTGAGGGGTTGGTTAATCGTTGCAAGTAAAAAAAAATACATCATACATATTATACGGCAGCCTTTTCAGAATATTTTGAAAGGGCTGAGGATTGCATTGTTGAAAAAAATGAAACATTTGCTTATCATAGGTGCGCGCGGTTTTGGTCGCGAGGTGTGTGTTGCATTTAAACATTCACGCGAATATGATTCACAAAAAATTGATGTCAAGGGGTTTCTCGACGACAAAAAAGATGCATTGGAGGGACTTGCAGGTAATTGGCCACCAATAGTTTCGTCCGTAGAAAATTATGAAATACAACCTGACGATGTATTCTTCTGTGCTCTTGGCGATTCAAAATGGAGAAAACATTATGCAGATATGATTTCTGCAAAAGGAGGAGAATTTATAAGCATAATTGACAAGACCGCATTGGTAAGTCCCAATGCCGTAATAGGTGAAGGCTGTATTATTGGTGCATTTACTTGCATTTCTACAAACATTACCATTGGAAAACACGTTATGATACAGTCTTACTGCACTTTCGGACATGACGTTTCAATTGGAGATTATGCCTCTATTGAATCATACGTTTTCCTTGGTGGATATGCTTCGGTCGGGGAGTCGTCCGTTATGCACACAAAATCGAGCATAATACCGCATAAATCTATCGCCAATAATTGTTCTGTTGGATTCGGGAGCGTTGTAACGCGCAATTTTAAAGACGGTGTACATGTTTTCGGTAATCCGGCTCAAAAAATTAAAATGTAATGCTAATTAAATAACTTGTTAATCATGAAATCATTAGAAGAATTTGTATCATTGTTCGCCGAGCAATTCGACGACACGGACAGGAGTGAATTTTCTGCCACAACAGTATTCAAAGAACTTGACGAATGGTCGTCTTTGATGGCTCTCAACGTCATCGCAATGGTGGACGAGGAGTTTGATATCGCTTTGAAAGGCGACGACATCAAAAACGCAGAGACAATCGAAGATTTGTTCAACATCGTAAAGGCTAAGAAGTAATGGCGTTTTTTGAGTTCAAGAATGTCAGGATAGCGGGTATTGCCGCCGGCGTCCCCAAGACGGTGGCGAGCAATCTTGACCCGCAACCTGAAGACGCAGTTTCCACCGACTATACGCCGAAGGATTTCGTCGAAATGACTGGTGTCTTGGAACGTCGTGTGTCTAAGACGCTTACGACATCAGACCTGTGTTATGAGGCGGCAGAAAAACTCATTGCTGATTTGGGTTGGGATAAGAGCGAAATAGAAGCAATTATTTTTGTTTCTCAAAGTCCGGATTATATTCTGCCAGCAACGGCCTGTATTCTTCAGGACAGGCTTGGTCTTAGTAAGGAGTGTTATGCGGAGGACATTGCGCTCGGTTGCTCAGGCTGGGTTTACGGTCTGAGTACTGTAGCATCGCTGGTTCAAAACGGCTCCATCAAAAAGGCATTGCTTTTGGTAGGTGACGCCAAGAAAAGGGCAAAAGGTCCGAGAGACCCGTTGTTTGGTGCTGCGGGAACTGTAACCGCCGTTGAGTTCAAAGAAGGTGTGGAAAGTCTTAAATTCCATTTTGGAACCGACGGCAGCGGGTATGCAGCCATCATTACGCCCGACGGTGGAAGCCGAAATCAGATTTCGCCTAAGTCTTTCGAACTTGAAGATGTGGGCGGCAAGATGATTCACCGAATGCAAACAAGAATGAAGGGCATGGATGTATTCTCATTTGGCATTACCACTGCTCCTAAATCTGTTAAAAAACTTGCAGAGCATTATGGTTTTGACTATCAGGAGGCTGACTGGTTCGTTTTTCATCAGGCTAACATGAAAATGAACAACATGATAGTAAAGAAGTTGAAACTGGCTCCAGAGAAAGTGCCGTCAAGTATGTACCATTTTGGTAACACTAATGGTGCAAGCATTCCTATGACAATAGTTGTAGAACTGAAAGGCAAGGTAGAAGAAAAAGCAACGAAGTTCGTTTGTTGCGGATTTGGTGTCGGTCTTTCTTGGGGTACTGTTGCTTTTACAACTGAGAATGTTATAATTTCAGACCTTGTTGAGGTCAGTGATGACAAAACAGATAAAGTCCATGTCATATAATCCGTATTCATTAGAGAACAAGACTGTTCTCGTTACTGGCGCATCTTCGGGCATTGGACGCGCAACGGCAATAGAATGTTCGAAAATGGGAGCTACAGTAATAATTACTGCTCGTAACAAGGAACGACTGCAAGCAACATTTGATGCCCTTGAACGTTCTTTCGGACAAGAGCATCAACAGGTAATCGCTGATATGTCCACAGAAGAAGCCGTTCATCAGTTGGCTGATAGTATGCCTGCGCTTGATGGTGTGTCCCTCAATGCTGGTATCGTTAAGACGCTTCCTGTCAAATTTATCAATGGCGAAGCCTTGAACGAGGTGTTGAATGTTAACATGATTTGCCCTGTCCTGCTCGCTCAGAGATTACTGAAAAAGAAAAAACTCCACCGTGGTAGTTCTGTTGTATTCACTTCCTCTATTGGTGGTGTGATGATTTCTACTGTAGGCAATACCATGTATGGTGTGTCTAAAGGCGGGCTAAATGCTTTTATGAAGGGTTTTGCCTTGGAGATGGCATCAAATGGCATACGTAGTAATAGCGTCAACCCTGGTTTCGTGGCAACAAATATTCTTTCCGCAGGAACAATATCGGATGAGCAATTGAAAGAGAATCTTACGAAATATCCTTTAGGACGTTTCGGTAAACCAGAAGACATTGCTCATGCAATCATTTACTTGCTATCTGATGCCTCTTCATGGGTAACGGGTCATACATTAGTCGTTGATGGAGGTGTAATACTGAAATGATGAAAAATCCATTTTCGTTAGAAGGGAAAAACATACTCATTGTAGGTGGTTCGCGTGGCATAGGCCGTGCGACCGCTTTACAATGTGCCAATATGGGTGGCACAATTATTGACTTGGCTCGTAATCCTAAGACCCTACAAAATACCATTGACAATATGGAAGGAGAAGGGCATATTTTTTTTGCCGTTGATATAACCGATGCGGAATCTGTCAATGACGTTTTGCCAAAATTGCCTGTTGTTGATGGTGTGGTTTTATGTGCTGGCATTGGAGCGATGAAACCATTTCTCTTCTGCTCGCGAGCGGATTATGACCGTGTGTTTAATTTGAATTTCTTTGCAACCATCGACTTTTTGCGTTTGTTGGTCAAGAAAAAGAAACTGAACAAAGGGGCTTCTGTAGTGTTTGTTTCCTCAATCGGTGGTGTCTATTACCATTCGGAAGGGAATAGCATCTATGGCGCATCCAAAGCGGCTTTAAACTCAACGATGAAGTATTGTGCGTTAGAATTAGCACCCAAAAAAATAAGAGTCAATAGCGTAAATCCCGGAATGGTAAAAACAGAGTTTAATAATCCAGATATACTGACGGAGGAACAACTCAAAAAAGATATTGAAAACTATCCACTAAAAAGATTTGGAGAACCTGAGGATGTTGCGAATTCAATTGTTTTTTTGCTTTCAGATGCTTCTTCGTGGATTACAGGCCATACGCTGGTCGTTGATGGCGGTGTAATACTGAGATAGATTACAGGTGGTTCCCTGGCGCAGGAAATCACCTGTAAATACCATTTCGACAGTCAATACAATAAATTAGATAAATGTTAGGTTTGTTAGGATACCTCAAAAAAGGTTATTACGACTTGAAATGGTGCGTTCGTCAGGTGCCATATATCATCAAGGCGAATGATATTAATTGCTATATTGACGTACCAGCCAAGGAAAATCAAGTGAATATTTATGATTACCGCCCTGAGAAATTAGGTTATGACCTGTACCAAGGAAAACCATATAATTTAGGTGATACGCTGGGAATGGTAATTTCTAAATATCTTCTGAGCAATAAAAATATTGAGATTAACAAGTTGATTAAACAGAAAAAGCACCTATATACTGTTGGCTCAATGATTATTGGCAGCGACTTTAAGGGGAACTATCAGACTGCAACTGTTTGGGGAAGTGGTGTTATATCAGAATTATCCAAACGGGTGATTTTCTGTCAGAAGTTGAGTAGGAGAAAGCTTGATGTCAGGGCTGTACGTGGTCCATTAACACGAGATGCTCTTATTCGCTTAGGACACCGATGTCCTGAAATTTATGGCGACCCTGCTATTTTAATGCCAATGATTTATCAGCCGAATGTCAAGAAACAATTTGACTATAGTATAGTACTTCAATTTTGGCATGAGAGGAAATTCCGTGAAGAACATCCAAATGAGAGGATGATAAGTATGAATACTGACGATTATAAATCCGTAATTGATGAAATTGTTTCAAGCAAAGTGATTTATACCAGTTCTCTTCATGGCATTATCCTGGCAGAAGCATACGGTGTCCCCGCTGTTTTTTTCAGAGGTCTTGGTAAAGATATTGACTTCAAGTATTACGATTATTATTATAGTACGGGGCGTAAGGACATTCATATAGCCGAATCATTTGAGGAGGCACTGACGATGAAGCCTCTTCCCTTGCCAGATCTTTCAAAGATGCAACAGGGGCTTCTTGATAGTTTTCCCTATGATTTGTGGGAGCAATAGTAGAGAATAATGGCAATAATAAATTATAAGAATGTAGGCATTACGGCAATGGCAGCCTGTGTGCCAAAAAATGTAATTGACAATTACAAATACGATTTGGACATTTGGCCGGAGGACGAGGTAAGGAAAGTCGTTGACAAAGTTGGTGTCAAGGAACGTCGTTTTGCCAACGAAAATACTTGTGCGTCAGACCTTTGCTTCGCGGCAGCAGAGAAGTTGATTGCAGACAACGGTATTGATAGAAACAGTATTGACCTTGTGGTGTTTTTGTCGCAGACGCCTGATTACCGTATGCCCGCGACATCCATACTGTTGCAAGATCGCCTTGGATTATCAATGTCCACAATGGCGTTTGACATTTCTTTGGGTTGTTCTGGATTTATCAGCGCATTGAGCATTGTTTATGCCATGATGCAGAACAATGGGTTCAGAAAGGCATTGCTGCTTGATGGCGAAACCCGTTCGAAGGTTTACAGCCGCAAAGACAGACGTGAGGCTTTTATTTTTGGCGACGCAGGTGTTGCAGTGTTGATAGAACGAGACGAAAAATTTGGTGAAAGTCATTTTTCTATTAATAGTGATGGTTCGCGTGGCAACCTTATTATGATAAAAGGTGGAGGTTACAGACACATGAGTTCTGCTGACACACTTAAAGAAAAAATCGTTGACGAATATGGAAATATTCGTAGCGACGAGCAAGGTTATATGAATGGTGCCGATGTGTTCAATTTCGTAATTGTTGAGGTTCCAAAGGATATCAAACGACTGATTGCTGCTTCTAATGAAGACTTGCAAGCAATGGATTTCTATGTTTTTCACCAAGCCAATGCTTTTATCAACAATCATATTGCTAAAAAACTACAACTGGATTCTGACCGTATTCCGTGGACAATTCAAAAATTTGGCAACACTTCTTCTGTTTCCATCCCGCTTACTATTATTAGCGAATTAAAAGACAAGATGTATGGCAAGAAAAAATTGATGATGAGTGCATTCGGTGTCGGCATGGCGTGGGCAACAGCAATAGTACCTTTCGTAGATTGTAAGATTAGTGAAATTGTAGAGATTTAATTTTGCCCCCAAACATCATAAGGCTTCAAAAGATAAGTTTTTGTAACATCTTATGTAAAATTTATTATGATTTTTTCGTAAAAAAGTTTTACCTTTGCGGCATAGTAAAACAAACACCGTCTGATATGGAAAATAGCAACACAAATATGGCATCAGAACCTGCTGTGGCATTCAGGACTAACTCTTACACCGATGTAATGGGTTATCTGCACAGGATTAGGATTACGCCGGAGGTCAAGAAATCTGTGGCGCAGAGGCTTCTTGTCGAAATTTCTGAGCCATATCTCTCCAAAGCATTCGCCCGTATCGACGACCTGAGCCAATTGAAGGAAGATTGGGACGGCAGGGGGGCAAAAAAAATATCATATTTTGTCTTGGAGAATGTGAGAAACGTATTGCTCATTTCCGACAATAACGATTGGAAATATTGGATGATTTCGCCGGATACCAATGGCGCATTAGGTATGCAGACAAAAGGAGGTACAGCATCCATTAGCATCGGAGACAAAGAGTTTTCTTATTATTATGAAAAGGATAACGACTGCAAAGGTGAAAGTCATATTGATTTCTCTCCCGAAAGATTACTTACCATAATGAGACAAATAGCATGAAGGTGAATTCTGACGAGCAAGTTGTAAGATTGATTCACCGTATGTGGATTGTGGTAGGTGAATTGCAGTTAAATGCTTTTACACTCAACGATGGTGAAACTTATCTGTCGGTTAACAGACCTGCGGTTGAATCTTACATGGAAGATGTAAAATTTTTTTTGACCAAGCATAATCAATATACATCGTCTAAAAACAGTTGCAATTATCCACGTGCAGTACTTACCGTTAATGAAATTCAGGATTTAAGTGTAAGTCTTGAAATGAAAACAGCGTCATTGTCGGTGGAAGTCGAGCCAAGAGATTCTCATTACAAATCTCACGCTGGTATTTTTACAAGGATAGACGGTAAGAACATCAAAGGAGGTGCAACTCAAAACATAACGTTAGACAACAATCAAGTTGTATCGGCAGATGCAATTTTGCAAAAAGTTCGTATGCATTTGTTAAGGCACGCAAAAGTTGAAGAGTGTGCTATAAAGTGAGATAGACTTTTCTTTTTATGTCCACATCATTAAAAGACAAAACCGTCCGTGGTGTCGGTTGGTCGGCAGCGGATTCCTTCTTGGGACAGGGTGTTTCGTTCTTGGTTGGAATCGTTTTGGCAAGGTTGCTCTCGCCGTCGGAATATGGCTTGATAGGTATTGTAACAATCTTCACAACTATTCTCACTGGCTTTGTTGACAGCGGATTTTCGAGCGCATTAATTAGGAAAAAAGACATTTCAAACGAGGATTATAACACGATGTTCTTGACCAATATGGTGATGAGCGTGTTGATGTTTGTGATACTCTTTTTCTGTGCGCCACTGATTGCAAACTTCTTTGAGCGTGAAGAACTTACCCTTTTGGCAAGGGTGATGGGACTGATACTGATAATTCAGGCATTATCAATCGTACAAAACACTTACCTGACCAAAAAGATAGATTTCAAGACTAAGACCAAAGCCTCATTGATTGCTGCGGTAATCAGCGGAATCGCGGGAATATCAACCGCGCTTTTGGATTTCGGTGTTTGGGCGTTGGTGATACAGCAACTAACCAATCAGATTGTCAATACTTTTTGTCTTTGGATTTTCAACCGATATATTCCGCACCTGAAATTCAGCAAAGAAAAGTTCGGGTATATGTGGGGATTTGGCTGGAAATTGATGTTGTCGGGATTTTTGGATAGACTTTGGGGACAACTTTATCTAACTGTTGTCGGCAAATGCTACACCCCTGAAACGCTTGGGCAATATACAAGGGCTGGACATTATGCACGAGTTTTTTCGTCGAATTTTACGTCTATTGTTCAGCGCGTAACCTATCCCGTTCTTGCAGAAACTCAGGATGATAAAACGCGGATGGTTGCAGCATATCGAAAGATAATTAAAGTAACAATGTTTGTAACGGCGACTTGTATGATTTCGTTGGGTGCAATTTCTGAGCCATTGATTTACAGTATGATAGGCGAACAGTGGCGGCAAGCGGCGACATTTCTGCCGTTGATTTGTGTGTCGATGTCGCTTTACCCGTTACATGCCATTAATCTAAATATGCTGCAAGTTCAAGGCCGTAGTGATATTTTTCTGATACTTGAAATATTGAAAAAAATAATTGCCATTGGACCAATTTGCTTGGGTATTTTCGTGGATATTTATTGGATGTTGGCGGGAAGTATTGTTACGGGAATCATATCTTTTTTCCTGAATTCGTACTACACTGGCAGAAACCTCGGATATTCTTCGTGGCAACAATTGAGAGATGTTGCGCCGTCATACGGAATAGCATTGTTGATAGCGGTTTCGGTGTATTTCTTGAAGTATTTGCCGATAAGCAATTTTGTGATTCTGCCGATGCAGTTAGTGGTCGGGGCGGTGGTGTTCTTTGGAATTTGTTATGCCTTCAAACCACAAGAATATCAGGATATTAAAGGTATTGCAGAAGGATATTTGAAAAAGATTAGAAAGAAATAGAAAATATATTTTTCATATACCGAAAAAAATATTACATTTGCGTATTGAAAAACGCGAACCAAATGAGTAACTATAAATTCAATATAAGTAATTATTATTCAATAGGTAACGCCGACATTGCAATTAATGGGATTACAGTGTTGTCGGGGATCAACGGCTGTGGCAAAAGCACAATCGGAAGGTGGTTGTATTATATTGTCAACGAAATATCTAATTTTGAAAACGATGTTTACGCAGATTGCGTTTCGCAGATAAAGTCGAAAATAGAAAGTTGGGAAAAAATATTGCCTTCAAATTACAACAATTTGGGTTATTCGCAACATCAAAACACTACCGATATAAAACAGTATTTCAAGATATGGCAGAATGGATTCGCTCGACAACTGAATGATTTTTTCTCAAAGGAAAAGAGTTCAGAAAACAGGCAGCGCATTCTCAAATATCTTGAAATAAATGTCGGAACATCTGAGGATGGAGCAACCGTTTCAAAAATATTTATCGATAAATCAGAAAAAGAAATTGAAACCATATACAATCAGTTTGAAAAAATAGTTTCGATCCGAGACAGAATTGATTTCTTTAACTATTTGCACAAGAAATACGTTGTTTCGGACGGTCATCCTGAGAATATTTCATTAAAAGAAGACGACGTAGAAATTCTCGAACAAACTATTGGCAATTTGTTTTATTTACAATCCGCAATATTTGTTGATACACCAATGTTTTTGTCAGTAAACGGCGGGGACAATAAGATTTGGTCAGATGTCAAGAATAAAATAATGACTGTGTCTTCTCAGCCGAAAAATCAGATAAAAACAATATCTGACGAAATTTCAAACATTCTGCACGGGCGTTTCATTGTCCAAAAGAATCCTTATTTCGGTAATGAAGAACTTAAATTCGTTTCTGATAAAGATGAAAGCCTTGATGTTGAGAACGTTGCGACAGGATTCAAAACCTTCGCCTACATTCAAAGGCTGATTGAAACTTCAAATCTCGGAGAAAAAACCTTGCTCATAATTGACGAGCCGGAAGCGCACTTGCATCCCGATTGGATATTTGAATATGCACGGATATTGACGTTGATATACAAGACATTTGGTACAAAAATATTAATTGCGACACATAGTCCTGATATGGTATCTGCAATGCAGACAATAACCGAAAAGGAAGATGTTTTGTCAAATACAAATTTTTACATAGCCAAAAAAAACGCAAATGGAAAGTTCGACTACAAGTCGCTTTCAGGTGATACAGAAGTCATTTTCAAATCCTTCAATGTAGCATTAGATAAAATAGAAGCGTATGCAGCCGGTAACCGTCAATAATAAGTTAATAGAAAACCACAGGCTTTATTGCAAATGTGGTTCTACTTTGAATGATGTTTCAGAGAAGGATTACCGTGGCAAAAAATATTTTGGCAATACCATAAAATGTTTGGATACAGATAGTTATGAGAATAAACTTGCCGCAAATGAAAAACGAGACAAACGTCAGACAGTAGATACAGTAATTGGCATATCCGACATAAAAAATGGATTACTGACAAATGGCAGATTGTTTTTGATAGAACTTCGTCTTGGGTATAAAACCGAAGAAACATTGGATTTTGACAATATGTATCGCAAAGTTGTCAACACGAAAGGTTTTTTCCCTGACGATAGAATTGAAAACGAAATAGCATTTATATTTCCCGAAAAGATTTATCAAAAGACAAGAAGTGCCTTTGACCGCCGCAAAAAGGCATCAAACAAGTTCAAAGATTTCACAATATATACGGTTAATTCATTCAACAACACCGTAAAATAATTTGTTACTTTAATGTCCATACCAACATCATTTTTGGTCTGCACTAAGTGCATGACCTTCAATCATCATGCATATATAGAAGACGCGATGAACGGTTTTTGTATGCAGCAAACCAATTTCCCATACGTTTGTGTAATTGTTGACGACGCAAGCACCGACGGTGAACAGGAAGTTATCAAGAAGTATTTTGATGCACATTTCGACTTGTCAGAAAGTGGCGAAACTGATGATTATGTCATGACTTTCGGGCGACATAAGACGAATGAGAATTGCTATTTTGCGGTGCTGTATTTGAAGTATAATCATTGGACAGCCAAGAAAAATAAACTTCCCTATTATGCAATGTGGCAGGATAGTAGCAAGTACATTGCGCTTTGTGAAGGGGATGATTATTGGATTGATTCTACGAAATTGCAGAAGCAGGTGGATTTTTTGGAGGAGAATAAGGAGTATTCGATGGTATTTCACGGAGCGGAAATCAAAGCCGAACTTGACATTAAAACAAGTTTACAATGTTCCAATATTGAAAACAGAGAATATATTCCTGATGAAGTTTTTGAAAAATGGATTGTTCCAACAGCCTCAATATTGGCAAGACATGAAGTTTATGATGTAAAAAATAACAACAAATATAAAATTCTAAATGGTGATATAATTTTTATTCTTAACTGTGCTAAAATTGGGAAGTTAAGAGGTATTTCGGACAAAATGTCAATATACAGAGTTCAGGCAGATGGTGTTACATACGATGTAAATCTGAAAAAAATGCGTGCATTAAGGTATCCCAACCATTTCAAATATATCAGAGAAAACTATCCATTTTTGAAACGGCGTTTGGTAAACCAAAAGATAGGTAATGCGTATTTAGGAATGATTTCTTATGAGAAATCTATGTGGAACAAAATTATGGACTTTATACATGCTGTTTACTATCGTCCGATTTTTATTTTTAAGCCAATTTCAAAACTCATCCGCATTATCATAAAATGAATACCAAAAGAATCGCATACTTTGATGCGTTGAACGTTTTTTCATGTTTCAGTGTCATTGCGCTGCATTGTAACGGCATATTACATACTTATTCATATGCTGTTTAAGCGATTTTTGTTATTCAGGGGGGGAAAAACAATTTTCGACTCTTCCTTTGGCGTTTTTCTAATTCAAAGATTTGTAATCAATCTCTTTGATATGGGATTCAAATAAATTGGTTTGGTCGGAATATGGTTGCAAACAATAGGTGTTTTTTTAGTATATTTAACTTGTTGCGCCATAGTTTATATAGTTAGAAAAATTTCGATTCTTAAATGGATTTTTCCATAAAATAATACTTTTACATTATGACTTACGATTACCTTATCGTCGGTTCGGGCTTGTTCGGTGCGACCTTCGCTTGTTGTGCGCATAAAGCGGGCAAACGTTGTCTTGTCATTGACAAGCGTCCGCACCTTGGCGGCAACGTCTATTGCGAAAACGTCAGCGGCATTAACGTCCACAAATACGGAGCGCATATTTTTCACACTTCAAATAAAGAAGTTTGGGATTTTGTAAACTCGTTTGTGCCTTTTAACCGTTACACAAATTCGCCCGTCGCAAATTATCACGGCAAACTTTATAACCTGCCGTTCAATATGAACACATTTTATCAAATGTGGGGCGTAACCTCGCCCGAAGATGCGGCAAAAAAGATTGAAGAACAACGCAAAGAAGCCAAAACTGATAATCCGCA
>JAEEGL011657586.1_pt1 | contig 14516 bp, 11 predicted proteins | sample 9134231 | NCBI WGS metagenome assembly JAEEGL01 (sample SAMN16246548, study PRJNA631951) | gut metagenome | biome: gut microbiome; feature: rumen; material: fiber-attached | host: Bos | place: Iran: Karaj | collected 2018-10
CTTGAAGAGATTACAACAAGCTTCAAGGGCGTAGATCACTCATTTGCTATTCAGGCCGGAAGAGAAGTCAGAGTCATGGTTGTTCCTGACCAGGTTAGCGATTCCGATATGGTATTGATGGCAAGAGATATTGCCAAGAAGATTGAGAACGAGATGGAATATCCCGGACAGATCAAGGTTAATATCATTCGTGAAAGCAGAGCTACAGATTACGCTAAGTAATCACAATGACAAGATTAAAAAAAACCGATGTGCTTATGCACATCGGTTTTTTGCTGCACATTTATATTATTTCTTGTTTTCGTTCTTCTTGATAATGGGAAGAATTACTCCAAGTCCAGTAAGAACAAGAGGAGTGATTACATTAAGTGCAAATGTAAATGGATCTGTATCGTACATACCAAGGATACAGCTTGCTGCAGTTACAAGGAAGCACCAGCCACCAAAGAAAAGAGCAACTTTCTGGTTTTTGACAAATCTGTACTCAGCAGGGAACTTGTCACCAGCCTTGCGAAGTGCCATGTATGCAAAGAATACCCAAAGGTAACGAAGAGGCATACATACAGAGTTAAGCTTTGTGAGCTGTTTAAGAACTGCTGCAGCACCAGGAACGAATGACTGGATAAGGATGATAGAACCTGAAAGAACAGCTACCATCTTGATTCCGTTAACATAAGCGCCTGAAGCGTTCTTCTTAAGAAGACCAGAAGGAATGTACTCTCTTGCATCCTCGTTGTCGAGAAGCATACGAAGAGGAGCATCGATACTGATAACAAGAGTTGAAAGCTGGCCGATTACGTTACATACAGCATAGATGATAAGAAGTGTATCACCGATGTGGTAGTAGTTGCCAAGCTTCTGGAATGCCCAGTAGCTTCCGTTTGAGTTGTATGCGTTGAAGCTCTCAGCTGAAGCGTTAATATCAGCAGGATCAAACATCATTCCCATTGCAACAGTTCCAAGCATAGCGCAAACAACAACCATGATTGCAAGAGTGATCATTGACTTAGGGAAGCCCTTGCTGGGATTCTCAACCTTATTTACATAAGGAGAGATCTTCTCACATCCACCAACTGCAAATACAAGGATAGAAAGTGATGTGAAGTACTTAACATCAAACTGAGGAATAAGATTCTTTGCTGAGAAATCCATTGATACAAAACCTGCACCAGGATTGATTGCAGGAGCTGCGAACATCATGATGATGTAAAGAATGGACATTACAAACATACTTGTTCCAGCAAGTGTAGCAAGCTTTTTAAGAGGGTTAAGACCCTTAGATGCAACCCAGCAGAAGAAAAGCAGGATAGCAAGTGTTACAAGCTGTACACCAAGAGTAGGGAATGTATCATAAGTCTCGCCGTTTCTGAAGATAGCCCAGCTAAGTGCCTTAAGACCACCTGAAGACTTAGATGCAATGTAAGTGATATGGCAAGCCCAATATGTCCAACCAGCATAGTATGCAAGCTTAGGACCTGTTGTGCTGAAAATCCATGAACTTACGCCACCGCCTGAATTTTTGAAGGCTGAACCAAGTTCACCAACCATAAGTGCATAAGGAACAAAATAAAGTGCAAACATGAGTATCCAGCTGAAAATAACCTGAATACCATTGAAATAAATGAAACCATTAAGAACATTTCCGAAACCCCATACGGTTGAAAAGGCCATGAATGCTAATGTGGTCCATTTCATACGCTTTGAATCCATTTTATAAATACCTCCTAGCTAAATATAATTTTCTTTTATCAAATAGATTCGTTTTTGTAGTGCAACTTACCTATAATACTACAGACTTATACAATTGTCATTAAAAACAAATATCACTTTGAATAAAACTGAGCATGTTGTATACTAATTAAGTGGATACAAACAGACTTTAAGGAGGCCATATAATGCGAGATATGCATGAATCAGGTGAGGATTACATTGAAACAATTTACCTGTTAAAAAAGAAGAATGGTAATGTAAGATCAATAGATGTAGCTAATGAACTTGGTTTTTCAAGACCTAGTGTTTCCAGAGCTGTTGGAATCTTAAAGGACGATGGACTTTTGACTGTTGCTGGTAACGGCGATCTTGAGCTTACAGACGAGGGTCTGAAAAAGGCTAAGAGTGTTTATGAAAAGCACACTAACCTTACAAAGTTCCTTATACTTACTGCAGGAGTTAGCGAAGAAATCGCAGAAAATGATGCCTGCAGAATAGAACATATTATTAGTAAGGAAACCTTCAAGGGCATCAAAAAATATGTAAAAGAGCATAAAGAAGAACTTTAATTTTGAATCATGAAAGCTATCGGAAATACCGATAGCTTTTATAATGTACTTAAGGGCAATAGCTTTGACTACTTGTGCTTTTTGTGCAAAGATTATGAGTGCTATGAATTGCAAAAAAGGAGGATGAAAATATGCCATTTATTTCTACAAAAACTAATGTAACAGTTACTAAAGAAAAAGAGACTCAGCTTAAGGAAAGACTTGGTCAGGCTATTTCTATTATTCCTGGTAAGAGTGAGAGCTGGCTTATGCTTGCAATAGAGGGTGATGTGCCTATGTACTTTAGAGGTGATGGTACGCAGCCTACAGCATTCATTGAAGTAAAGATTTATGGAAATGCTTCATCCGATGTATATGGAAAGATGACTAAGGAGCTTACATCAATTTATGGGGATATCCTTGGCGTTTCTCCAGACCACATGTATATCAGATACTTTGGATCTGATGATTGGGGCTGGAACGGAAATAACTTCTAAAAAAGTAGTAGTGAGATTTTATGAATTTAGATAACAATTTTGAAAACAGAATGAAGGCTATCCTTGGGGATGAGTATGAGGAACTTCAAGAGGCTTTGTCCAGAGAAAAGGTAAGCGCACTGAGAATAAACACTCTAAAAAAGAACTCTATGGATGAAAAAAGCGAGGATAGTGATTTAGATCAGACTATTAAAGATGCTGACAAAAATCTTCCTTTCGAATTCTCTGATAAAGAAATTCCCTGGGAAAAGTGTGGCAAAGTCTACACAGGAGGAACTCCTGGAAAGCATCCATACCACGAGGCTGGAGTTTATTACATACAGGAGCCCAGTGCAATGGCTCCTGTGTATTTCCTTGACCCAAGGCCCGGCGAAAAGATACTAGACCTTTGCGCTGCTCCCGGTGGAAAAACCACGCAGATAGCATCAAAAATGCAGGGAGAAGGAATCCTTGTAACTAATGAGATTGATAAAAAGAGAGCCCAGATACTTTCTCTGAATGTGGAAAGATGCGGGGTTAAGAATGCACTGGTTACAAATATGGAACCTGGTCAGCTGTCGGATGTTTTTGAGGGTTATTTTGATAAGATCCTGGTGGATGCACCCTGCTCTGGTGAGGGCATGTTCAGGAAAAATGATGAAGCTATAGAAAACTGGAGCCTTGATAATGTAAAACTCTGTGCAGACAGACAAAAGACAATCCTTGAAGAAGCAATAAAAATGCTTGCTCCCGGAGGAAGGCTTGTTTATTCAACCTGTACCTTTGCTCCGGAAGAGGATGAGGAAGCTTCACTTTACATCTATGGAAAAGGACTAAAGCCTGTCGAAGCAACGATGTTCCCTGGAATGGTAAGAGGCAATATAGAGTATCTAAAGGCTGTCAGAGATAATCTGAATGGTTTAGGAAAAACAACAGAGGATAATTCTTTGGATGCCTCTATACAAACTGAGAACTTCGAAATGATAAAGAGCAGCACTATTCGGCTGTTTCCTCACAAGATAGAAGGCGAAGGTCACTTCCTTTGCGTTTTTCAGAAGGATGGAGATATCAGCCTGAATGAAGGCCTGCATGGAATTAACGGAAAACTAAAGGCAGCTTCAAACTCAGAAATGAAAATATTTGATGAGTTTGCAAAAGAGACCTTTACTGATGAGACATTTGATTTACTACATGTTGGGACTCCATTTATGTTTGGAGAACAGCTTTATCTTGCTCCGATCGGAATGCCTGGAATAAAGGGGCTTAAGGTTATGCGCCCGGGACTTCATCTTGGAACAATAAAGAAGGATCGATTTGAGCCTTCTCATGCACTTGCGCTGTTTCTGTCAGCGGATATGGTGAAGCGAAGCTATGATCTTCCGTCAGAGAAGCCTTCTGCAATGCAGTTTATTGGAGGACAGACCATCAGAGAAGCAGGAAAAGAAAATGGATGGTATCTCATGACTACAGACGGCTATAGCCTTGGGTGGGCAAAATATGCCGGAGGTACATTTAAGAATCACTACCCGAAAGGACTTAGAATTTTTACATGAAGAAATTACTTGCATATTTAAAGGATTATAAAGTTGAAACAGTGATGGGACCTTTGTTCAAGCTTTTAGAAGCTACCTTTGAACTCATAGTTCCGCTCGTTGTTGCGGCTATTATTGATACTGGAATTGGAATGGGAGATAAGCCCTATATTATAAGAATGGGTCTCGTTCTGGTGCTACTTGGAGCTGTGGGCTTTACCTGCTCTGTAATTGCCCAGTATTTTGCAGCCAAGGCATCAGCATGCTTTGCGGCTGCTGTAAAAAGAGATTTGTTTAAAAACATCCAGAGCCTGTCTTATGAGCAGATTGATAAGCTTGGCACAAATACACTTATTACCAGAATGACCAGCGACATGAATCAGGTACAACAGGGAATAAACTTAAGCTTAAGACTTCTTCTAAGATCTCCCTTCGTTGTATTTGGTGCGATGATAATGGCATTTACAATCGATGTACACCAGGCGATGATTTTTCTTATTACAATTATCATTCTCTCAATTGTTGTTTTTGGAATTATGCTCTGGCAGATTCCCAGATATAAAGAGGTTCAGGTTCGTCTTGATAAGGTGCTTGGTCTTACAAGAGAAAATCTATCAGGCGTTCGTGTGATCAGAGCCTTCCACAGAGAGAATGAGGAGGTAAAGGATTTTAAAAACAAGAACGAAAAGCTTACAGTCCTTCAGGAGCATGTTGGAAGAGTGTCAGCTCTTATGAATCCTTTAACCTACGTTATTCTTAACCTTGCAATTATTATTCTGTTAAAATCAGGCGCAGACAAGGTTTATGCAGGAGTGCTTACAACTGGTGCTGTAGTTGCGCTTTATAACTATATGTCACAGATTCTTGTTGAGCTTGTAAAACTTGCAAACCTGATAATTACGATCACCAGATCTATTGCCTGCGGTAACAGAATACAGGCCATGATGGAGGAGAAAAACTCCATGGAAGAAGGAACTCTTGATGCTTCAAAGGCTTCTGATAGTGACTATGTTTTAGAGTTTGATAATGTATCAATGCGCTATCAGTCAGACGGAGAGGATAGTATAGAGAATGTTTCTTTTTCTGTGAAAAAAGGAGAGTCTCTTGGAATTATAGGTGGTACCGGTTCGGGTAAAACTACGCTGATAAATCTCATCCCTCGTTTTTATGATGCTACTAAGGGATGTGTAAAATATAAGGGTGTTGATGTAAAGGAATACACAACAGAGTCACTTAGAAATGTAATAGGAATAGTTCCTCAGAAGGCTGCTCTTTTTAAGGGGACTATAAGAGATAACCTTAAGTGGGGAAATGATAAGGCTACTGATGCTGAGCTCATGGAAGCGATTGAAATAGCCCAGGCGGTTGATGTTGTCAAAAGTAAAAAGGGTGGCCTTGATGCCGAGATAACTCAGGCTGGAAGAAACCTTTCCGGTGGACAAAAGCAGAGACTTACTATTGCGAGAGCTCTTGTTAAAAAGCCGGAGATCATCATCCTTGATGACAGCTCATCAGCTCTTGATAATATGACAGATTCAAGGCTTAGAAGCGCTATAAGCGAAATAGACTATAAGCCTGTAATGGTTGTTGTTTCTCAGAGAGCTTCTTCAGTTAGAAACTGTGACAAGATAATTGTTCTCGATGATGGAATGGTTGCCGGAATTGGAACGCATAATGAGCTTATGACAAGCTGCGAAACCTACGCTGAAATTTACGAATCCCAATATGGAAAAGATGATCCCAATATGTTTGCCAAGGGGACAGCTAAAACAGCAATTGAGATGTTAAGGGAGGCAGGCGCAAATGCATGAATTAAAGAGAGTGCTGCGCTATGTCGCAGCTTATAAAATACTTATTTTTGCATCAATTACACTGGCTGTGGTTTCAGCTGTTTTGATGCTATATGCTCCAATACTTGCAGGTAATGTAGTGGACTGCATAATTGGGCCAGCAAATGTTGATTTTGAAAAAATAGGAGAGCTTTTAATAAAGCTTTTAATTGTAATAATCGTTACAGCTGCTTGCCAGTGGTTCATGTATGGAGTTAACAACAGAATTACCTTCAGAGTCGTAAGAGACGTCAGAAATGATGCTTTTGAAAAGCTCCAGACTCTTCCGTTTGAGTATCATGATGGACATCCTCAGGGAGAGGTTGTAAGCAAAGTAATAGCTGATGTAGACCAGTTTGCGGATGGCCTTTTGATGGGCTTCACTCAGCTTTTCACTGGAATAGTAACTATCCTTGGAACCCTTGCCTTCATGTTTTACCTTAACTGGCAGATTGCTCTTGTAGTATTTGTACTTACTCCGCTTTCATTACTTATAGCCAGATTTATAGCTAATAAGTCATATACATTATTTAGAGAACAGTCAATAGCCAGAGCGGATCAGACAGCACTTATCGATGAGATGGTAGGGAATTTAAAGGTAGTTAAGGCATTTGGCCATGAGGATGAAAACCAGGTTGTCTTTGATGAAATAAACGATAAGCTTCGTGATACAGGACTTAAAGCTACATTTTTCTCATCCCTTACAAATCCAGGAACAAGATTTGTAAACAATATTGTTTATGCCTGTGTTGCATTAACTGGTGCTTTTGTCTGCCTCAGCGGCAAAATGAGTGTTGGTGAGCTTACTATTTTCCTTAGCTATGCAACCCAGTATACTAAGCCGTTTAATGAGATTTCAGGCGTTGTAACTGAGCTTCAGAATGCACTAGCCTGCGCAAAGAGAGTATTTGAACTCATCGATGAGAAACCTCAGATTCCCGACAAGGAGCCTTCATTAAAGCTTGATCAGGTAGATGGCAATGTAAAGCTTGAGAATGTTTCTTTCTCTTATGATAAGGAAAGAAAGCTAATAGAAAATCTGAACCTTGAAGCTAAAAAGGGACAAAGAGTTGCTATTGTAGGACCTACCGGAAGCGGAAAGACAACTATCATAAATCTTCTTATGCGTTTCTATGATGTAGATAGCGGAAGTATTAAGCTGGAAGATAAGGACATCAGAGACTTAAAGAGAGAAGAGCTTCGCGGCTCTTATGGAATGGTACTTCAGGAAACCTGGCTTAGAAATGCTACAATAAGAGATAATATAACCATGGGCAGAGAAGGCTTTACTGATGAGATGGTTATTGAGGCTGCTAAAAAGAGCCATGCACACAGCTTTATTAAAAGGCTTCCTCAGGGCTACGATACAGTCATAGGTGAAGATGGCGGAACTCTTTCACAGGGACAAAAGCAGCTTCTTTGTATAACAAGGATAATGCTTTCAGTTCCTCCCATGCTTATTCTTGATGAGGCGACCAGTTCAATCGATACCAGAACCGAGATGAGAATTCAGAGAGCCTTCAAGAAGATGATGGAAAACAGAACAAGCTTTATTGTTGCCCATAGACTTTCAACTATAAAAGAGGCAGATAATATCCTTGTTATGAATGAAGGAAGAATCATTGAACAGGGTAACCATGAAAGTCTTCTTGCAGCAGATGGCTTCTACGCTAAACTTTACAGAAGTCAGTTTGAATAAAACTTTTTCTTGATGATTGAAAACATTGATGCTAAAATACATACTTTAAAACAAATCAGCCTTCATTAGTTATAGGAGTATGAAATGAAGAACAGACCCGTATATGTAATTGGACATAAGAACCCCGACACTGATTCTATCTGTGCGGCTATATGCTATGCGAATCTGAAAAATAAAATAACAGGAGAGACGTACGAAGCCAGGAGATGTGGACATCTCAATGAGGAGACTCATTATGTTTTAAATCGTTTTGGCGTCGAGTCTCCTATCTATACAAAGGATGTAAGGACTCAGGTTTGTGATATGGAGATAAGAGATCTTCATGCTGAGAATGCTGATATCTCACTTAAAAGAGCCTGGGAACAGATGAAGAAGGAAAATGTTGTCACACTTTGTATAACGAAGGATGGCAAGCTTGAAGGCCTTCTTACAACCAATGACATCATGGAGACCTGCATGGATGTACATGATGCGACACTTTTATCTGATACAGGTACTAGCTACGGCAATATCGTAGATACACTTGATGGTAATATGCTTATCGGTGATGAATCAGAGAAGGTTGCATCTGGAAAGGTGCTCATAGCTACTGCATCTCCGGAGATTATGGAAGAAGTTATTGAACCAGGAGATATAGTTATCTGCGGTAACAGATATGAGACACAGCTTGTTGCTATTGAGAATAATGCGGCATGTATCATTGTCTGCATTGATGCGAAGGTTACAAATACAATTCAGAAGCAGGCAACAGAGCATGGTTGCAGGATCATAACTACACCTTATGACACATTTACAGTAGCAAGACTTATCAACGAGAGTGCTCCCGTTGGATCGATCATGAAGAGAGATAAGCTCGTTACTTTCCATATGAATGACTTTATTGAGGACATTCAGCAGACAATGGCACAGGTACGCCACAGATATTTTCCTGTTCTTGATGAAAAAGAGAACTTTGTGGGAATGATCTCACGTCGTAACTTACTTGGTGCAAAGAAGAAGCAGATAATCCTCGTTGATCACAACGAGAAGAGCCAGACTGTTGAGGGTGCAGATAATGCTGAGATTCTTGAAATTATCGATCACCACAGACTGGGTACTTCAATAGAAACTGCAAATCCTGTATTTTTCAGGAATCAGCCTCTTGGTTCATCCTGTACAATCATATATTCAATGTATAAGGAAGCAGGCGTTGAGGTAGACAAGACAACAGCATCACTGATGCTTTCAGCTATTATTTCTGACACACTTATGTATCGTTCGCCTACCTGTACAGAGATAGATAAAAATGCAGGAAAAGAGCTTGCTGAAATAGCTGGAATAAATGTTGAGGAATTTGCTAAGGAAATGTTCAGAGCTGGCTCAAATATGGGAAGCAAGACACCTACGCAGATCGTTCATCAGGATTTCAAGAAGTTCAGCGTTGAAGATAAGAACATTGGTATTGGCCAGGTTAACTCAATGAGTGCAGAAGAACTCGCTGAGATCAAAGAGAAGGTCCTTCCTGAAATCGAAGGTATTATGAAGGCTGACGGACTTGATATGATCTTCTTCATGATGACCAATATTATAGCTGAATCATCCATAGTTATTTTTGCTGGTAATAAAGCGGAAAATATTATTGATACTGGCTTCCATGTATCAGCAGGATCAGAAAATACAGCACTTCTTAAGGGCGTTGTTTCAAGGAAAAAGCAGCTTTTACCTACTATTGTAGAAGCGCTTCAGCAGTAATTAAATAAAACTATCAAAAATGATTGTCTCTTTGCGAAAAAAGATTCAATCATTTTTGTTTTATATGGTATCATATAGTAGTAGTTTTATATTTTGATGAGGGTATGTAATGAAGAAAATTAAAAATAGCAGACCATATAGTTTGCTTGCTTTATGTATTGGTTTGATATTAGCGCTTTCTCTTTCTGTTTACGTGGGGAGAGGATTTACTTCCTTTGCGTCGGAATCGCCTGATGATTTTGAGCTTAATTCTAATTCGGTAGTATATCAGGTCAATCCACTGTATTCTGGAATAATAACAGAGGCTGATCTTAAAAAGGCTGACAATGTTGATATTTCACCTGCAGTAGTACTTGGCTCTGACAAGTGCGGAACTACAGAAGAGATGGCAAATGCTCTAAGAACTGAAATGGTTCAGAGAACTGAGACAATACGTGTTTATTATAGTCTTGCCGGAACTTATACAGCTAAACAGCTGGTAGATATTGAATCAGAAGTATTCAAAATGGCTACAGAGCACACAGGAGTAGGAAACGAAGGTGACTACCTTAAATGGGGATATACCGGAGTTGGTATGCAGGTGTCCTATGGCGCAAAAGACGGTAATACTATTGGAACATTCTCTTACTTTGTTTCTTACTATACAACAGCAGCACAGGAAGCAGCTGTAACCAACAAGGTTAATCAGATAAAGAGTAATCTTGCACTTTCATCCAAGGGTGAATATGAGAAAGTACAGGCTGTATACAAATATGTATGTGACAACGTTAAGTATAATTATGGCAGCTCACTTATAAAGTATACCTGCTATGCAGCAGCTGTTAACAACAGTGCGGTATGTCAGGGATATTCGCTTTTGATATACAGACTTCTTAATGAATCTGGTATAGATTGCAGAATGATTGCAGGTAATACGAGTAGTGGTGCCCATGGCTGGAATATTATCAGAATAGGTAGTGTGTATTATAATGCTGATGCCACCTGGGATGCTGGAATGAAGCCTACAAATTACAGGTATTTCCTTGTGAGTGATTCAGAACTCAAGGGACGTAGACGTTGGAACGAATATCTGGAGGATTCTTTTACTTCCAGATATCCGATGAGTACATCAAGCTATGCCTCTCAGAAGGTTGATTCAGAAGTAAAAAACCTTAAGTTTGCTAAGGATAAGCTTACGCTTGAAGAAGGAAAGCAGGTCACTTTAAAAATCAAAGTTTCACCTAAGAGCGCTTTGAAATCATTAAAGTTTGTAAGCAGTAATTCAAAGGTTGCAACTGTTGATGAAGATGGCGTTGTGATTGCTAAAAAGGTTGGCGTTTGTGTAATCACAGTTTCTACAGAGGATGGTAAGACATCTGATAAGTGCTATGTAACAGTAAAGGCAGGAAAGCTTGTTGCGGTTAAGAGTGTAAAGCTGAATAAAAAGAAGCTTTCACTGAAGGTTGGAAAAACCTATAAGCTTAAGGCAACGGTCAATCCTAAGGGAGCAACAGATAAGACAGTTACCTACAAGAGCTCAGATAAAAAGGTTGCAACAGTGGATAAGAACGGAAAGGTAAAAGCCAAGAAGAAAGGCAAATGTACCATTACAGTTACAACCAAGGATGGCAAAAAGACAGCAAAGTGTGTAGTTACAGTTAAATAATTGATAACAAATAAAACAGGCTTAAAATTTAAGCCTGTTTTTATTTGTTATAAACCTATAAGTAAACTTTTCTTAAATATCTATTAAATCAGCGATTTTGCTCTTTTTTGATTGTAAAATAATAGTAGTTGTACACAATCTGTTTACTATTTTTTTTATGTAAAGGAGAAAAAATGGCTGAGAATGCAAGAAATCAAAAAACAAAAGAGGTTTCTGAGTCTAAAAAAATTCCGTTTTTGAAAACGGTTACCGGAATGACTGCTATATCTTATGCAGGACTTCTTTTATTGTTTATTATTACAATTGCAATAATCACAAGATCAATGATCAGTATCACAAACACTTCTCTTGTGACAACAGATATGGTTGAATCTATTTTGAATAATATAAGAATATTCGAAGTAGATATGAGAATAATTGATAATGATGGTTTTGCGCTTGCTTCTATGTACGATACAATTGTCGGAATTGGACAATTGGATTCTAAAGTTGATGAGATGCAAACATGTATTGATGATATGGATAAATCCATAGAAACGCTTGAACAATGCTTCCAGGCAATAAGTGGAAGTGGCTCTGATGCAATGAAAGCTATTGGGATTTTGAAGGAGAATTATCAGGGCTATAAAAGCGGGTATTCGAGCGTTATTACTGCTGCAAAGGCGGCGGACACAGATACAATAATAGGGGGTGTATATGGAGATGCTTCAACTCAGCTTGCAAATATGAAGGAGCAGCTTGTAATACTTAATGATCTTTCAGCTCAGACACAGGTGTCTATAAAGCAGTACGTAGAAAGCGGAGCTCATAGAGCAATAGCGATGGTTAATATTATGATGGTAATTTATATGATCGCAATCATAATATTTTTGTTCTGGAACTATCGTGTTGTTGGACGCAAGGTTACTCTTATAGCTGATGAGATCAATTCTATAATAGAGGACATCTCAAAAAACAAAGGAGACCTTACAGCCAGAGTAACGACTACAACTTCATCAGAGCTGGTTAACATCAAGGATGGCTTCAACCACTTTGTAGAGACCTTGCAGATAGTCCTTAAAGATGTAAAGGATGGAACATTAACCTTGACCGGGGCATCTGAGAATATGACTAATCAGATAAGACTTGCAAGTGATAATATCACAAATACTTCTGCAGCTTTAGAAGAGCTTTCTGCCAGCATGCAGAATGTTTCTGATACAGCTACGGTAATGAATAATAAGCTTGAAGAAGTAAAGGGTGCTACAGATCAGATCAATGCTGGTGTTGAAGATGGTACAGCTAAGTCTCAGGAGATCAGGGCTGAGGCTATCGAAATTAAGAATGATGCTCAGAGTAAGAAGGAAAACACAGGTTCCAGAATGGAAGAGCTCTCTGGAGTTTTGGAGCAGTCTGTTAAGGATAGCGAAAAGGTTGTACAGATTAACGAGCTTACAAATGTAATCCTTGATATTGCATCTCAGACAAATCTTCTTGCACTTAATGCTTCAATTGAGGCAGCACGTGCAGGTGAGGCAGGAAAGGGCTTTGCGGTTGTTGCTGAGGAGATCAGTGCACTTGCTGAGAATTCTCGTCAGACAGCCGGAAATATTCAGAATATCAGTAACGAAGTTACAGCTGCAGTTAAATCACTTGCTGATAATGCCATGGAGGTTCTTGATTTCATCAACAAGACAGTTCTTGGTGATTATGATGCTTTCGTTGATACAGGTGAAAAGTATGAAGAAACTGCAGAAATCATAAATAATATGCTTGAAGGAATATCAATGCAGACTCAGGAGCTTAATGGAATTATGGAAGAAATGGCAGATTCTGTTTCTTCTATAAGCAATTCTGTTCAGGAAGCTTCTGATGCAATAAATCTATCTGCTGAGAGTGCACAGGATATTGTTGATGAGATCAATGGAATTAGTTCTGCAATGGATTCAAATAATGATGTAACAGACAGACTTAACACCAGCACAGAGAAATTTATAAATATGTGATAGATGAAAAGCTTATCAGAATAAAAGAGTACTATCTAAAAAATGGACATCGGATTACCGATGTCCATTTTATTAGCTGACAAAAAACTTATCTGCAATGGTTTCCATGTAAATGTCTCTCTGATCAGCAGGAATATCATATTCATCCATAGCCTTAAGGACTGACCAATGCTGCGTGCCTATAGATCTAAGCATGTTCCTGATTAAGGAATAGTTAATAATGTTGTCAGAATGCTCCGTAGAATGATTGTCTTCTAAGATAGAATTCATAAAAACCCCCTAAACCCTTGTAAAACCCCTTAAATGCATACAAATAGTTGTGAAAGAACTTTATCAACTACTATATATTGTAGTACAGATGATGGATAATTCAAGGAAAAATTCTAAAAAAATAAAGAATTTTTTTATGTTTTTTTAACCGTCACAAAGTATCCAAAAACTTGTTAATTAAATGAAATTTTGATAAAATTATTATCGGTAAATTGTGGCTCTTTGTATCCGAAAAATATGTGAGGCGCTTATGCAAAAAACATATACGGTGGAGAGAGAAGGTTTTCAGATTTCTGGGGAATTATATTTGCCGGATGATTCAAAAGGGCGTTATCCGATAGTGATAATGGCTCATGGATTCGGCGGTGACAGAGAAGGTACAAGGCCTTATGCAGAGATTCTTGTAAAAGAAGGCATAGGCTGCTACATTTTCGATTTTTGTGGTGGGGGCTTATCATCCAAGAGCGATGGAAAAATGACTGATATGTCAGTAATCACTGAAAGTGAGGACATTGAGGCTGTAGTTGAAAGCATCCGTAAGGAACCTTTTGCAGATAGGAAAAACATTTTCCTTATGGGAGTCAGCCAGGGCGGCGTAGCGTCAACTATTGCTGCAGGAGATGCTCCTGATGAGATAAAGGGAATGGTTCTTTTATATCCTGCTTATGTGCTTTTTGATGATGCGAGAAGAAAATATCCATCAGATGATCTTATTGAGGACAGCTCTACAGTTTTTGGGCTTCCTGTTGGAAGAAGATATTACGAGGATGCTTTTTCTTTAAATATCTATGATTATATGGTGAGGTTTACGGGCAACGTTCTTATACTTCATGGCAATATTGATGAGGTGGTGCCACTTTCTTATAGTATTGAGGCAAGGAAGAAATTTCCTGCTGCAAAGATAGTACAGATAACTGATGCAGGCCATGGTTTTTACGGAAAAGAGGTTGTTAAGGCCGGCAAAGAAATGGTATCATTTATAGAGGAGAACATGCAGTTATCCTAGAAAAAAACATTCATTTGAATGAAATCCGGGGGTATTTATTATGAGTAATTTCCTTGAAGGTTTAGATATTGATGAACTTAGAAGC
>JAEEGL011873244.1_pt1 | contig 14516 bp, 14 predicted proteins | sample 9134231 | NCBI WGS metagenome assembly JAEEGL01 (sample SAMN16246548, study PRJNA631951) | gut metagenome | biome: gut microbiome; feature: rumen; material: fiber-attached | host: Bos | place: Iran: Karaj | collected 2018-10
AACCCCTTCCCGATCAATCTGCTGCCCGTTGTGGCGGCCGCGAATTTTCTTCTGTTCTTCGGCGGTCAGCTCCTTGCCCCGCTCAAGCGGAGCAATATGCAGCGCCGGGCACGCGTAGTAAAATTCAATTCGGAGCTCAATAAATCGCGCTCAGCCGCCGAGGAAAAGCCATACCGGCACAAATGCGCCGTCTGCGGACGCACGGATGCAGACTTTCCCGAACTCGAGTTCCGCTACTGCTCTCGGTGCGCCGGTTATCACTGCTTCTGTCAGGACCACATAAACAACCACGTGCACTTCACGGAATGATCCGCATAAAACGAAAGCGCAGACAGGTTTTGACCTGTCTGCGCTTTTTTATTTCAATTCCTTACAGCACCTTCGCGAGGAACGCCTTTAGTCTGTCGCTCTGCGGCGAGTCGAATATCGCCTCCGGCGTACCCTCTTCGACTATGCGCCCGGAGTCCATGAATATGACCCTGTCGCCAACCTCTCGCGCGAAACCCATCTCATGTGTGACAACGACCATCGTCATGCCTTCCTTCGCGAGCTGCTTCATAACGTCCAGGACCTCGCCGACCATCTCGGGGTCGAGAGCCGACGTCGGCTCGTCGAACAGCATGACCTCAGGCGACATGCACAGCGCGCGCACGATCGCTATCCTCTGTTTCTGGCCGCCTGAGAGCTGGCCGGGATATGCGCTCGCGCGGTCCGCGAGGCTCACGCGTTCCAAAAGCGCCATCGCGCGTTTTTCCGCGTCGGCCTTTGAGAGCTTGAGGAGCTTTATCGGTCCAAGCGTCATGTTGCCAAGTATCGTCATATGCGGGAAGAGGTTGAAGTGCTGGAACACCATGCCCATCTTCTGGCGGTGAACGTTTATATTAACGTTCTTTCCTGCAATATCCACGCCGTCAAATATTATACTGCCGCCCGTGGGCTTTTCGAGGAGATTAAGGCTCCTGAGAAAAGTGGACTTACCGCTTCCGGACGGGCCGATAACAACGACGACTTCACCACTGCGGACCTCTGCATCAACGCCGTCGAGCGCTTTTATCGCGCCGCCGTTATAGTATTTCTTGAGACCTTCGACTCTTATCAGCACATTATCGTTCACTGCTTCTGAGCCTCCTCTCAAGCTTCCCTATGAGCCACGTAAATATCACGACGAGCAGCAGATACACGAGCGCGACTGCAAGCAGCGGATACAGATATTCATATGTGGCGCCGCCGACGGTGTTGCCCGCGTAGGTGAGGTCTGAAAGGCCTATGTAGCCCACGACGGCCGTCTCCTTGAGGAGCACTATAAACTCGTTGCCAAGCGCCGGCAGGACGTTCTTGAAGGCCTGCGGCAGCACTATGTACCGCATGGTCGGCACGTAGCCGAAGCCGAGACTGCGCCCCGCCTCCGTCTGGCCGATATCTATGCTCATTATGCCGCTTCGCATTATCTCCGCGACATACGCGCCGGAGTTTATGCCGAAGGACAGGCATCCCACGAGTATCTTATTCCGGCTCGATGCGAATATGACAAAGAACATAATCATTATCTGCACAACGACCGGAGTACCTCTTATAACGGTGAGATATATCTTCGATATCGCGTTGCCGATGCCGAGAAGCGCCCTCGACAGGCCGTGCATCTCGCTGTTGTTTTTATCCCACGACACGCGGATGAGCGAGACGATAACGCCCAGCGCTATACCTATCAGCAGAGCAAAAAATGTCAGCGTGAGCGTACGGCCAAGGCCGTTTATGTAAAGGCTGTATCTGTCTTTGAACACGAAGCACTTATAGAGTGTATAAAAGAAGTCGCTCAGCCACTTCGGGGCGTTCAGCATCCATACGGGAGCGACCTCAGCCCATGTGGCGGCGGCGGAAACGGCGTTCATCAATTCAACTCCTTATACGTATATATGGATACAAGGGGCCCAGTTGTCTGGGCCCCTGTTTATGCCATATCCCTAAAGCGCTGTTATCAGTCGGCAGAGATATACTTGTCGACGATGGACTTGACGGTGCCGTCGGCGATGAGCGCGGCAAGCGCGTCGTTAACGGCCTTGTAGAGCTCGGGGTTATCCTTGCTCATGGCGCCGGCGTACATCTCTTCGACGTACTCGGTGTCGAGTATCTTAAGGCCGCCGACTTCCTCAACAAACGCCTTGGCGGGCTGGTCGTCAATAACGACGCAGTCGACCTTGCCGGTCTTGAGAGCCTGAACGGCGTCTGCGCCCTTGCTGTAGCGGTCGATGGTGGCCAAGCCATTGTCCTCAAGATCCCAGGTGGTGTAGAGGTCGCCGGTCGTGTTGCGCTGCACGCCGATGGTATAGCCGCCCACATCGAACAAATCGTCGACGGAGGTGATCTCACTGTCCTCGGTGACTATAACGACCTGGACGCCGGTGGCGTAGCTGTCGGTGAAATCGACCTCTTCCTGGCGCTCGGCGGTGACGGTCATGCCGGCCATGCCGATGTCAGCCTTGCCGCTCTTAACGGCTTCGATTATAGAGTCGAACTCCATGTCCTCGATCTTGAGCTCCAGGCCGAGCTTATCGGCTATGGCAGCGGCGATCTCGGCGTCGATGCCGACTATCTTGTCGCCGTCGTAAAATTCGTAGGGCGGGAACTGCGCGTTGGTTGCCATGGTAAGCACACCCTTCTCAGTGGTGTTGCCGGCAGACTTGGAGGCGCAGGCACAGAGAGCGCAGAGCATGACGAGCACAAGAATTACAGATATTACCTTTTTCATTTTCCTTCTCCTTGATCCTGTTGTTCAAAATAAAGCATTCCGCTTGCAAAGCGAGCCTATTATACTATCATGGTATTGATTTTACAATCATTATCGTACAGATTTATGCAGTTTTCTGCATATTTCAGCGGCCGCTGCGTTTATTTCGCTACGGCCGCTGAATAAACTTTCAATCTTTGATCTGAATTATCCTATGCAGACCTTATTTCACTATGAGCGATTCACCGGTCATTTCCACCGGTTTTTCAAGGCCCATAAGGTCGAGCATGGTCGGGGCGATATCCGCAAGTCTGCCCGGTTTGAGCTTGAGATCGACGCCGGAAATTATAAACGGAACGGGGTTCGTCGTATGCGCGGTGTGCGGAGTGACGCCGTCCGTGTCGATCATCCTGTCTGCGTTGCCGTGGTCGGCGGTAATTATTGTTATGCCGCCCATTTCAGCCGTAGCTTCGACGACCTGACCGACGCATTCGTCAACAGCCTCTACCGCCTTGACCGCCGCATCAAATACGCCGGTATGACCGACCATGTCGCAGTTGGCGAAGTTTATGATGGCGACGTCATACTCGCCGCTTCTGATGCGCTGACACGCCTCAGCTGCAACTTTGTAGACGCTCATCTCAGGTATGAGGTCATAAGTGGGATACTCTTTCGGGGACGGTATGAGCACTCTGTCCTCATTCTTATACGGCTGCTCCACGCCGCCGTTGAAGAAGAAAGTTACATGCGCGTACTTCTCTGTCTCGGCTATACGCAACTGCTTGAGCCCGAGACGGCTGACTATCTCGCCGAGAGTATTTTTCGGGTGCTCCGGAGGGAACGCAACCGTAACATTGGGCATTTTCTCATCGTACTGCGTGGTGCAGACGTAATTTACGTGGAAAAAGCCGTTCCTGCGCTCGAAGCCCGAAAAATCGGGGTCTACGAACGTCCGCGTTATCTCGCGGGCGCGGTCGGGCCTGAAGTTCGTGAAAATTACGGAGTCTCCCTCTTTGATGCGGCCCTCGCCGTCGCACACGACGGGGACGACGAACTCATCGGTCACGCCCTCGGCATAGGAGGCTTCTACCGCCTTGACGGGGTCGGAATTCTGCACTCCCTCGCCGTACACCATGGCGGCGTAGGCTTTTTCGACACGCTCCCATCTGTTGTCGCGATCCATCGCGTAATAGCGACCCATAACGGTGGCGACACGTCCGACGCCTATCTCGGAGCACTTCTCGACGCATTCTTTTACAAATTCAGCGCCTGAGGAAGGCGGTACGTCGCGCCCGTCAAGGAAGCAGTGTACGTACACATTTTTAAGGCCGCGGCGCTTGGCCATCTCCAGAAACGCCCATGTATGCGTATTGTGGCTGTGGACGCCGCCGTCGGACATGAGACCGAGCAGGTGCAGCGCTCCGCCATTTGCGGCACACGCGTCCATCGCGTCGGCGTACGCTTTATTCTCAAAAAATTCACCGCTCTTTATGGCGCGCGATATTCTGGGAAGCTCCTGAAAAACGACGCGGCCTGCGCCGATATTGGTATGTCCGACTTCGCTGTTTCCGATCTGGCCGGCAGGAAGTCCGACGTCCTCGCCGGAGGCCATGAGGTTCGTGTTCGGGCAGGAAGTAAAGAGCTTGTCAAGAACCGGCGTCTTCGCAACGTATATCGCGTTGCCCTTAGACGGTTCGGCAAGGCCGTAGCCGTCCATTATCAATAACGTTGTAGGTGTCTTCATATATGCTCCAATCCAAACGGGAGATCACTCCTGCTTTGCCGCCTCGATAACAGCGGCGAACTTTGCAGGGACAAGAGACGCGCCGCCGATGAGGCCGCCGTCTATATCAGGCTGGGCAAGGAGCTCTGCCGCGTTCTTCTCGTTCATGGAACCGCCGTACTGGATGCTGACGGCTCTGGCAACTCTCGCGCCATAGAGAGAGCGGATGACGCCCCTGATGGCGGAGCAGACCTCGTTCGCCTGCTCGGCGGTGGCGGTCTTGCCGGTGCCTATCGCCCAGACAGGCTCGTAGGCGATAACGACCTTGCGCATCTTGTCGGCGGGGACGCCGGCAAGAGCGGTCTTGACCTGAAGAGTGATGAGCTCGATAGTGATGCCGAGTTCTCTCTGCTCAAGGCTCTCGCCGACGCAGATTATCGGGATAAGGTTCGCGTTTATCGCGGCGTGGACCTTCTTGTTCACGAGGATGTCGGTCTCGCCGTAGTACTGCCTGCGCTCAGAGTGTCCGATAACGACGTACTTGACGCCGATATCCTTGAGCATGGCGGCGGAGACTTCGCCGGTGTAGGCGCCGCTATCGTTCTCATTAAGGTTCTCGGCTCCTACGGAAACGCGCATATCTTTGAACGCCTTGAGGGCGGCCGGAAGGTCGACGAACGGAGCGCACACAACGACCTCGCACCACTTGGGATGCGGGCAGAGGGCCTTGAGCTCGTCGGCAAAGGGCTTGACCTCGGAAGCGACTTTGTTCATCTTCCAGTTCGCGGCAATAACAGTCTTGCGGTACTTCGTGTTCATACTTTGATCTCCCTAATATATAAAACTTTTATTTTCTTACTTGTCGAGCAGGCACGCCACTCCGGGCAGTTCGATGCCCTCGAGGAATTCGAGCGAGGCTCCGCCGCCGGTGGATATGTGGGTCATCTTGTCGGCAAAGCCCATCTGCTCTACCGCCGCAGCGGAATCGCCGCCGCCTACTATGGAAACGGCGCCGGAATCGGCGAGCGCCTGGGCTATCGCCTTGGTGCCATGCGCGAATGCGGGGAACTCGAACACGCCCATGGGGCCGTTCCAGACGACCGTGCCGGCGTCTTTTATAGCGGCGGAGAATATCTCCACGGACTTCGGGCCGATATCCATGCCCATGAGGTCGGCAGGCACTCCGTTTTCGACGAGTACGGGCTCGGCGTCGGCCGAGAACTCCTTGGCCGCGAGGTTATCGACAGGCAGAAGGAAGTTTACATTGCGCTCCTTGGCCTTTTTCATCATATCAAGAGCATAGTCGAGCTTGTCGGCCTCAAGCAGAGATTTGCCTATCTCACAGCCCATGGCTTTAAAGAAGGTATAGGCCATGCCGCCGCCGATGATTATGGTATCGGCCTTCTCAAGAAGATTGTTGATAACGCCTATCTTGTCTGATACCTTGGCTCCGCCGAGGACGGCGACGAACGGGCGCTTGGGATCATCAAGCGCTTTGCCCATTATGCTGAGCTCTTTTGCGACGAGGAAGCCGGAAACGGCAGGAAGATATGCCGCAATGCCGGCGGTTGAGGCGTGCGCGCGGTGAACGGTGCCGAACGCGTCGGACACATAGACCTCGGCCATGTCGGCAAGCTTCTTGGCAAAAGCAGGGTCGTTTTTCTCCTCTTCGATGTGGAAGCGGAGATTCTCAAGGAGCATTATCTGGCCCGGCTTGAGAGCCGCAGCCTTTGCCTGGGCGTCGTCTCCGATAACGTCGCTGCTGAATATGACCTCCTGACCGAGGAGCTCGGACAGTCTCTTCGCAACGGGCGCGAGAGAGAGGCTCTTCTTCCACTCGCCCTTCGGCTTGCCGAGGTGGGAGCAGGCGATGACCGCCGCGTTATGCTCGAGCAGATACTTTATGGTCGGGAGAGCGGCGACGATCCTCTTGTCGCTCGTTATCTCTCCGGTTGTCTTATCCTGGGGGACGTTGAAATCGCATCTGAGCAGGACTTTCTTGCCGCTTACATTGATATCTTCAACGGACTTTTTATTGTAATTCATAGCTCTCCTCCATAAATCTATTATATATTTAACATTGAACCCTGCAACTTGAGGCCCGGAAAACCCTGTTGTCTCAGCGCCTCATAGCAGAAGACCGCTACGGAATTTGCCAGATTGAGGCTCCTCGCCTCGGATATCATCGGCAGCCGCAGGCACTTGTCGCGATACCTCTCGCGTAGCCATTCCGGAAGTCCGGCCGTTTCTTTCCCGAAGAGGATATAGCAGCCGTCCTCGAAGCGGGCTTCCGTATACTGCCGCGGCGCCTTTGTCGTCGAGAGCCACAGGTCGTCCTGACCGTGGAGCTCCAAAAACTCGTCGACACTCTCGTACACGGTGATGTCGACGAGATGCCAGTAGTCGAGTCCGGCCCGCTTGACCGCTCTGTCGGATATGTCGAAGCCGAGCGGCTTTACAAGATGGAGCCTGCTGCCTGTAACAGCGCATGTGCGCGCAATGTTGCCGGTATTCATAGGTATCTCCGGCTCAACCAGCACAAGATTGATCATCGACGCGAGCCTTTCAAATCAGTTCCATTACCAAGATTTTTCAGAAAATCGCACAGCACTGTGTATTGTATCCCCAAATCGTAAACAATTCAACATAAAAATTGAAGAAATCAAAAATATTTCAGCCACATATCGAACATATTAGGCATTTTCTGCCGATACAAGCGCAAACGGAACTGCTCTTGCCGTGTGTTCAGCGCTTCAGCGAGAGGAACGCCTTTTTGACTTCGGCGGAGAAGTAAAGTGATCCGAGCGCGCAGACCGGGCCCTTGCCGGCAAGTTCGATCGCTCTTTTCACACCGAGCTCGATCGTGGGCTGCGCCTCCGCCGGAACACCCGTCTCCCATATCATATGCGCGAGCTCGACCGCCGGGAGAGAGCGCGGGTTTGACGGTGTGACAGCGACTGCAGCTGCGGCGGCCGGCGCAAGTATCTCAAGCATGCGCTTTATATCTTTGTCCGCCATGACGCCCATTAAAACGACGGGCTTCTCCCCGTGCAGGTACTCCCTGATGCTGCTCACGGCCGCTTCCATTCCGTGCGGATTGTGAGCACCGTCGAGTATGAAAACCGGGTCCTTCGAGAGCACCTCGAACCGGCCCGGCCACCTGACGGACTTAAGGCCGGCCTTTATATCTTCGTCTGTTATCTTCCAGCCTTTTTCACGGAGCGTCAAAATGGCAGTCAGCGCGACTGCGGCATTATGCCTCTGGTACGCGCCGACGAGCGGTATCTCCAACCCTTTCATATCGCCGAAATCGAACGTAATGCCGTCAAGTCCGGCCGACGTGACATTCACGGCGGAATGATCTGTTCTTATCAGGCGGCAGCCTTTCTCGGCGCAAGTCTTTTCTATGACCGTGTCAGCCTCCGGCGGGCCGCCGTATATGACTACATCGCCGCCTTCTTTGATTATACCGGCCTTCGCCGCCGCTACGTCCTCTATCCTCGGGCCAAGCACCTGAGTATGGTCGAGCCCGATAGCCGTGATGACGGCGACCTCCGGCGTGCTTATAACGTTCGTAGAGTCAAATTCTCCGCCGAGTCCCACCTCAAGCACGACGATATCGCACTTCCGGCACAGGAAAAATTCCATGGCCAGCGCCGTTATTATCTCAAACGAAGTAGGGACATCCTCCATGGAGTCGGCGAAGGGTCTTATGCGTTCCGTGAGTTCTATAAGCTCGCCGTCTGATATGGGCTCGCCGTCCACCTGCATACGCTCATTGAATCGTTCGACATACGGAGACGTGTAAAGCCCGGTCCTGTACCCCGCGCGCGTAAGGACAGATGCCGTCATGGCCGCGGTGGAGCCTTTGCCGTTGGTGCCGGCGATATGCACAAAACGGAGCTTTTCATGCGGGCGGCCGAGAAACCCTAAAAGCGCCTCTGTCCTGGAAAGGCCGGGCTTGCTGAACATTCTGTGCCCGCTGTTGATATACTCGAGGGCGTCATTTATGTCCATACCAACGCTCCATTCCGTTGAACACTCCGCGTGAGAACAGCATCTTTATCACCATGTACTCGACTGTGCCGACGAGCGCCGATATGCCGAGCCCGATAAAAACGCCCCACCACGGCATTCCAAACCATATCATCTTTGCAACTGATTTGACTGCGACCTGTCCGATGAGATGCGCCGACGCCACCGTAAGCGCATATCTTGCGTTACCACGGTTTTTGATCGTGCGCGGGACTATGCCCGATACCACACCGACACAGAGCGCGCCTACAGATATGAGCGGGTTTACGGCGGGGTTTGCAGAGCACAGACAGCTTACGATATCCGCACACACGCCGACTCCGCCGCCGACGACAGGCCCGAACAGTATGCCCGCGATGATAACCGGCAAATTCTCGAACGTGACGCGGTAGTAAACGCCGAATGTGAAAAAGTTCTTGCACAGTATCCCGATAACTACGCTGACCGCCGTCAGCATCGCCGCCGCAGTCAGTATGCCGACTGCGCCGCGGCCGTGTTTCTTATCATATCCGGTCAAAAAAACATCTCCTTTCCCACCTACAGCGGGAAAGGAGAAACGCAAAATGCTCCTTACCTCCGCAGCGGGATGCAGATCCCGCACCGCGATAAATCTCTTCGTCCGCTCGACAACTCCCCGTCCGAGCGGCACTTTACGCGCGGGATCCTACTCTGCTTTTATATTTGGATTTTATCACATCGTTCCGGCAATTACCATACTGTTATTTGATGATTTATCGATATTTGACGGCGATGACATTGTATAAATTGCCCAGTATCATGACGGTCGAACACAGGTTGAGCCATACGGTCAGTATGACGACCGATGCGAGCGACCCGTAAACGAGAGAATAGTTCGACGACATGTTCACAAAATACGAAAACAGTATGCTTATCGGCACAAGCAGTATCGCCGCTATCGCCGCGCCGCCGCTGCGCGGTATCTTCTTCCCTTCCGCAGGGCTCGACACGAAGTACAGCAGGTACGTTATCGCATACAGCAGCACGAACAGCACTATGAAACGCACGCGGCGCCAGAACACGGGCAGCAGTACAAATCCCATTCTGCTCACAATGAGGTCGATGAGCCCCTCGCCGCTGACTATGACGACGAGCGAGATGAAAAGAACGAAGAATATCAGTATCGACAGGGCTGCGGCCTCTACCGTGCCGAGCAGACCGTTAAAGCGCGATCTGCCCTGAAAATCCTCCATCGCCCTTATGAAACGCAAAAATGCGAGCGTCGAGGACGACAGCATGACCGCCGCGCCTGCTATCAGGAGCGCACGCGAATTGTTGACGCTTATATACGCGATATAGTTTTCAAGTATCTCGACCGTACGCGCCGGTATGACGCCGTCTGCCAGCCGGGCGATATCGCCCTCGCTTATATTGAGCATGCCCAGAAGCGCGTTGAGACATATCAGGAACGGAAATATCGTCAGCGCTGTGGAATACGCGACTGCGGCAGCCGAGCGGCCTATCCGCTTATCATAGTATATGTGCACCATTTCCACGAGCATTTTGCCGGTCTTTTTGAAAATCGCAGTCACCTCCAAAAAAGGCGGGCAGACCGGAGGTCCGCCCGCTTTAACAATCATATCAGATCAGCACAGGATCTATTCTCACTTGGAGTTGAATATCTGGAATATCTTGTCGAAAGGATCGTCTTCGTCTTCACCCGACTTCTCGGCAGGCTCAGACTCCGCCTCCGCCGTTACGGGCTGGGGCGCGGCAACTGTCTTTTTCTCGGGGATGCCGACGCTCGGCTTATCATCGAACCTAGTGGCGATGACCGTTACGCGGATCTCGTCGTCCATGGTCTCATCGAACGTGGCGCCGAAGATGATATTAGCATCGGGGTTGGCGACTTCCTGAACGAGGCCGGCGGCAGCTTCGATATCCTCCAGGCCGATATCCATCGAGCCGGTGATGTTGATGAGAACGCCGCGCGCGCCCTTGATGGAGGTCTCCATGAGCGGGCTCTCGACGGCGGCGCGGGCCGCGTCCTCCGCCTTGCCCTTGCCGGCCGCGCGGCCGACGCCCATGTGAGCGTACCCGGCGTCTTTCATGATCGCAGTGACGTCGGCAAAGTCGAGGTTTATGAAGCCGGTGTTCTTGATAAGTTCGGATATGCTGGTGACAGCCTGGAGCAGAACGTCGTCAGCGATCTGGAAGGCATTGGCGAACGTGAGCTTCTGGTCGGAAACATGCTTGAGCCTGTCGTTGGGGATTATGAGAAGAGAGTCGACCTTGCCGAGAAGCTCGGCCACGCCGCTCTCGGCGCGGATCATCCTCTGCCGGCCCTCAAAGCTGAAAGGCTTGGTAACGACGCCGACAGTCAAAACACCGGCCTCACGCGCAATATCGGCTATCACGGGAGCGGCGCCGGTGCCGGTGCCGCCGCCCATGCCGGCGGCGAGGAACACCATATCGGCGTTTTCAAGAGCCTTGGCGATATTGTTGCGGCTCTCCTCCGCTGCTTTCTTGCCTATGTCGGGATTGGATCCGGCGCCCTGACCGTGGGTCAGCTTCTCGCCGATCTGTATCTTCTGGTCCGCGCTGGATATGGCAAGAGCCGGCTTGTCGGTATTTACAGCTATGAACTCAACTCCCTGAGTCCCCGCCTTTACCATGCGGTTGACGACGTTGTTTCCCGCACCGCCTACGCCTACAACTTTTATCGTAACAACATTGTCCGGTCCAACTTCCTGCGTGAATGGCATGTCAAATCCTCCCTGTTTCATATTGAGCTTCCGGATGGTATCCTATCATGCGAATGTGGTACCGAACAAATTCAGACACTTCCGGACACTTTTATCTAAGATTTTGCATTATTATAGTGCAAGTGAGACGCAGTTACATTACTATACGTTATATTATAACAATGTTTCTTGCGCAAGGTCAATAGTTAACGTAACATTTTTACGGGCAGATAAACTAATTTTTTAATCTCTGCTCCTTATGAAGCGCGCCTGGCCGTCCTCAGACAGATCGATCGTGCCCAAATACGCCTCGTCTATCGACGGCACGACGTTCTTCAGCAGACGCAGTTTATCGGCGACATTGGAGCCGCCGCCGAGATTCACCGTAAACCGGCCCAGATACAGAAACTTGATACTGCTTATATTCTCGATATCGAGCCACTGTACGTCGCCCGCTATACCGGCACTCTCAAGTTCGGACAGGACCGCTTTCAGATACGAAAGCTGCGTGCTCTCCGCTCCCTCCAGCGAGAGCGTGTCACCCTCCTTGGGCATGATCGGCACAGCGCCGCGTATCTCAATTAGCGAGCCGGTATCCCCGTCCTTCCTGTCCTCGAGAAGCTTGCAATCGGAGTTTATTATCCAACAGGACGAGCCCGCATCTATGCAGCCTATCGGCGCGCTTTCTTTTATCTTTATCACTATGGTCGAGGGGAGCTTCTTTACGACGCGTACCTCCTCGACATACGGCAGAGCCGAGCATATCTTCATCGCCGCCGCCGACCTGCTCACGAGAAGTGTATTGTCCCCCGTCTCTATGCGCGAAGCCTCGATCACCTGTTCGGCCGTATACACTTTACTGCCCTCAACTTCCAGATGGTAGACCCGGAAAAACACAACGGCGATCGTCAAAAACGCCAGGGCGATCATCAAAAGAAGGACCGGCAGGACCGCGGACCTCTTCTTTCTGCTCTTATCGTATCTGTTCGACATTACTCCGCTCCTCCGCCGCGCGGTCATATCCTGACGATATCCGCGCCGAGCTGTCTAAGCCTATCTTCGATATGTTCGTAACCGCGGTCGAGATGCCGTATCCCCGACACCTCGCTCACGCCTTCCGCACCGACGGCGGCCGCAACGAGCGCCGCGCCGCCGCGCAGATCGGTCGCTTCGACCGCGGCGCCTGCGAGCTTATCTCTTCCGCTGACTATCGCCACACGCCCTTCGAGCGTTATCTCCGCTCCCATCCTTAAAAGCTCCGGCACATGGCGGTATCGGTTTGAAAATATGTTCTCCACGAAAACGGTGGTGCCGGCCGCTTTGAGCGCCGCCGCCATAACAGGCGGCTGGGCGTCCGTCGGAAAACCCGGGTAAGGCGCGGTCGGGACCGTGCCGGGAGCCGATAGCCTTTCCGGCGCTTTTAAGCGCAGCGAGCGCCCCGAGGCGGACAATTCGCACCCCATAGCTGAAAAAACGGCGCTTACCGCGTCGAGATCGCCCGGGCGCACGTTTTCAAGCGTTACATCGCCGCCGGCAGACGCCGCACACGCCATGAACGTGGCGGCCGCTATTCTGTCCGGCATGACGGTATACTCGCAAAAGCGGCGGCATATACCGCCCGTGACCGTTATTACCGGCGTTCCCGCCCCGCAGACGCGCGCGCCGAGAGCGCTCAGGTAATTCTGCAGATCGACTATCTCGGGCTCGCGCGCGGCGTTCGTTATCGTTGTGACGCCGTCGGCCGCGGTGGCCGCGAGCATGGCGTTTTCCGTAGCGCCGACGCTCGGCATCGGGAGATCTATGCGGCAGCCGCGCAGACGCGGCGCCTTGCACACGATGTTCCCGCCTTTTTCTGATATCTCGGCACCCATGGCGCGCAGGGCGTCAAGATGGAAGCCTATCGGTCTCGGTCCGAGTTCGCACCCGCCGGGCATCGACAGCACCGCCTCCCCCGTGCGCGCGAGTATCGGTCCGAGAAAAAACACGGACGAACGCATCTCACGCATGAGCGAATCGGGTATGCAGCAGCCGCTCATACGGCAGGGATCTACGTATATTTTGTCCTCCGCTCTGCTGACCGCGCATCCGAGATGCTCAAGAATCACGACGGCGGCGTCCACATCGCTCAGGGCCGGGCAGTTATGTATCACTGTACCTCTCCCCGCAAGGAGCGAGGCGGCAAGTATTGGCAGTACGCTGTTTTTGGCTCCCTGGACAGTCAAACTGCCCTCGAGCCTGCGGCCGCCGCAAATTCGAAGCTTACTCATGGTATTCCCCCGGATCAATATTGATTACGGGGTATACTATGCCCTCCGGCGGCTCGTGGTTATTTCCCTGGCGCCGCCTTAAGCACGAGCTCGGATATCACATCCGCTGAATCCGGCTTGCCGAGAGAAAGCGCGCTTTCCGACATCTGATGCAAAAGCGCCTTATCTGCACATATGCGCGCGGCCGTCTCATAGAGCTTCTCGCCGCTGCACTCTGCCTCGGTGAATACCACGGCGGCGCCCGCGCGCTCGAGTTCGCGTGCATTCTTCTCCTGGTGGTTCTCCGTAACGTTCGGAGACGGCACAAGGATAGATGGTTTGCCCATCATGGTTATCTCTCCGAGCGTGGACGCGCCGGAGCGGCATATAACGAGGTCGGCCGCGGTCATTACCTCGCCCATATTGTCTATATACGCCCTGATGTCTATGTCGTCGCGCAGTTCGCCGGCACCCGCTTCCTCAAGGCGTTTGAGCATTTCTTTTTTTCCGTCTTCCCCGCCGCCTGTCGCATGGATATGCGAAAAAGCGCCGGAGGCGTTATTGAGCTTTATGAACTGCGTCATGAACCCGTTCATAACGTTTGCGCCGAGCGAGCCCCAGAACGAAACGACAAGAGGCTTGCTGCCGTACCCGAGGCGGCGGCGCACGCTCTCTTTGGCGCCGGGATCAAAACCTTTCCGCACCGGGGTACCGGTGAATATGACCTTCTCCGGCTTTGAGTACCTGCCGGCTATATTGGGGAAAGCCACAAGTATATTGTCAACGCATCCTGTCAGCAGCCTCGTGGTGAGGCCGGGCACTGCGTTAGACTCATGTATCAGAGTCGGTATCGACCGGGCGGCAGCTCTTTTCAGCACCGGGTAGCACACGTACCCGCCGGTGCCGATAACGACGTCCGGGGCAAATTCTTTCAATATCTCGTCGGACTGCTTGAAAGCGGCGACAAGATTTTTCAGCATTGAGACGTTGCTTTTCAGGCTCTTAGGAGACAGCCCGCGCGAAAAGCCGCTCATGGATATGTTCACGAGCTCATACCCGTCTGCCGGTATGAGCTTTTTTTCCAT
>JAEEGL014483978.1_pt1 | contig 14516 bp, 10 predicted proteins | sample 9134231 | NCBI WGS metagenome assembly JAEEGL01 (sample SAMN16246548, study PRJNA631951) | gut metagenome | biome: gut microbiome; feature: rumen; material: fiber-attached | host: Bos | place: Iran: Karaj | collected 2018-10
ACATACTGCTGGAAACGTGAACGGAACTCCTTCACGTCTTTCCACCTTAGGGTAAGTCCGGCGGCATAGGTGTGACCGCCGAAATTCACAAGCAGATCACGGCAGCTCTTCACAGCCGAATAGACATCAAAACCAGCCACACTGCGTGCAGAACCGGTTGCGAAATTCTCGTCGCGTGTCAACACGACGGTAGGACGGAAGTATATCTCAGTGAGACGTGAGGCCACAATGCCTATCACGCCTTTTTTCCAGTTCTCGTCGTAAAGCACAATACTCGACTGATGCTTCTGGTTCTCCAACTTCTCCACAATTTGGTTGGCCTCCTCCGTCATCTGTTTGTCGATGTCCTTCCGCTGTTCATTGTATTCGTTGATGTGACGGGCTTTGCGAAGGGCCTGAGCAAAGTCGCGCTCTATCAGCAGGTCTACACTCTCCTTGCCGCTCTCCATGCGCCCAGAGGCGTTGATGCGGGGACCTATCTTGAACACAATGTCGCTCATCGAAATGTCGCGGCCGCTTAAACCGCAGATGTCGATGATGGCCTTCAGACCCACACTCGGATTCTGATTCAATTGCCGCATGCCATGGAATGCCAGAATACGGTTCTCCTCTGTCACTGGCACAATGTCGGCGGCGATGCTTACCGCACAGAAATCGAGCAGGGGTATGAGACGGCTGAAAGGAATGCCGTTGTTCTTGGCGAAGGCTTGCATGAATTTGAAACCTACACCACAGCCGCAAAGGTGCTTGAAGGGGTAGGGATCGTCTTCACGCTTTGGATTAAGGATGGCCACTGCGTCAGGCATCACTTCATCAGGCACATGATGGTCGCAGATAATGAAGTCTATACCTAATTCTTTGGCAAAATTTATCTCTTCTATAGCTTTGATTCCGCAATCGAGGATGATAATAAGTTTCACACCCGTCTTTTGCGCATATTCCAAACCTTGAAGGCTCACACCGTAGCCCTCATCGTAGCGGTCGGGAATGTAGTAGTCGATATTCGAATAGAACTGCTGCAGAAATTTGTACACCAATGCCACGGCGGTGCAGCCGTCGACATCATAGTCGCCATACACCAGTATTCTCTCCTTGCGGCCTATGGCATCGTTCAGCCGGTCTACGGCCACATCCATATCCTTCATAAGAAACGGATTAATCAAATCCGCCAATTGAGGCCTGAAAAACCGTTTCGCCGCCGATTCCGTGGTGATGCCACGGCGCAATAGCAAGGAACTGAGAATTGGGCTTATATTGAGCTTCTCACCCAATTCTTTAGCCGCTTTCGCCTGGTCCGGTGTAAGGGGTTCGTAATTCCATTTAAAGTGCATTTATGTTGTTATTTTTATTCTTCTCTTTCGGAGCAGTTCTATTGTCTTGTCTCTGTTGACGTAGGTATACAATAAACTGCGTGTAAAGTTACGAATAAAAATTCAGAAATTGTCCGTCTTAAACATAATTAACTTTTAGTTGCGAGGCATTTGAATCAGACAATGATGGGAGCTGCCATAATGTGGCGAAATAAGTCTATGATAAAACGTTTTGGGGCAGGCTGAAGATGAAACAAAAACGAGGGAGAACGGAATAATAAACCGTTCTCCCATCGTAGCGATATGATAGATGCTGATATCTTCTTTCTTTAGATGCCAAGTTTCTTGCGAATATCCTTGGGAATGGCATTCTTGTTTATCATGAAGTCCATGGTGTTTTGAGCAACAAAGGCCTTGGTCATGTACCATACTCCTTTGTAGTCGCCATATTCACCCCATGAGTTCTTCACCATGTAGTACTCCTTGCCGTTCTGGTCCTTGGCAATACCGAATATCTGCATACCATGGTCATCGGTCAACTCCCAGTTGTCATAGCGCTCCTGACGCATTTCCTGGGTTGGAACAATCTCGGGAGCGTTCACACCAAGTGAGTCAAACTTCACAGTCTTTTCGCTCTTGCTCAGACGGAGCCATCTGGCAGCGTCGCTGCCGGTGAGGCTCTGTACCTTCTTGGAATCATAAGCGATACCAAGACCCTTGCGGGTGAAGCCATCCTCACTCACGTCACCGCCCCAGGCAATGGTGTAGCCTTTGTCTACTGCATAGTCGATAATCTTCATCATCTCGTCCATCGGCACATTGTAGCTCATGCCGCCACGCCAGTTGTCCTGCACTTCGACAGCAAACTTGGTGTAGAAGGGGTGGTGGGTATAGCTTGTGATGCTCACATAGTCGTCCCAGTTCACACCCAGGCTGGCTGCAAAACTCTGCGGGGTGTATTTCTTGCCCTCATAAGTGAAAGTCTCGGGGCATTCGCCAAGATAGGCGTCCAGAATGCCTTGAAGACCTTTCTTCCACTGGTTGGATATTTTGCTGGCCTTGTTCTTGGCCACAGCCTCCACAAAGGGTGACATCACGCTGAAGAACTCGTTGAAGTTGGCTAAAGAGTCACCTTGAGGTGTGCCGGGCAGAGGCATGGCATCCTCAGGGCAGATACCATAGCGCTTGATGATGTCGAGCACATCTTCGGCTGCACCTCCCTGTGAGAACTGGCTGTCGCCGTGCATGCGCACGTTGAATACGGCACGCTCCATGTAGTCTTTGTTGGCCACAAACATCTCACACAGGTCATAGGTCTTGCCGGTGGCCTTTAGAATCTCGCTCTCAAAAAAGCTAAGTGTAGAGTAAGCCCAGCAGGTACCGCTGCGGTTCTGGTCCTTGATACTGGTGATTTTGTTCTCCTTGATGGTGGTGAAGACAGGCTTGTTCTTGTCGCTGTCTTGGGCATGTGCACCGATAGCAAACAGTGCCAACAATGCCATCGTCATGATTTTTTTCATTGCTTGTTGTTTTTGGTTATTGTGGGTTTCTTCTTAGCGGTTGTCAGCCATATACATCTCGATATCTGCAGGATGATAGGGAATGCGTTCCTTGCCGATGAAACGGCAGCCGTCGGCAGTGATGAGAACGTCGTCTTCAATGCGGATGCCACCGAAGTCCTTATAGGTCTCTAACAGGTCGAAATTAAGGAATTCTGCACAGTGTCCCTTGGTGCGCCAGTCGTCTATCAGGGCAGGTATAAAGTAGATGCCAGGCTCATCGGTCACCACGAAGCCTTCTTGCAGACGGCGGCCCATACGCAGGGCATTGGTGCCGAACTGTTCAAGATTTGGACGTGTCTCCTCGTCAAAGCCTACGTTGATTTGGTCCAAATTCTCCATATCATGCACGTCCATGCCCATCATGTGTCCCAGACCGTGAGGAAGGAACATGGCGTGGGCGCCGGCACGCACGGCCTCGTCTACATCACCGCGCATCAGACCGAGCTCTTTCAGTCGCTCCGTCATCAGACGGCAAACGGCAAAGTGCACGTCCATGTATTTCACACCAGGACGGGCCACCTCGAGCACATAGTCATGACAGGCTTCCACGATTGAGTAGATTTCCAACTGGCGCTGGGTGAACTTGCCGTTCACGGGGAAGGAACGGGTGTTGTCGCTGCAATAATGGTCAATGGTTTCTGCTCCACAGTCGCAAAGGGCGAGGCGTCCGTCTTCAAGCAGTGCCATAGAGGGATTGCCGTGCATAATCTCACCATGCTGTGAGAAAATGGTGGCGAAACTAACCATGGCGCCGTAGGAGTGGGCGATTCCGTCCACTTGGCCGCCAACGAACTTTTCAGTCACACCGGGGCGGGTGAGACGCATGGCTGTGGTGTGCATCTTATAGCCGATGGTGGCGGCACGCTCCAACGCCTCGATCTCCTGTGGCTCTTTTGATGAGCGCATGGTCACAACGGCCTTGATAAGTGGCATTGAGGCGGCCTGTTTTTGCTGGCTAGGATGGATGCCGAGCAAATCGTGCAGTTGTATTTTGATGTCGTGGCGGTAGGGGGGAAGAAAGTGTATGGTGCGTCCTTGACGGATGGCTTCGTCACATACAGCCTGCAGGTGATTCATTGGGGCGGTATGTGCCACCCCTACCTGTGCGGCCATGTCACTGACACTGTCCACGCTGCCGTACCACACGATGTCCTCAATGTCGATGTCATCGCCTATGAGAATCTCCTTATCCTGGTCGATGTCTATCACGCCCACCAATCCGTCGCGCTGTTGCCCGAAATAGTACAGGAAGGTGGAGTCTTGACGGAAAGGGTAATAGGCATTGGCTGGATAGTTGCAAGGAGCTTCATTGTTGCCGAATAATAGGATAATGCCGTTGCCCACCAGTTCTTTCAGGCGGTTGCGGCGGTTCATATAGGTTTCTTTGCTGAACATAGTATTATTTGGGGGTTTGAATTTCTTTTCCCATATTGGTGCAAAGTTAGTTATTATTATCGATAAAACGAATATTTTTGTAAGGCTATTTGCATTTTTTGTGAATACGTATCATATTATTTGTCACTTTGGGCTTCAGAATACGTGATTGTGCCTTATTGTCCTGCTTCTTTGTACATCTTAGGCCTGATTTTGTAAAAAAAAGATAAAAAATAGCCCCTATGACTCTGAAAAATGCTCTCTCTTCATCTGATATCCGTAATTTTGCAAACGTAACAAATGCATTGCGCTAAATATGTCTATAATCAGTTATAATACGGGTCTCGTGCTTGAAGGCGGCGGCATGAGAGGGGTGTTCACCAGCGGGGTGCTCGATGCTTTCATGAAACATTCCATTTGGTTCCGGTATGTGGTGGCGGTTTCGGCTGGTGCCTGTAACGGACTGTCGTATATTAGCCGACAGCCTAGAAGGGCTCGCTTCTCCAATATTGATATGCTCGACAAGTATGAGTACATCGGATTGCGCCATCTGGTGGAGCAGGGATGTATATTCGACCCGGAACTGCTCTATGACAAATTTCCAAACCAACTCATACCGTTCGACTGGGAGACATATTCTCAAAATCCCGCTGTCTTTGAGATGGTGACCACCAATTGTGCCACAGGAAGGGCAGAATACCTCAGTGACAAAACCGACCGTGAGCGCATGACGGCTATCTGCAGGGCAAGCAGTTCGCTGCCATTTGTGAGTCAAGTGGTGAAGGTGGATGGCATACCGATGCTTGATGGTGGCATCGTGGACAGTATTCCTGTGAAAAGGGCAATGGAACAGGGGCATCCTTTCAATGTGGTCATTTCCACCCGTAATTTTGGCTACCGCACTAACAGCAAGGATATTAAGACTCCGAAATTCATTTATAAGAAATATCCCCGGCTCAGAGTGGCGCTCAGTCATCGCAACGCACTTTATAATCAGCAGTTGCAGTTGATAGAGGAATTGGAGCAGCAGGGCAAGATAATCTGTATTCGTCCACAGCGTCCGATTGAGGTGGACAGAATGGAACGTGATGTGGCCAAGTTGGAACGTCTTTACGAGGAAGGCTTCGCCCTTGGCGAAATTTTTGCAAAGAATGCCTTGAAGTAGCTCTTCCTATGATGATGAGCATTCTGGTTTGAAGGGATTCTCACCGATAATGCTTACCTTTGCATGGTCGATTCAATAAAAGGAAATGAATAAAGAGGTGTTTTCAGTCAAGATGTTGGAACAACTGACTGCCGAGGTATGTCAGGTGGCACGGCGTGCAGGTGATTATATTGCTGGAGAGCGCAAACGTTTCAATGAGCAGCAGGTGGAACGCAAACATGCACACGACTATGTTTCGTATGTGGACAAATCATCTGAACGCATTATCGTGGACTCTTTGTGTGAACTGCTTCCCGACGCTGGGTTTATTACCGAGGAAGGTTCGGCTACCTATCATCACGAACAAATGTTTTGGGTGGTCGACCCGCTCGACGGAACTACGAATTTCATTCACGACTTTCCTCCATATTGCGTGAGCATCGCCTTGTGCATGCAACATGAGATATTGCTTGGTGTGGTATACGAGATTACAACGGGTGAGTGTTATAGTGCTTGGAGAGATGGGGGCGCTTGGTGCAATGGCAAGCGTTTGAAGGTGGACTCGCATGCTATCGACGACGCTCTGCTCTGTCTCCAGTTACCCTACAACAGCACGGCTTATGCTCCTGTGGCAAAGTATCTGCTGGACACTTTCTACGGCAAAGCGGCAAGTATTCGCATGTTGGGCTCTGCGGCCATAGCGTTGTGCTATGTGGCGGCAGGCCGTCTCGACGCGTATGTGGAAAAGTACCTTGGACGATGGGATTTCATGGCGGGCGCGCTCATCGTGCAGGAGGCCGGAGGGCGTGTTACCGATTTTGACGGGAATGATGATTTCACACTGGGCAATAGTGTTGTCGCCACAAATGGCATAGTCCATCAGGAAATGCTTCGGGCCATTTCGTCGTGCAACTGAAAATACAGGGAATATCTTCGACTTTTGAGATATTCCCTGTATTCATCATGTGTTCAGGCAATGGCAATAAACACATCCGTATGGCAGAATAATTATCGCTTGTCGGGTTTACTATTTAACAAGTATTTTCCTATATGTGCCGTCGCTCATGCGGAGGATGTTGATTCCATGCTGCGGGTGCAGGAGTTTCTTGCCGCTCAGGTTATAGATATCGGAAACCTCGTATGATGGAGATGTGGAGAATGCTGGAAGGGATTCTTCGAACCGGATTTCTTCAATACTACTTAACGCATCTTCAACTATTTCGAATTTATACCAGTAATTTGCCCCCTCGTATACTGACTTACAGCCGTCGGGCACATGAAGAGTGCCATAGACACTGAAGGTATCGTCATCTATCTCTTGAGGAGTCGTAGAGAAGTTTGTCACATCCATCAAATTAGAGCAACCAATGAATGCTCCCATACCAATAGTACTCACACTTTCTGGAATAGAAATAGATGAAAGACTGGTACAATCACAAAAGGCTAAATCTTCAATAATAGTAACACTGGATGGGATATAGACTGATTCCAATTGTTCACATAGCATAAACAGTCCCTCACTTATTTTCTCCAAGCTGTCTGAGAGCTTTATTGTAGATAGTTTAGCTTGCTGAAATGCATAACTTTCCATGCTGGTCACGCTGTTGGGAATTATGAGTGACTCAAGGCTGGAGCAATTATAAAAAGCATATTCCTTTATATTGGTAACACCATCATGTATCATGACGGATGTCAGGTTTTTACAACTTCTGAACAATCCACTTTCTATACATGTCACTTGAGGCGGAACAGTGAACGATGTCAGCCCAGAGGCATCGAAGGCTCGGGGGCCAATGCTCTTCACACTATTAGGAAAATCAATAGTTTTTAAACTTTGGCAATAAGAGAAAGCATGCTCACCAACGGTCATCAGGCAGTTTGGGAAAGTAATGGAAGAAAGACCATAACAACCTGAAAAAGCTGAATAACCAATACTAATAACACTATCAGGAAGGTTGATGGATTTTATACTGGAGTAGTTAAAAGCTAAATCACCAATGAAACGGGTGCCTTCTTTAATAATATAATCTGAACATGACTTATCTATGACTTCCACTAAATAAGTATCAGCATATCTGATATTGTTCTCAACTGGCAGATTGCTGCAGCCACGGAAACAACCCTCATCTATCTTTGTAACACTGCTGGGTATATTTATTGATTCCAGATTAATACAATTGGCAAAGGCAAAATTTCCGATAGTGGTCAAACCCTCTTGCATTTCGACAGTCTTTAGATTTAAGCAATCACCGAAAACCCTTTCACCAATGGTCGTCACTCTTTTTGGAATGACTATCGAGGTAAGATTACTTGAATAACTGAATAATTGATCTTGTAAAGAGGTGAGATTCTCCGACAGATGTATTGATGTCAGACCTGTATTAGCAAACGCCGTTGAGCCGATGGACTCAACACTATTAGGAATGTACAACGTCGACAGAGATACACAGCCAGTAAAAGCGCGATAGCCAATAGATGTCACCCCGTCAGGAATTGTCAAGGCACTCAGTGTATTACAACCATCAAACGCTTTTGAACCGATGGATATTACGCCATTGGGAATTGTCATAGAAAGCAGACTTGAACAACTACTAAAGGCATTGTCACCAATAAAGCGGGTACCTTCTTTGATGGTGTATTCGGAACAGAAGGGATCTGTGACTCCAACAAGATAAGTATCAGCATATCTTAGGCTATTCTCTATTGGCAGATTACCACAGTCCCAAAAAGCATTTTCGTCGATATAAGTCACACTGCCTGGTATGTTTATAGAAGACAATTGAGAACAGCGAGCGAAAGCGCTAAATCCAATAGCTTTCAAACCGTCTGGTAATAAAACGGATATTATATTTTGACTGTAAAATGCATACGGTCCTATGCGTTCAACATCATATTGTAGTCCATCATATACAACATTTGCAGGAATTACGATGTCTCCAGAATATTGTGCATCGCTATTATATGCAACTTCAAGACTCTCTCCGTCATTTATAAAGTTGTAATAAATAGTTACATGGTCATCGTTCTCAACCGCTACATCATAGGCTGAGGCTTGGAGGCAAACGATGTTTATGAGGATAACGAAAATGGTTTTCATGTATCTCATATTATTAGTGTAATTATGTCATTTACAGATTTATTGGTAAATCTAATGTAAATTTCATCAGTCATAGTGTACATTATATTCCCAATAGGGATGGCACAGAAAATGAAAGATATTATTTCAACAGGTCGGGCCGCAGACGGCGGGTGCGCTCCAGACTCTGCTCTATTTCCCAATCCTTTATTTTTGCCTCATTGCCACTGAGCAATATCTCCGGCACCTTCCACCCTTTGTAGTCGGCAGGCCGGGTATAGATGGGAGCAGAGAGAAGGTCGTCTTGGAAACAGTCAGAAAGAGCGCTTTGGTCATCGCTGATGACGCCGGGAACAAGCCTTACGATTGCATCGGCCATAACGGCTGCGGCCAATTCGCCTCCGGTGAGCACATAGTCGCCGATAGAGATTTCACGGGTGATAAGGTGGTCACGTATGCGCTGGTCTATTCCTTTATAGTGTCCACAAAGGATAATCAGGTTGCCGGCCATCGACAGGTCGTTGGCAATGTGTTGGTTGAATTGCTCGCCGTCAGGACTGGTGAAAATCACCTCGTCATAGTCGCGTTCTGCTTTCAGTGCCGAGATGGCGCGGTCAATAGGCTCGCACTGCATCACCATACCGGCGAATCCGCCGTAGGGATAGTCGTCCACTCTCCGCCATTTGTCGGTACTGTAGTCTCTTAGGTTGTGAAGATGTATTTCTGCAAGCCCTTTCTGTTGGGCACGTGCCAGTATTGATTCATGCACGAATCCTTCCAGCATCTCTGGCAATACGGTTATTATGTCTATTCTCATGCCTGCAAAGTTACGAAAAAAAATAAAATCAACGATAAGTTCTATTACAAGAATCCAAAGTATCCTCACGGACACTTTAGTATTCACTGCAAAGATGCTATACCGTGGGGACGGAGATTTTGATACACTTTCCTTATTAAGTAAAAAAATAAAGGTTTCTTTTGCCCGCCAACTTGTTTTTCGTATTTTTGCACAAACTATCACGAAACGTTTTATGGACGAGAAAAGCAGAATCCTTCAGCTGCGTAAAGAGCTCAATGAGCACAATCGCCGCTATTACATACTCAACGAGCCGAGTATCTCCGACCAGGAGTTTGACCTCCTCATGCATGAACTCCAGGACCTTGAGGCACGGCATCCAGAGATGGCTGACCCCAACTCTCCCACACAGCGGGTGGGCAGCGACCTGAATCAGGAGTTCGCACATGTAGCTCATAAATACCCCATGCTCTCCTTGGCCAACACCTACAATCCCGGTGAGGTGGAGGAATGGTTCCACAGCGTGGAGCGGCTGCTCGGCGGTGAGCCCTTTGAGGTCTGCTGCGAGATGAAATACGACGGTCTCTCCATCTCCCTCACCTATGTTGACGGGCAGTTGGTCAGGGGCGTGACACGAGGTGATGGCACACAAGGCGATGATGTCACGGGCAATGTGCGTACCATCCGTTCCATACCCCTTGTGCTTACCACACCACCGCCCGCCGACCTCTTCTCTGCTGTGCCCCCCATACCTCATGAGTTTGAAATCCGCGGAGAGGTGCTCATGCCTTACAAGGTGTTCGATGAGTTGAATGCAGAGCGCGATGCTGCGGGTGAACCTCTTTTTGCCAATCCGCGCAATGCGGCCAGCGGAACACTTAAGAGCCAGAAATCAGAGATGGTGGCGAAAAGAAAGCTCGATGCATACCTTTACTATCTGATGGGTGAACAAATGCCTTCCGACAGCCACTATGAGAACCTGTGCACGGCACGCAGTTGGGGCTTCAAAGTGGGTAAGGGCATGCGCAAGGTGAAGACTTTGGAGCAGGTGCTCGATTTCATCAATTATTGGGACACCGAACGAAGGAATCTGCCCGTAGCCACCGATGGCGTGGTGTTGAAGGTGGATTCACTGAGGCAGCAGCGCCGTCTTGGCTCCACCGCCAAGAGTCCGCGTTGGGCTATTGCCTATAAGTTCAAGGCGGAACGTGAGCGCACACGTCTCGAGTCTGTCTCCTTTCAGGTGGGCCGTACGGGTGCAGTCACTCCCGTTGCCAATATGCAGCCGGTACAGTTGGCGGGCACTACTGTGCGTCGCGCCACACTTAACAACGAAGATTTTATTCGTGAGTTTGACCTCCATATCGGTGATTTTGTCTATGTAGAAAAGGGTGGAGAAATCATTCCTAAGATTGTAGGGGTGGATGTGGAGCACCGGCCTGAAGGGGCTGAACCTGTGGCTTTTGCCAAAGTGTGTCCAGAATGCGGCACGCCTCTCGTCCGGGTGGAGGGCGAGGCGGCTCACTATTGCCCCAATGATGCGGGGTGTCCGCCGCAGATAAAAGGAAGAATTGAGCATTTTATCGCGCGTAAGGCCATGAACATTGAGTCGCTCGGACCGGAAACGGTTGACGACTACTACCGGCAGGGACTCATTCATAACATTGCTGACCTGTACCGTATCCAGGTGCAGGACATAAACGGTGACGGTTCGCGCGACAAGTCGGCGCGTAAAATCGTGAAGAGCATCGCCGACTCGGTCAAGGTGCCTTTCGAAAGGGTTGTCTTCGCACTGGGTATTCGTTTCGTGGGCGAGACCTCCGCCAAGTTGTTGGCAAGGCATTTCAAGAGTATGGAGGCACTGCAAAAAGCTTCTGTCGAAGAACTTCAGCAGGTGGAGGGGGTAGGTGAGGTCATCGCCAAGAGCGTGGTCGACTACTTTGCCAATCCGGTCAATCATGAGATTGTCGCCCGCCTGAAAGACTATGGTTTGCAGATGTGTATTGAGGAACGCGCGGATGCGCCTGGGGGAAGTGCCCTTGCTGGGAAGAGCATCGTGATAAGCGGTGTGTTCGCAAGGCACAGTCGTGATGAGTACAAGAGCATTATCGAGCAACATGGTGGCAAGAATGTGGGCTCTATCAGTGGTAAGACTTCGTTCATATTGGCAGGCGACAATATGGGGCCTTCAAAATTGGAGAAGGCACAAAAACTGGGCGTTCCCATCGTAAGCGAGGAGGATTTTCTCAAGATGATAACTTCTGATGCGCAACAATAGTTTGGATTATTGACAATGAAAGTGTTTGTTTCAAAGGAGATAGAGAGCGTTTGTCCTGATTTCGTGGGCGCTTGTGTGGAAGCTGAAGTGGTGAATACTCCTTTTTGCGCTCCGCTGTGGGAGGAAATCAATGCGCTGGGGGACCGATACCGTGACACCCTCACTACAGAGTCGCTAAAGCTGATGCCTGCGATTGAAGCCACAAGAAAGGTGTATAGGGCTTGTGGAAAGGATCCCTCACGCTACCGACCTGCCAGTGAGGCACTTATCCGACGAATACTTCAAGGCAAGGAGCTCTACAAGCGTGATACGTTGGTCGACCTCGTCAATCTGGCAAGTATTGCCTTCGGTTACAGCATTGGTGGCTTTGATGCCGAAAAGTTTGTGGGCGATACCCTCACTTTGGGCGTAGGCAGGCATGATGAGCCTTATGAGGGTATCGGAAGGGGAAACATCAATATTGAGGGGTTGCCGGTATATCGGGATGCGGCCGGGGGCGTGGGCACTCCCACAAGCGACCATGAGCGTACCAAAATACAAATGAGCACCACACGGTTGGTGGTGCTCATTAATGGGTATGACGGCTGCGAGGAACGTGTGTGCGCCAATGCAGAGTACATACAGCAGTTGCTGCGCTGTTATGCGCAGAGCGATGGCGGTTCCTATGCTGTCTACAGATGATTCTTTATCCTGTGGATAGCCAAGACTTACAGAAGGGATAACAGTTTGCGGTCGGCCTCAGTCCAGTTGAGTGTGGCCAGCTCTTCCTTGCTGAGCCAACGGCTGTCGAGATGTGCCAACAGCTTAAAGTCTCCGTTTCCGGGCTTGCAAAGGTAGGCTGTGAGGGTGATGCTGAAGTCGGGATATTCGTGCTCCACGGTGCCCAGGCAACGGCCCACCTCGATGCTCCAGTCCATTTCTTCCTTGATCTCACGCTCAAGCGTCTGCTTGGGGTCCTCGCCATCCTCAATCTTCCCACCGGGAAACTCCCAGTGCTCAGTGATATAGCTCAGTTTGCTTCTCGTACGCTGCATGCAGAGATACTTGTCGTTGTCTGTCACCACTGCGGCAACAACATTAAGGTGTTTCTTTTCGTTCATGTGTTTATCTGGTTTTAATTTCACTGTCGTGTTGGCCGGCGCTGAGACGCAACCGACGCCAAATGAAATTGGGCACGCACCTCCACCCTGCGGTGATAAGGCGCCAGCGCCAGTCTATAGTGCGTATGTGCTGCCTGTGCTCTATGGCTTTTACTATCTCACGGGCCACATTCTCCTTTTTCAGCAGAAGAGGATAGCCTGAGCCGCCGTTCAGCAGGTCGGTGTCTACAAATCCTGGACGGATATCGGTAAAGCGGATGTTCAGCGAACGGCTGTTGGCCTGTTGCTCCAGGGCTTGTATGTAGGTGTTCTGAAAAGCTTTCGTGGCAGAGTAGGAGGGTGCGGGTCCCAGCCCCTTGGTGCCTGCTATGCTGCTTATCACGGCTATGTGCCCACCACCATGGGCAGCCATGTAGCGGTAGGCTGCGCCCACCATCCTTGTGAATCCCATGCCGTTGGTGGCTACGGTGTTCAGTTCGGTATTTGCCTCTAAAATGAGGTTCTGCTTGCCGATGCCCGAGGCATGAAAGTAGAGGTCCATGCCTCCAGTCTTCTCTATCAGGGAGAGAAGATGCTCCTCTGCGCTGTCATCTGTGATGTCAATCACCTCGGTGGTTATCTTGCCGGGATATTTGTCTGCCAACTCTTGCAGTCGGTCGGCACGACGGCCGGCACATCCCACAAGATGCCCTTTTGCTGCCAGCAGAAGGGCTGTCTCACGGCCCAGGCCGGAGGTGGCTCCCATCACAATGACTCTTTTCATAAAAATATGGGTCAGTTGGCCGACTCAAACTCATGAAGGAAACGAACGTCGTTCTCTGAGAACAGACGCAGGTCGTTGACGAGGTATTTTAAGTTGGTGATTCGTTCCACACCCACACCGAAAGCATAACCGCTGTAAACCTTGCTGTCAATGCCGCATAGTTCAAGAACGTTGGGGTCTACCATGCCGCAACCCAAAATTTCTACCCAGCCGGTATGCTTGCAGAATCCGCAACCTTTGCCGCCGCAGATATGGCACGAAATGTCCATCTCGGCACTCGGCTCAGTGAAGGGGAAATAGCTCGGACGAAGACGGATCTTGGTTTCTGGACCAAACAACTCCTGGGCAAAAGTGAGCATCACTTGCTTCAAATCGGTGAATGAAACGTCCTTGTCGATATAGAGACCTTCTATCTGATGGAAGAAACAGTGGGCACGGGCGGTGATGGCCTCGTTGCGGTACACACGGCCAGGACATATCACGCGGATGGGGGGCTGACTCACATCCATCACACGGGCCTGGACCGAACTGGTGTGGCTGCGAAGAATGATGTTCTTTGTCACATCGTTGGGATTGGTCTCCACAAAGAAGGTGTCCTGCATGTCACGGGCGGGATGGTCCGCGGCGAAGTTCATTTTCGTAAACACGTGCAGGTCGTCTTCCACTTCAGGACCGTCGGCAAGGGTGAAACCCATACGCGAGAAGATGTCGATAATCTCGTTGGTCACGATGGAGATGGGATGACGTGTGCCCATACCAATGGGATAGGAAGTGCGGCTCAGGTCCAGTTCATCGGTATCTGACTCTTGACAGGCAGTCTGCTCACGCAACTCATTGATGCGTTGCAAAGCTGTCTGTTTCAGCTCGTTCAGCTTCATGCCTACCGTCTTCTTCTGGTCGGCTGCCACATTGCGGAAGTCGTTCATCAAGGCGGATATCTCACCTTTCTTACTCAGATATTTCACACGAAGGGCCTCTATCTCCTCTGCGTTTGAGGCTTTCAGCTGGTTTACTTCTTGCAGAAGTTTTTCTATTTTCTCAAGTAGCATAGTTCTCTTTGTTTCTCTTGCTTTGACGATGTGCACGATTGTCTTCGGGACGGTCATGACACAT
>JAEEGL015084234.1_pt1 | contig 14516 bp, 14 predicted proteins | sample 9134231 | NCBI WGS metagenome assembly JAEEGL01 (sample SAMN16246548, study PRJNA631951) | gut metagenome | biome: gut microbiome; feature: rumen; material: fiber-attached | host: Bos | place: Iran: Karaj | collected 2018-10
AGTTAAACGTGTGCTTGTCTATATATACAAGTGGCGTCGCTTCGCTCCGCCAGACAAGCACACGGAGCAAGCCAAAAACGACGGCGAAAATTGGGTCGGTGCGCAGGCTTTCCACCGGACCCAATTTTTCTTTCCGCCGTCCTTATTCTTTTTTTACCGTGCTTTTGTATGGGTACTTGCTAACGCGGTTCGCTATGAACAACCAAAACCGTATCGCCATCCGTGCGGTGCGGTGATTTGGGTGAACCTAAAATCGATTAATGAAAATAGTTAAAAACTTAGCATTAATTTAGCATTGGTTTTATCAATAATTTATGGTAATCTAAAATTAAATTATCATGAGTGGTAAAATAATGCGGAAGCGAGGTTTGATGAAAAAATCGAAGACAAAACGATTGAATCAATTCGTAATCGTGTTAGCGGCGGTTGTGTTATTGGTTTCATCAATCACGGTCTTTTTAATTGTGAGGGCGGGTCAAAGCAACAAGCAAACGTTGTCTTTTACACAAATGACGCCGACCGAACAAGATGTAACTTTTGAGCGCGTAATTATGCAGACCGAAGAGCAAGCGGCGCTAGGGACTGACGGGGCGGGATGTCAGTGGCCAGTGTCCTTGGAAAGTTCACGTGATGGCGATTTAATGTTGTACGGCATTGATGTGGCGGGCTTGTATAAATCGACCGACCATGGGGCAACTTGGGTGATGGCGAATAGTGGAATGAAGTCGCATGGGGTTGGTATGTTTGCGATTGACCCATACAACGCGAACCATGTGTTGGCGTTAGGACTGGGAACCTCGGTCGGCGCAATGCATGTCAGCTACGACCAAGCCACGACTTGGCGCAAAACAAGTTTTAGTATGAAATCGTCGGGGGCACGTTATTTGTGGGACGGTTTGGAATTTGACCCAACTTCGTATGATGCCAGTACGCAAATTACAAAAAATGTTTATTTTTCAACACCGTATGCGCGCGATACGGCGGTTCGTAAATCGTCAACCACGCAACCTACTTCCAAAAGTCCGTTGACTGTGGAACAAGTTGGGCTGTATCAATCAACCGATGGCGGGGAAAGTTTTACTTTGATAATCAATGACGAAAAATTGGCGGATGGTATTGTAAAGGTAACCACTGACGGTGCGGTTTATGTGGGCAATCAGCATGGCTTGTTTTTAATTGATAAAAATAATTACACGGTGCAAGCGACGTATTTAGAAAACGATGCAATCGTGGATTACTCCAAAGGAATTACAGGTTTAGATGTGGTGGGTAACCAAATTTATGCACAGACATGGGATGGCATTTATCGTTTAGCAAACGGGGTATTATCCAAAATCACTAATGACAGTTATTTGGATAAGTGGCCACAATTTTTGAAGGTTTCGCCCAGTAACCCGAGCCACATGGTTTATCAAGTGCGCCGCGATGTGAATAATTATTACGTCAACGACACGGTGGTTTCGTTTGACGGAGGACAGACTTGGCAAAAGGCGGCTTGTGCGGGCGATTCGTTGTTTTTCAAATCACATTGGATTGGCCGTGAAAAATTATACATCATTGACCCAAGCGATGACGATAACGTGATTACGTTTGGCAGTGATGATTTGGTACGCAGCACCGATGGCGGATTAAATTTTCAACAAACCCAAGGTATCTCCAATATGATGCAAGGTGGACGTTTTAATTTTAATTATTATGACCCGAACTTGTTGTTGTTTTCGGCACAGGATTACACGGGTGTCATTTCAACCGATGGTGGAAAAACTTATCGCGCGTTGAAAATTTCTGGCAAAGGTAATTTTTACGGTGGGTTCGCCGCCGATGAGCAAACTATTTTTGGTTTTGCGCATACAGGTTGGAACGGCGGAACCTTAACGTATACGCACGACGGTGGTGCGACTTGGACGGATACGGGTTTAACAGTATCTGGAGTGCCAGGAGCGACTTATTATTCTTCATTACAGTCGCCAACCAATCGCAAGGTTTTGTTTGCTGCCGAATATTTTTCCCAAGATCAAGGTTACACATGGCAAGCGATGAACGGTTGCGTCAGTGTTTTTACATTCAATTATACGGGCAAGCATGAATTGTATGGTGCCAACAGTGATGGAAATATCGTGGTTTCTTATGATAATGGAGTAACATGGCAAATTCTTTCTAATGAAAATTGGCGCGGCAGTAACCGTTTACAAAAACAAACGATTTTGGATTTAGCATATGACCACATCAACAATTTGGCGTACGTAGTGGTGCAATCGTTAATTATGGACAGCAAAGACAGCAGTAAAATTTACACGATTGAAGAAATTTACCGCTATGATATTACGAATCAAGTGGCGACAAAATTGAATATTCCCGTTGATAAAAGTGGCACAATGCGCCAAAAATCCGTGGCGGTTGACCCGCATGCTACGTCGGTTGTTTACGTCGGTGGCGCGGGTGATTATTTTTCCAGTGATACAGCGTTATTACGCAGTATTGACGGCGGTGCAACGTGGCGCATTTTAACTACTATGAATAATGCCAATTACCAAACCACCGCCACTAACCAAGGCGGTTACGAGGTTGCGACTGTGCGCGTTAATCCGTACGACGGACGTGCATGGATTGCCTGCGGTTGTTATGGCTACGAAACTTTTAATCCGCCGTATACATTGGCTTGATAATTTTAATTTTGTTTGTCTAATCTTTGGGCTAAAACAAATTGCGTGACAGCGACCGCGTTGATGAGCATGGTGGCGAAGCAACTTGCCAACCGGAAAATGTGAAACACGAAATGCAAAAACTGATTACTAATTATAATTTAATCAAAAATAAAACACTGGAAACTTGTTTATCTTGCCAAGACAAATACAAAGCATGGCTTGATTATTTCAATATTAAATACTGAAAAATGACTATTAGCCACAGTGTTAGAATTTCTTAAAGCGTGGTGCACCATGATATTGGCGTGGGCGAACTTGGTAAGACCGGACACGCCGAACGAAGTTACGAAATGGCAAAACAATACACTTCCGACGAAAGAATTTTAAATGCCATTCGTTACCACAGCGAAGGGCATCCAAGTGCTTATGGCTACATTTTAACTTTAGCTGACAAATTAGATATTTGCTGTCCTCGTTTAACAAAGCTTGGTAAAACCATCGCCGGCGTGCGTCAACTTGAACACTTACTAAAAAGGGATTTCTACATTATTGACCAAGCACTGTTTATCAATTTTACTAGTGACCAAAAATTAAACTTGCAAGAATTAAATGAATACTATTTCATAAAAAAATTTTTATCTCAATTAAAAATTTTGCTCAACATTTTAACTTAAAATACCAAGTATCTATCGACCATAATGAATGGCTGTGGTGCTGATTAAAAATAAAAGATTTCTTCAAATTTATGGTCCAAGGCAATGCACAAAAGTAACGCCAGTTTGGCGGTAGGTTGATATTGTCCGGTTTCAATTGAACTAATGGTGTTGCGAGAAACGCCAACTAACTTTGCCAAATCAATTTGCGACAAGAATTTTTCTTTGCGAATTTGTGCTAAACGATTTTGTAAGACTAACGATTCGTCCATTTAGAACACCCGACATAATTGCAAAATCCAAACAACTAACATGGCGACCGCCGCCAACCCCCAACAAATAGCAGCGATTAATTCATGTTTTTTTCTTAACTTGCAGTATTTAACAATAAACACTGTTGATGCCATGGTAAACAACGCAAAGTCTGCACCACGATTAACGTTATGCAAAATAAAGCCGTTGATAGTGTCGACAAGAATAATCGCTAACACACCAACGATGTAAGCAATCCATGTTCCGTCTCTTTGGGCTTGCTTATTGACCAGGTCTTTACCTTTGTTTTCCGCTTGCGCTTTTTTTAAGATTTCGTCTTTTTCCATATTTTCTCCTTATTTTTTGCGCCAAGTTTACTTGGCATTGTTTTTATTATACTCATGCCAAGTATACTTGTCAACAATTTTTTGGTAAAAAATATATAATAGCCTATAACTTTTGAAGTTTACTAAACCTATGTTTGCCTGCAAAAATATTAATATGACTAAAGAAGAAATTCAAAAAAACATATATTCTCTTAAAAATGATAATGAGATTATTGATTTTGTTAAAAGAAGAATTCAAGAATTAGAAGATAATTCAATTGAAAGTACGGTTGGGCAAAATTACACTAAAACTTTTAAAGAATATATTTCCGAAAAAAACATTACAAAGCAGGAGATAAATTTGCTGATAATGAATGTCCTGATCTGGTTTATGATGACTCATTTTAATTGTTTTCGTGTGTGAGAAAGTTAGGATTACGTTGGAATTGGTGTACCACAGGTAAATAATACGAACGGAAAATTTGGACTAACTGGCATATTTTATGCTAGGGATTTTTGGGGAGTGAAAATTATTTTGCAATATAGTATTGATTTTTTCAAAAATATACTATATATGGTAGTGAAGGAGGTGTTTATGTATAAAAAGACACTATCTGTTGTTGCTATACTAATGATTGTTTGCTTGGGTGTATTTTTAAGTGCTTGCGGAAATATCGATTATAATTCTTCGAATACGTTTATAAATGAAGAAACAGATGCTATAGATGGTGAATATGTTTTTAAAGTTTTGGAGTTAAATGAATCTAATGTTTATTGCAAAAATGGTGTAACATATGATTCAAAATATGATAATGGTTTATTTTTATCAGTAAAAATATCAGTTCATAGAAAGACCATTGAAAAGGCTAATAGTAGAACTATTGATTCAAGTTGGTTTAAAATCAAAAGAGGAAAAGGCTTTACTTTATGGAAAACATCATTAGGTGAAACAATTGATGCAAACAAGCATATTGATGCTTTGGAATCTAGTGTAGAACCATTTGAAATGATGCAAAATGAGGATAAACAAATTATTGTAGTTTTTGAGATTGCTCAAAATTATTTAAATACTGATAGAGTTTTAACACTGGAGATTGATAGACCTTGGACTCCAGCTAGTGCTAAAGAAATTGTGTTAATAAATAGACCAGAGAACTAAAATAATGACTGTTTGTTTTAATTTGAAGTAAATTATTTGAGTTACTGATAATTTATGGTATAATATTGCATGTATAATCCATTTAAAAATAAAAATAAAAAGAAATTAAGTAAGTCAACAATCATTAAAAATCCAAATGCATTAAAACAAGAAGAAATGGCTCATACACTTGCGAATGGAGGTTCTGTTGAAGTACCAAGTGATGTATTTTTAGCTAAAGAATTCTGGGAAAACTTTAGTGTTGTAATTCAAGAAGATGCAAAAAAAACCGACAACGGTATGACAAATTGCTAGGTTTTATTCATTGCCATTGGAAGCTATGTCATATTGGTGCGGTTTTATTTTGTAAGAATTCTTGTCAGATTATTTTTAGTAACTATATGAAGTTATATTTTCTGCGTAGTACGATTGAAACATAAAAAACGACATTGTTTAATTAAACGCGCAAATGGAATTTTGCTATTTTTATTTGTTATGTGTATCTTGACATAAATTGGAACGGGGGATATCTTAGTTAGATATGAAATTACGTAATTTGCTAAAAGTTTTCTCAAAAAAGGATTTGGTGACTAACCAAACTACTTTAAAACGTGATTTCAACATTTTGAATAATTATCTTGGTATTATGTTCCCATTTGACGTCGAAATAAGTCAATTCATGGTTAATCTGGAGAAAAATAAAAAAAGAACCAACCACCCGTTTATGAATGAATTCTTACCATTCCATACTCAAGATAAGAAATGGCTTGCTAAATACTTGTATCAATTAGCTAAAGGCCCACTAAAAAAAGATAAGCAATTTTTACAGCAGTTTGTTTCAGAAAAATCTAACGAAAAAAAATTAAAACGACTTAATTTCCATCAAATTCCATCAATCAAATATGCATCAGTGGAAGCGTTTGTTACAACTAAGGAATTTAACGAGGCGTGCGATGATTACGAAGAAAACTTTACCCGTTCATTAATTGATTATCTGATTAACAATAATGATCCATTATTATTGCAACAGGAAAACAATATCGATGAAATCTTTCGTCAAGATGTTATGAACATAACTGAACAAATCGGTATTAACCCTCGTTCTGTTGAAATTAGTTTGGAAAAGAATGCCAATTTTTGGTGCAAACAGATTTTGGCTGATATTTTTTATAGCCGCTATACATTGATTCCATTTGTCGAAAAACGGGTTACAGACCGAGTTGCATGGGACAAATTTTTATTTGAACGTGAACAATATAAATCCGTTTGGTTAAAGCAACAACTTTATCGATACTACATTAAACGTAAAACTATGATTAATAAATTAGGATTAAAGAATCCCGAGATGGAAATTTCAGAAAATGCTATACAAGTTATAAACGAACAAATTGCTTTGTTTGAAGATAAATATGAAACATTCACTGGCCATCGTATGAAAAATAGAACTGAACCAATTAAACCGAATGATAATAAACAACTAAATGATGTAACTTCCCTCTTGTAATTTTAATAAAAACAACGTATAATCGAAACTATTGTTTTATAATTAGGAGATAAACATGAACAAACTTACCAAACTTATTCACAATTTTCAGGAAAAGCATGGTACCAAAAAGTATCAGCAACGGGTACAAGATTACCAGATATTACGCTCTTATTTACCAAAAATTTTTCCAAATCAAACTTTAGCTGCTGCATTTCTGAAAATCTTTAAAGATAGCAATGAACAAAATCATGAACGTTATTTTGTAGAAAATATTGTCATTCACACGCGTGATGATAAGTGGATGTCTCATTATATTGATCAATACATTAAATCAGATAATCGACATCCAGAAAATAAAAAAATTAAATTCAGTACGATTGAAAGTTTTGTTGACTTTGACATGGACTATAAAAATGAACGTGATCAGTACGAGCTAAACATTATGCGTGCGGAAATTATCGCAACAATGACAGAAAAATCACAATCAATTCACGATGATGAAGATTTTCGTGAAATGATAATTTATCAAGGTATTTGTTATGGTATTCCAAAATTACAAACCGAAATTAGTTTGGAAAAAAACGCTAATCTATGGCATGAACAAATGATGTTTGCTACTTATTATCACCAGTACATTCAATCGTTATGTGATTTATCTGAAGGTTACAGTGATGAAGTCATTTATGACAAAATGAAACGAATTTATCCACTATGGAAAGAATTACACGAAAAAAGTTATTACGACATGCATCGTTCAGTGATTAAAAGTTCCAAAAGAGAAATTACCAAAAACATGGTAATGTATCGTGATGTCGAGTTACAAAAAATAGCAAAATGGGAAGCTTTATACAAAGCTATTACCACACCTATTTTGAAACAACTTTATCGTGAAACCGAAAAGCCATTAACCCAATCTAATCAAGCAATCACCGGTGAAGCTGGGGTAGAACAAGCCTAAAATAAATTCAATAAAAATAGCAATTTTCGCAACGGATAAAAATTTCATATTCGCTCTTCCTTTATTGGAAATTTTTTGATTTAATTGAATTAAATATTTCCGATTATATAAATTAAAAATTTTGCGGGAACCTATTGGCGTTTTGCAAGTTGTGTGTTACTATATCTATGACTAGGAGGGGGAACGCTAATGAAATTAAAGGTTTTTAAACAAATTGCCTTTATGCTGGTGGCTGTGATTGCCGGTATGGGTCTTGGCGTTGCTATTATGTGGAATGGTCATGGTGCTAGTGCGGCAGGTGAAAGCGGGCACGGCCACGAATTAATTGTGCACGTTGGTACCGAGGCAACTTGCGAAGAAACTGGTATGCGTACTTATTGGGAATGTCCGGAATGTCATTTATATTTCAGTGATGCCGACGGTTTTAACGAAATTAAAGCAGAAGAATTGGCGACTTGGCGTGTGATTCCCCAAAGAAAACATCAACTGGTTTATCGTAAACAAAAAAACGCAACTTGTACAGATGACGGCGAAAAAGCTCATTGGCATTGTTCAGTTTGTGGCAAAGATTTCAAAGATCAGGAAGGAAAATTGGAATTTACGTCTGATGCAATGGTGATTCCTAGTGCACACGTACAACACAATAAAGTTTTAGTGCCTTATGAAGCCGCGACTTGCGAACATGACGGTCATTTTGAACATTATAAGTGTACCAAGTGTGACCAAGTATTTATTAATGAACGCCCTTGCCGTGCGGAAGATGTTGTGATTCCTGGCGGACACCATACGAATGACACTTTATATCATGCTTGTGAAGATGCGACCTGTGAACATGCAGGACATGTGGCTTATTATGAATGTAGCGATTGTGGCAAGAAGTTTGCGGATCGTGATTGTAAAGAAGCGATTAACAATACGGTTATTCCGCAATTAGGGCATTGGTCAGACGGTGGAATTTATCACGTTCCAGAGAAAGCCCCAACTTGTACAGAAGACGGTAATCCAGAATATTGGATTTGTACTAAAGGTTGTGGACAGAAATTTAAAAATCAAACATGTACCATTCCATTAAACGAACATGCATTTGATGATTACCAAAAGTTTGGTCATGATTTTCAATACATTTATGAACCTTGCAATCGTAACGAAGTTTTGCCTGCGCGTCGGTTAGACGACCATAACGATTTAATCGCCGGCAGTGATGCGGTGCAATATTATACAACTTGTGTTCATTGTGGCGAACATAAAGCTTTGAACTCGGTGCGCGGCTTTGCCGAAGTTGAAAGCGGCTGCGTGCACGAATACGCGGAAGAAAACGGAAAAGTGATTGATGTTTGTCGTGTGACCTTAAGTCATACCGCGCGTGGTTATGACGCAACCGTCAAAATCAAAGTGGCGGCAAACTACAATCCAGCATATTCCTGCTATCGCTATAACGGCGAAGTTTATCACTCCATGAATGTAACAAGTATTGTATCTGGAGTGTACCAAATGGAATTGCCAATTCATTTTGATGCGATACCAATGCTCGGTACCGAATTGGTTTGGGAATTTGATTGGGACGGAATTGACGGCTACGAACAAAAAATAAAAGTCGTTATTGCATAATTTGTAATAAAATTTGATTAATAAAAAATGACCCGGGCGGGTCATTTTTTTTGTGTTACGCTTATTTTTGAGCATCGGTGAATGGGTCGGGTAGTTTACGTGGGCGCAAGTGAAGTAATTTGTAAGTGCCCCACCAGACAAATGCCATGATGGTCAAAATGGCTAACGCAATTAAGAACCAATTTACCGAGCCACCTTCGCTTTCAGTCAATTCTGCGGCTTTGTTTTGAATTTCCAACATTAAATTGTTGACACCTTTTTCTTTGGTTTTATCGAAGTTGTGCATGATGGCTGAATACGTAATGTTGTCTTCGGTTGGAAAGATGGTAATTGCCAAGTTAGTTTCGGCGTCAAAGATGTCGTAATCATCGGGGTCATAATCTGGATCACTGGTGTCTGGTACGCCGTAACCATCTTCACCAAATTTCAATTCGTCGATGGCGTCGCCAGTTGCTACCATTTGACTGCCGACATAATCGACGTTACGTGCCGCGTTATCGTCATTCAACATGAAGTTAATGAAAGCGTAGGCAGCATCTAAATTTTTGGCGTAAGTCGGAATCGCAAAGTTATCTGTCCATAAATTGGTACCTTGTGGAGCGTAGAACCGCAGTGGGTTATCGTAACCAAAGTTGGTTACGCCTTTTTCTTCGTCTTCGTCAAATTCCATCATGGTTAAACCGGCATCGCAACTCCAATATAATCCGTAAGCGAAACGACCGTCTTGACTCTTGAAAGCTTTTTTGCCGTTATCGTTTTCGTAAACGGGGTGCATGGTGTTAATTTGTTCCAGCAAAATTTCACGTGCCAAGCTGATGTCATAGTCGCCGTCCATGTTTAAAATGTCGGACAGAATACTGGTATCATTATTGTTTTTGATTGCAGCTAAATAATCTGCATCTTCGTCAATTAGGTGTCCTTCGTTGCTGTTACGTTGAGCACCGTAAATCATGGCAATACCAATGGAGTCGCGAGCAGATTTTTTCATGGTAATGTGACCACTGAAAACATCAGTGCCGCCTTCGCCAAACAAAACACCAAAACCGTATTCTTGTAGGCGTTGTTGAAAGATTTCGGAGTTAATTTTTTTATCGGCGGGCATTTTTTCTGCCATTTCATCAATTACTTTAGTATCGTACATAATACCTACGGTACCAACCATGTAAGGTACAGCCCAAATTTTACCGTCTTCAATATTGCCGTCCGCGTCTTTGACCGTGGTAAAAGCAGCCGTGCGGGACAAAATGTTGGTGTCCATGGTAATTACATGATCTTCATCATATTCAATTACGCGTGATTCATCCATTGGTTGAATTAAACCTTCCGCTGCCATTTTTTCGACCATGTATTCGCTTGGGAAAATGACATCGTAATCGGCATGTTGCGTGTTGATTTTGCTGTACAATTCTTCGTTGTCAGTGAAAGTGTGGTATTCAATTCGGAATTTATCGGCGTTTTTAACGCCTTGCTTCTTTAAGACACCACGGTAGTAATCTTCAAATTCTTCCAGTAAGTCATAATCAATATCGGCACCTTGGCGGCTGCTGGCAATGTAGTCTTCCCAGTTATAAACTTTCAAAACTAATTCACGTGGGGTTAAGTGAGAAACAATCATCGGAATGACACCGACACTGGCTAACAGTAAGACACCTGCCAAGATTGCAGCGGTAATTTTACGGCTGATTTTAATTCCCTTACGAACACGGGCGGCATTCAAGTTCATAACAACTAAAACAATCAAAATTACTACAAAGATAATGGTGGTTAAAGCTTTGAACGCGTTGGGAATATCACGACGACTCATGGCACCGTAAACAACTGTGGAAATGGTGGGCACGCCACTGTTGTTGTATTGGGTAATGACAAAGTCGTCTAATGATAAAGTGAAACCAAGTAAGAACGCTTGCACCATGGCGGGAACTAATTGGGGTACAATCACACTGGTAAATGCTTTAAATGGTGAAGCACCCAAATCTAATGCTGCATCAATTAAGTTGGCATCTAATTGACGCATTTTAGGTAAAATGGTCAGTAAGCAAAACGGTAATGCAATTAATACGTGTGCGAGCAATAATTTTAACAAGCCTAGGTTGGCCATGCCAACACTGACAAATAACAAAACCAAGCCAAACGAAGTGACAATATCTGCGTTGATAACTGGTAATTGGTTGACCGCCATAGTAATCGCGCGGGTACGTTTGCCAAGATATAAAATTCCCGTGGCTGCCATCGCGGCAATAATGGTCGCAATTAACGACGCAATAACCGCAATTAACAAAGTATTGCCAACCGCTTGCATATATTCGGTCGTAGTAAATAGTTGTTGGTAAAAGGCCCAACCTTCACCAAAAGAGGCGTAAATCAAAAATAAAATTGGTAAATAAAGAATTGCTACTACCAGGCAAATAATCGTGATTCCCATTATGCGATACCTCCTTTTTTGTTGTTACCGATGCGTGAAATTTGGTTGGCAATGAAAACAGAAATACCCACCAAGACTAACAGTACTAATGCAATGACTGCGGCACCAGATTTATTGTCTTTGGTAAACATCGTATTTAGTTGTTCGCCAATCATAAAAGTGCTTTGGTTGCCTAAATATTCACTCATGTAATAAGTGGATACTGCCGGAGTAAAGACCATGAGGAACCCACTGATAATGCCCGACATGGATAATGGTAAAGTGACTTTGAAGAACGTAATGAATGGTGAAGCACCTAAATCAGCACTAACTTCCAAATAGGATTTGGGAATACCGGTAATGACCAAATAAATTGGCATTAACATGAACGGTAAATAATCAATGATTAAACCTAAGGTTAAAAGAGTTTCTCCGGTGGGAATGCCCATTAAAGTCGCCAAATCTTTTAACGCAATGGTACGTAATAGGCCGTTAATCCACATCGGTGCAACCAAAGTCATTAAGACCATGTATTGTACAGTTTTGGATTTGATTTTAGCAATGGTATAGGCTAAAGGATAAGCAATTAAAATACAGCAAAGTGATGCTACCAAGGCAATGCGTAAACTGCGTTCCACGGTTGCCCATTGACTGCTGTCGGTAAAAAAGGCATTGATTTCGGCAAAAGAGAAACTGCCATCGCCAAAAAAAGCGAAACCAAGTAACATGAAGAGTGGAACCACCACGAAGATGGTCATATAAATTATATAGGGTAGGGCAAATAAACTGCGGGAGTTGAAATTAATCTTTTTCATCGTGGCGCACCTTAATATCTTCTTTTTTGATGACCAAGCCGACGCGGTCGTCGGTATCCCAGTCGTACGGCGTATCCACGATTAACGCCGTGTCATTGTCTAACCAAATTTTAACTTGGTAGTATTTGCCCTTATAAATCATGTCGGTAATGTTACCGCTGATTTGTCCTTCCTCTTCGTCGTCAGTTAATTCGATTTTATCAAAGTCGATAGTGGCCACCACTTTGTCACCTTTATGAAAGGTTTCACCTTTGGCAGGAATAAATTCAAAGTTGGTGTCGCCGATTGAAATCGTATTTTCGCCAGTAATTTCAGTTTCGTATTCGTTGGTTAACGCTTCTTTCGGCATAACGTGAATACCGTCTGGTTCAATCGCCAGGGTGACTTTTTCACCTAACGGATAAGTTTTGGTATCTTTGACTGATAATTCATAATCGTCTAAAACAATGGTTAAGTCGTAAAAAGTACCTTTAAAAACCGAATTCATAACCACGCCTTCAAATTGTGGTTTTGCTGGATTAATTGTGACGTCTTCAGGACGAACAACAACATCAACCGGTTCGCTCGGTTTGAAACCTTTGTCTAAACAAGGAAATTGGTAACCGAAAAATTCGACCACTTTGTCACGAATCATTTTGCCGGAAATAATGTTACTTTCACCGATGAAGTCGGCAGTGTAAGCATTTTGTGGTTCGTCATAGATTTTTTTCGGCGTACCAACCTGTTGAATTTCGCCGTCGCGCATAACAACAATGGTGTCACTCATTGTCATGGCTTCTTCTTGGTCATGAGTAACGTAGATAAAGGTAATGCCTAATTCTTTGTGTAAACGGCGTAATTCAATTTGCATTTCTTTACGCATTTTTAAATCCAAAGCCGATAATGGTTCGTCCAAAAGTAAAACTTTAGGTTCGTTAACAATCGCGCGCGCAATCGCAATACGTTGTTGTTGACCGCCGGACAAACTGTCAATGTCACGATGACCATAATCTTCCAAGTCCACCATGTGTAAAGCACGATTGACTTTATCAGTAATTTCTTTTTGTGAAAGCAGACGAGAACCCTTTTTCGCGTTGGCGTCCGGAATGTTTTTTAATTTTAAACCATACGCGATGTTATTGAACACGTTTAGGTGTGGGAACAAAGCATACTTTTGAAACACTGTATTAATGTTACGCTTGTATGGTGGAACGTTAGTTACGTCAACACCTTCCAAATAAACGGTACCTTCGGTCGGTTTCTCAAAACCAGCAATCATACGTAATAGGGTGGTTTTACCACAACCAGATGGCCCCAGTATGGTTACGAAATCGCCTTTTTTAATCGATAGTGAAACATCATCAACAACCCTTTCTTTGTCGTAGATTTTGACGATGTTTTTTAGTTCGATAATTTTTTCTCCTGTGAATTTTGCCACTGCATAAAACCCTACCTTTTAATAAAAATTTTTGCTCAATAGCAATATAAAGTGAGATATTATGCAATTATCCAAATCAAATGTCAATAATAAATTTTAATGACGAAAACAGCCTATCTTTGCGATGTTTTTGTACGCGGTTTTTTTATTTTTGTCGCGGGGCAATTATTATTGCGAAACTTCTTTTTTTCGTTGTTTTTAACGGTAAGTATTAACCTAATTTATGAGTTAACTGTTGGTCGTAAATTTTGGCAAGCCTGGAAAAATGCCCCCAAAAAGCCACGCCGAAATTGGCGTGTGGTTTTGCGCGATTTTTGGCGGCGGGCGTTTTCCCGTGAGCGTACGAAAGGTTTTGTTTTTGCGGGTATTGTCTTGTTATTAATGAGTTATGTTGTGCGTTTGAATGTTTACTATGTTGTGATTGCTGGTGTCGTGTTTACTTTGGCAGCAATCTCGCGCTTTGCACCGCCATTAAAATCTGCTACAATGTTACATGAATCTGCACGCGACGAAAAAAGTGGCCCGACAAGTTGCCCACCAGCTGCAACAGCATAATGGTGGTGTGGTTTACTTGCATGGCGTGATGGGTGCGGGAAAAACAACTTTGGTCGGCGAGATTGTCAAAATTTTGTGTCCCACGGCGCATCCGTGCAGTCCAACCTATACTGTGATTAACCAGTACGCCGACAATGTTTATCATGCGGATTTGTATCGTTTATGGCATGATGATAATTTAGATGTCCAACCAGACGAGAACCAAATTCAGCAAATTTTGGACGGTACAGGAATTTTAGATTTGTGTGTGCCAGGTAACTAT
>JAEEGL017026681.1_pt1 | contig 14516 bp, 10 predicted proteins | sample 9134231 | NCBI WGS metagenome assembly JAEEGL01 (sample SAMN16246548, study PRJNA631951) | gut metagenome | biome: gut microbiome; feature: rumen; material: fiber-attached | host: Bos | place: Iran: Karaj | collected 2018-10
GTCTTTACGGTCGGGTTACGCTGTACACGACTGACGCTGATGAGGTTCATCAGATAGGTGGTGAGCTCGGCCAGCTCGGTGATCTGGCTCTGGATGAAGAGCGTGCATTTCTCAGGATTGAGGCCTGCAGCGAGATAGTCGAGAGCCACGTTGATGATGTTCTGACGGATCTTCTCCGGATTGTCGGCATTGTCGGTAAGTGCCTGTACGTCGGCCATGAACACAAACATCTTGTCGTAGTCGCCCTGCTCCTGCAGCTGAACGCGACGGCGCAGCGAACCTACATAGTGGCCCAAGTGGAGCTTACCCGTAGGACGGTCGCCTGTAAGAATAACTTTTCCCATTGTTTTTATTATACTGTTTTCGTTTAAATTCTTGTTTTGGACTGCAAAGGTAGAAAAATATTATGAATTACGGAAATAAATTACTACCTTTGCACGAAAAAAATAAGCAAAACGGTTATGACCCTCATCGAAATAGAGTCACTCTCCCACCCTGGTGTTGAGATGTTCAGCACGCTGACCGAGGCGCAGCTGCGCAACAAACTGGAGCCAGAAAAAGGCATCTTCATCGTGGAAAGCCCGAAGGTGATACGCGTAGCCCTCACGGCTGGCTATGAGCCTGTGGCCCTGCTCTGCGAGCGCCGTCACATCACTGGCGATGCGGCAGACATCATCGAGCGATGCGGCGACGGAGTGCCCGTCTATACGGGCGACCGCGAACTGCTGGCACAGCTGACGGGCTACACGCTGACCCGTGGCGTGCTCTGTGCCATGCGCCGTCCGAAGCCGAATGCGGTCGAAGAAGTATGCCGAGAGGCGAAGCGCGTGGTGGTCATCAACAACGTGGTGGATACGACCAACATCGGTGCCATCTTCCGCTCAGCGGCAGCCTTAGGCATCGACGCGGTGCTGCTGACCAGCGACTCGTGTGACCCCCTGAACCGCAGGTCGGTGAGGGTGTCGATGGGTAGCGTGTTCCTCGTGCCCTGGACGTGGTTCGATGGCACCCTGCCCGACCTCCACCGTCTGGGCTTCACCACCGTGGCAATGGCGCTGACCGATGACTCCGTATCGATTGACGACCCTGTGCTCACCAATCAGGAGCGGCTGGCCATCGTCATGGGTACCGAGGGCGACGGACTGCCCAAGGACACCATTGCCGAGGCCGACTATGTGGCACGCATCCCAATGTCGCATGCCGTCGATTCGCTCAATGTGGCAGCCGCCTCTGCGGTGGCGTTCTGGCAGCTGCGCAAAAAATATTAAATATTTGCTAAATTGTGAAGCCGCAAATGATTTTCATCGTTGAGATAGCGATGAAATTGCGGAGATTTTCGTAACTTTGCACCCAATTATGCATTTTACATTTCAAATGAGTGATAGTCAGAGTAACAAGGCATTCTCAATGATTGCCGATATTGAGGGTGATTTCAAGGATTTGGTAGATGTTGAAACACCCAATGAAGTTCCCATTCTTCCTGTCAGAAACCTGGTGTTATTCCCAGGTGTGGTGTCGCCCATCATCATTGGGCGTGAGTCGAGCCTGACAGTTGTAAAGCGTGCCGAAAAGCACGGTACGCTCATTGGCATTGTGAGCCAGCGCGACCCAGAGACCGACTCGCCCATGCTGGAAGACCTTTATGAATATGGCGTCTTTGCCAAGGTGGTGAAGCAACTTACGCTGCCCAACGGCAACGTGACGGTCATTATCCAGGCTTTCGGACGATTGCGCCTGAACCAGATTATCGGCACCAAGCCCTACCTCACTGGCATGGTGGAGCCTGCACCTGAGATTCAGCCCGACAAGCACGACCGCGAGTGGAAGACAGCGATGGATGACCTGCGCCATCTCACCCGCCAGTATATCAACATGACCGAGGAGATACCCGACGAGGCCACCTTCGCCATCAGCAACATCAGCAACAACGTGATGGCGCTGAACTTCGTCTGCTCCAACCTGCCCTTCAGCATCAAGGAGAAGATGGAGCTGCTGTGCATGGAGAGCATCAAGGAGCGCCTCTTCGGCACGATGAAAGCCCTGAACCGCGAAATCAACCTGCAGAACCTGCGTGCCGATATCCGCAACAAGACACGTGAGGACATCGACGAGCAGCAGAAGAACTACTTCCTGCAACAGCAGATCAAGAACCTGCAGGCTGAGATCGGCAATGAGCAGTCGCCCGAGAAGAGCGAACTGCTGCAGAAGGCCAAGAAGAAAAAGTGGTCGGAAGAGACGAAGAAGGTGTTTATGAAGGAGCTGGAAAAGCTCGACAACTTCTCGTCACAGTCACCCGATTTCAACGTACAGCTGAACTACCTTCAGCAGTTCATCTCGCTGCCTTGGGAGGAATACACCACCGACGACCTGAACCTGGCCCGTGCCCAGAAGATACTGGATCATGACCACTACGGCATGGAGAAGGTGAAGCAGCGCATACTGGAATACATGGCTGTACTCTCGCTGCGTGGCGATCTGAAAAGCCCCATTCTCTGCCTCTATGGTCCTCCGGGCGTGGGCAAGACCTCGCTGGGCAAGTCGATTGCCGAGGCCATGAAGAGGAAGTATGTGCGTGTGTCGCTGGGTGGCGTTCACGACGAGGCTGAGATTCGCGGTCATCGCCGCACCTACATCGGAGCCATGCCCGGACGCATCATCAAGTCGATACAGAAGGCTGGTTCGAGCAATCCCGTGTTCATCCTCGACGAGATAGACAAGGTGACGCAGGCCACCGTCAACGGCGATCCTGCCTCGGCCTTGCTCGAAGTGCTCGACCCGGAGCAGAACACCGCCTTCCACGATAATTACCTCGACGTGGACTACGACCTGTCGAAGGTGCTGTTCATCGCCACCGCCAACAACCTCTCTACCATTCCCGGGCCTCTGCTCGACCGCATGGAGGTGATTGAGGTGAGCGGCTACATCACCGAAGAGAAAATTGAGATAGCCAAGCGCCACCTGATACCTCGCGAGCTGGAGAACACGGGACTGAAGGCACAGAAGCCAAAGCCCGCCTTCACCAAAGCTGCCATCGAGAAGATCATAGAGCAATATACGCGTGAGAGCGGTGTCAGACAGCTGGAGAAGCAAATCAACAAGGCCTTGCGCAAGTTGGCCTATCAGATGCAGATGCTGGAGCCTACCGATAAGGACTCGACCGAGAAACAAGTGGATAAGGTGAACCAGATTGTGAGCCTGCTGGAACAGAAGATCACCCCCGAACGCCTGGAAGACCTGCTGGGCAAGCCGCCATTCTATCGCGACATCTATCAAGGCAACAGCTATGCTGGCGTGGTGACCGGTCTGGCATGGACCAGCGTGGGTGGAGAGATTCTCTTCATCGAGACATCGCTCTCGAAGGGCAAAGGCTCGAAGCTGACGCTGACAGGTAATCTGGGCGACGTGATGAAGGAGAGCGCCGTGCTGGCATTGGAATATGTGAAGGCTCACGCCGAGACACTGGGCATAGACTACCGCATCTTCGACAACTGGAACATACACATCCACGTGCCCGAAGGAGCCACGCCGAAGGACGGTCCCTCGGCTGGTATTACCATCGCCACATCGATTGCCTCGGCACTCACCCAGCGCAAGGTACGCAAGAATACGGCTATGACAGGCGAGATCACCCTTCGCGGAAAAGTACTGCCCGTGGGCGGTATCAAAGAGAAGATTCTGGCTGCCAAGCGTGCAGGCATTACCGACATTGTGATGTGCCACGAGAACGAGAAGGACATCGCCGAGATTCCCGACATGTACCTGAAGGGCGTCACCTTCCACTATGTGGAGAACGTGCAGGACGTCTGGAAGTTTGCGCTGACCGACGAGATTGTGGAGCATCCGCTGAAGTTTGAAATACCTGAAGAGGAAGAGAAGAAAGACAAGGAGAAATGACGTTCGAGTTACAACATACCGACCCCAGTAGCGATGCCCGTGCTGCTCTGATTACGACCGACCACGGACAGATCAAGACACCCATCTTCATGCCCGTAGGTACCTGCGGCTCGGTGAAGGGTGTGCACTTTCAGGAACTGCGCGAACAGGTGAAGGCTCAGATTATCTTGGGCAACACCTATCACCTCTACCTGCGCCCCGGACTGGAAGTGCTGCGCAAGGCGGGCGGCCTGCACAAGTTCAACACATGGGACCGTCCCATCCTGACCGACTCGGGCGGGTTCCAGGTCTTTTCGCTCACCGGCATCCGCAAGCTGCGTGAGGAGGGCTGCGAGTTCCGCTCTCACATCGATGGTTCGAAGCATATCTTCACGCCGGAGAACGTGATGGACACAGAGCGCATCATCGGTGCTGACATCATGATGGCACTCGACGAGTGCCCCCCTGGACAGAGCGACTACGACTATGCGAAGAAGTCACTCGGACTGACGCAGCGCTGGCTCGACCGCTGCATCAAGCGCTTCAATGAGACCGAACCACTCTATGGCTACCATCAGGCGCTGTTTCCCATCGTGCAGGGCTGCACCTTCAAGGACCTGCGACGCGAGGCGGCCAAGCATGTGGCCGACAAGGGGGCTGAGGGTAACGCCATCGGCGGACTGGCTGTGGGCGAACCTACGGAGGTGATGTACGAGATGATTGAGGTGGTCAACGAGATTCTGCCCAAAGACCGTCCCCGCTATCTCATGGGCGTAGGCACCCCGCAGAACATTCTGGAAGCCATCGAGCGCGGCGTGGATATGTTCGACTGCGTCATGCCTACCCGCAATGGGCGCAATGCGCTGCTCTTCACCTACGACGGCACGATGAACATGCGCAACAAGAAATGGGAGATGGACTTTTCGCCCATCGACCCCGACGGCTGCTATGTTGACCAGATTCACTCGAAGGCCTACCTGCACCACCTGTTCAAGGCGCAGGAGCTGCTGGCCATGCAGATCGCCTCGATACATAACATCGCCTTCTACCTGCGACTCGTCACCGATGCTCGCACGCATATAGAACAAGGTGACTTCACAACGTGGAAGCGCTCGGTCATCGACAACTTAGGACGCAGACTATGAACATCGACCTCAGGAAATTGAACCCGCTCAATTATGTGAAACGTCTTGATCTCTACATCATCAAGAAGTTCATAGGCACGTATATCTATGCCATTGCGCTGATTATCTCGATTTCCATCGTCTTCGACTTCAACGAGCACATGGCGAAGTTCGTGACCTACCACGCACCGTGGAGAGCCATCATCTTCGACTACTACGCTAACTTCGTACCCTACTTCGCCAACCTGTTCTCACCGCTGTTCGTCTTCATTGCTGTCATCTTCTTCACCTCGAAGCTGGCCAGCAACTCGGAGATTATCGCCATGCTGGCCGCAGGCACGAGCTTCAGGCGTCTCATGCGCCCCTACCTCATCTCGGCTGCTATCATCGCCATTGTCAACTTCATGCTCGGCTCCTACATCATCCCCCACGGCACGATTATCCGACAGAACTTCGAGGCTGTTTACAAGAACAACAAGAAGAACACCTCGGCACAGAACGTGCAGCTACAGGTGGCACCGGGCGTCATCTCCTATATCCAGAGCTACGACAACATCAGCAAGCGCGGCTACGGCTTCTCGCTCGACAAGTTTGAGAAGAAGAAGCTGGTGAGCCACATGACGGCCAACGTCATCCAGTATGATACTATTGCCGACGAGCGCTACCACTGGAAGGTGATGAACTATAAGATCCGCACGCTGAAAGGATTGCGCGAGCATATCGAGACAGGTGCTGAACTCGACACCATGATCATGATGGAACCGATGGATCTTGTGTTCTCCAACGGACAGCAGGAGACGCTCACCTCGCCCGAGTTGCTGCGTTACATCTCCAAGCAGAAGAACCGTGGTTCGAGCAATGTGGTGCAGTATGAGGTGGAGTATCACAAGCGCATAGCCACCTCGTTTGCCTCGTTCATCCTCACCGTCATCGGTGCCTCCCTCTCCTCACGAAAGCGCAAGGGCGGCATGGGTATGTACTTGGGCATAGGCCTCGCCTTGTCCTTCACCTATATCCTCATGCAGACAATCAGCGCCACCTTCGCCATCAATGCGGGCATGTCGCCCATCCTGGCTGCCTGGATTCCCAACATTCTGTACGCTTTTATCGCTTACTTCTGCTATAGGCAAGCACCGAATTAATTGAGAATTGAGAATTGAGAATTGAAAATTATGATTAGTTCTGTCCTCATTGGACTATACTATAATTTTAGTTGAAACCCACAATGACATTTGAAGAGACCTATTTGAATGATAATATCCTCGATGCGCTTTATGACATGCATTTCGAGGAAATGACTCCCATACAGGAGAAGTGTATACCCGAAATCCTCGACGGCCACGACGTACTGGGTGTTGCCCAGACCGGTACCGGCAAAACGGCAGCCTATCTGCTGCCTATTCTCTCCATGCTCGACGACGGCAGCTACCCAGAAGATGCCATCAACTGCGTGATCATGTCGCCTACCCGCGAACTGGCACAGCAGATTGACCAGGCCATGGAGGGCTTCAGCTACTATCTCGAAAATGTTTCGTCGATAGCCGTCTATGGCGGCAACGACGGCAACCGTTTCGACCAGGAACTCAAGAGTCTGCGTGGCGGAGCCCCTGTGGTCATCGCTACCCCAGGCCGTCTGCTCAGCCACATGAAGGTGGGTAACCTCAACCTCTCGCGCACCTCCTTCTTTGTGCTCGACGAGGCTGACCGCATGCTTGACATGGGTTTCTCCGATGACATCATGCAGATCAACGCTCTCCTGCCGAAGGATTGCCAGAAGATCATGTTCTCAGCCACCATGCCCTCGAAGATTCGCGAGCTGGCTGTGTCGTTGCTCCACAACCCCGTGGAGGTGAAGATTGCCGTGAGCCGTCCTGCGGAGAAGATCCAGCAGTCGGCCTTCGTGTGCTACGACCCACAGAAGCTGAAGATTATCCAGCACATGTTCCGCGACGGCAACCTGCAGCGCGTCATCATCTTCTGTGGCAAGAAAGACCGCGTGAAGGAGATTGCCCGCGAACTGCAGCGCATGAAGATCAACTGTGCCCCGATGCACTCCGACCTCTCACAGTCCGAGCGCGACGAGGTGATGTATAAGTTCAAGGCTGGACAGGTTGATGTGCTGGTGGCCACCGATATTGTGTCACGCGGCATTGACATCGACGACATCCGCACCGTCATCAACTTCGACGTGCCCCACGATGCTGAGGACTATGTTCACCGCATTGGCCGCACCGCCCGTGCCGACCGCGATGGTCAGGCCATCACCTTCGTCAGCGACCGCGATATTCAGCGATTCCAGAAGATTGAGCAGTTCCTGGGCAAGGAGGTTACGAAGAACGAGCTGCCCGAAGGCATCGGCGAAGGACCGGCCTACGTAGCTGCTGCTCCCCACAACGAGAAGCGTGGCCGCTATCGTTGCAGAGGAGGACGCAACCACGGACGCAAAGACCGTGGACGTGGCGGCAAAGGAGGCAGAGGCGGTAAAGGCAACAAGGGCGACAAGAGTCGCAACAACGCTAAGCCGGAATAAGCAGCGAAGAGTCGCCATAGCTCAGGAAACGGAAATCGTGAGCCAGGGCGTAGTCGTAGATCTTGTGCCAGTCACCATGAACAAAGGCGCTGACCAGCAGCAGAAGCGTGGATTGTGGCTGATGGAAATTGGTGATCAGCATCTTCACAATCTTATAATTATAGCCAGGGGCAATGATAATCTGCGTGCTGGAGTGAAGCGTAGTTAGCTCATGACGGTCGAGCCATGAAATAATTGCCTGTATGGCTTCAGCCACGGGAACGGTATTTTCCGTTTCATACGGTTCCCACTGGTTGACGTGCAGTTGTTCCTCAGTCAGATCAGGATTCTTCAACAGTTTACAACCCATGAAATAGAGGCTCTCCAGGGTTCGCACGCTGGTGGTGCCGACGGCAATGGCTTGACACCCATGATCGAGCAGCTTCTGCAACGTCTGACGGCGCACGGCAATATACTCGGTGTGCATTTCGTGGTCGGCAATCTCCTCACTCTTCACAGGCTTGAAGGTGCCCGCTCCCACGTGGAGCGTCAGTTCCTCGCGGTCAATGTCGTGGGCATCGAGAGCTGTCAGCACCTCGGGTGTGAAATGCAGACCTGCTGTAGGAGCAGCCACGCTACCCTTGATCTTCGAATAGACCGTCTGATAGGTGGTCTTGTCGCTTTCCTGCGTTTCGCGGTTCAGATAGGGAGGAATGGGCAGTTCACCCATCGCGTCGATGATCTCGGCGAAGCTGAGAGGTGAGCGCTCGACCCTTGGTGAGAGATTAGCACTCTCCCATTCGAAGTCGATACGGAAGCTGGTGCCATGCTCGGCGGTACGGGTAGCCTTAACCACGACCTTCTCACCCTTGATCTCTATCTCACGGCGAAGAGCACCGGTTTTCCATTTCTTCAGATTGCCCACCAGACAGTACCAGGCACAATGGCCTGTGGTCTGGAACATGAGTTCGTAGTCGCTGGGCTCAGCTGGCTCCAGCAGGAACACCTCGATGAGGGCACCCGTAGGCGCTCCGTTGGCATCCGACTTTCGGAAGTGCATGCGGGCCTGAATGACCTTGGTGTTGTTCATCACCATGAGGGCCCCCTTGGGCAGATACTCAGGCAGGTTGCAGAAGATGTCCTCACCCACTACACCTTTATTATATATGAGGAGCTTGGAATGGTCGCGCTGGGCGATGGGAAACTTGGCTATCCGCTCGTCGGGCAAGGGATAGTTATAGTCACTAATGTGAATGTGCTTTGTGTTCATACGTAGAGGTAATAACAGGCTCGGAGGATGGCGTAGATAAACGTGAAAATCAGGACGCTGATGACCACATCGACATCGATGATCTGATAGCCTGTAGATGTGTATTGTTCGGAAACGAAATTACGACGGGCTGACCATTGACGGGTCACCTTGGTGTGGAGCAACCAGACGAGGAAGCCCACCGTGCCGCCCCAGAAGAGTCCCACAAGGATGTCGCCAGGATAGTGAACGCCCAGATACAGGCGCGTCCAGCAGTTGACCAGCGACCAGAATACGAGGAAACTCGTAAGCAGTCGGCTCCTGACGAGCAGAGAGAAGAAGATGGCGATGCTGAAGGTGTTGCTGGCATGGGCTGAGAAGAAACCGTAGTCGCCGCCACGATAGCCGTTGACAGTATCGACGAGCATGCCGATCTCCGGGTCATGGGTGGGACGCCATCGGGCCACAAGGGGCTTGACAATCATATCGTCGATTGAACCTGCGAAGAGTACGCAGAGGCCTGCACAGAGCAGGATGAAGAGTATCTTCTGGACGGTGTCGTTGTTCTTCACCACCATATAGAACAAAGCAATGTAGAGGGGAATCCACGTGGCAGCGGTGGTGAGTGTCTTCACCAGTCCGTCGAGAAACAGCGACTCGCTGCCATTCACGGCGAGTAACAGCTGCTTGTCAAACTCTATCAATGCACTCCAATCCATGGGCTCAGATCACTTCTATTTGTTTGGCTTCGAGCCACCCTTGCTTACCATCAGCCACGCGCACCTCTTTCCACTCACGCATGGAGTCATCGACGATGGTGACTTTCGTGCCCTCGTGCAGGATAAAAAGGTCGGTACCGTTCTGGGCAGGGGTGCTCTTCACATTGACAGCCGACTCCATGATGATGGCGCCACGCTTGTGCTCGTGCTCGCTCTTCTGACTGTAGGCGAAGATATTGCTCAGCACAAACATCAGCAGCACGAAGAGCGCACCGAAGAAGCCCACCTTGCGCAGCCAGATGCGGTCGGAGAAGAGATAGACCAGTGCCAGCACCACAGCCAGCGCCAGCGAGATGAGGGCGAGGTGAGCCCAGCCGTCAACACCCGTCAGCGAAACGAGTGAGCGATACCATGTCACAAAGAACATCTCCGACTCTGGGACAATCTTGTCGATAGTCCTCGAACGGGCCATCTGCAGATTGAACTTCACGTCCTCGTCGCCAGGCGAGAGCATCAAGGCGCGCTCATAGTAGAGCACGGCGTGGGTAATGTCGTCCAAGCGATAGTAGCTGTTGCCCAGGTTATAGTAAAGCTCGGTGTTGACGCCCTGCTGCAGCAGCGAGTCGTAGAGCTGGATGGCGCGATGGTAGTTGCCCTCAGCATAGGCGCTGTCGGCCTCGGCCTTGGTCTGTGCAGCGATGCTGCTGAATGAGAAAAGACAAATGACAAATGAGATGCTTAACACCTTCATCCACCAGTTTTCAATATATTTCGCTCTGTTGTTCATAACGCCTTACTTCTTTGATTTCTTGATCGTTTTCTCGATACTCTCAATAGCGGTCATCGCCTTCGTATAGACCTTGTTCATGTTGCCTGTCGGGTCGCCGGGAGCATAGCGTTCAAACTCACACTCGGCAATGGCATCGAGGAACTGGTCAACGGTGGCACCATCGACGCTGCGGTCTGAGAGCCGCTCGCGGATATTGTCCTGCGACAACTGAGCCACGGGGATGTTCAGACGGTCGCCCACATAGCCCCACAGCGCACGCAGCACCTCGTCGTAGAAGTCGCCGGGCTTGCCAGCCTTCATCAACTTGGCAGCCTGCTTCAGTCGCTTAGTGGCCACCTTGTTGGCCTTGCCAGCACGCGCTCCCACCAGGTCGGCATTAGCGATGGCCCGCTGACGGAAGATGACGAAGAGCGAGAGGAACAGTCCGAAGAGCACCGCAATCGAAATCCAGTACCAACTGCTGCCGAAGAAATATTCATCAGAGGCATGCTGACGGGCATTGCCCAGCTTGATGTGGCGGATGTCATTGGCCAGCATCTTCACGTCTTCCTGACCTGAGAAGTCCTGAATGGTCGAATTGCCGCCCTCACCCTTCTCCACATGAATCTTGAACGACTCACTCTTCACCGTCTTATACTGCTTGGCAGCGGTGTCATAATAGATGAACTCCACACCCGGTATCTCGAAGTCGCCCTGATGGCGCGGCACTACGAGATAGTCGTAGATCATGTTGCCCTCCAGTCCGTTGGTGGTCAGCTTGGTCTTGTCGGTCAGCTTGGGGTCATAGACATCAAAGTCCTTGGGGAAGTTGACCTGCGGACGCTTGATAAGTTTCAGGTTGCCCACGCCACTCACCACAACCCGCAGCGTGATGGGGTCGTTAGCCTTTACCTCCGTCTTGTCGATAGAAGCCGAGAGGTTGAACTTACCCACGCCGCCTGAGAAGCCCACAGGACGGTCGGGCAACGCATCGACCTGAATCTCCACGCTGGGTGCCTGAATGGCCTTCTTCACCTCCACATAGCCCGAACCGCCATTGAAGAACGCCTCGAAGGGATCCACATAGCGGTTGCGCTGCATCACGATGCCGTTGAAGGTGATGCTGGGCACCTTGAGCTTACCCGTAATCTGGGGGAACATGACATACTGGCTCCACGTCACCGTGCGGTAGGGACGGCCGTTGAGCTGCTCAATAGAAAAGCTCTTCTGCTGCGGCAGCGGCACCTCTTGCGTGTGGAATCCCTGGAGGTCGGGCATCTTACCCTCCAGCTGGGTCAGATCCACCAGCGTATAGACCTTATAGGTGAGCAAGACCGGTTCCTGTTCCACCACATGCTTCTTGTTGGCGCTGACGCGGATGAAGAGGTCGTTAGCAGAAATGGAAGAGCCTGCATCGCGCATCTGCTCCTGCTGTTGGCTACGACGGCTGCCGCTGTTGCTACTCTGGCCTGCACCGCTCTGTCCGCTCTGAGCCTGTCCTGTGACGAGGATCTTCAGCGCATTCGACGAAATCTGATTGCCATCGACACTGATGCTGGCCGCAGGAATGGTGAAGGTACCGTTCTTGTTGGCGCATAAGATATAGGTATAGGTGACCGACGACGACTGCGAGGTCTTGCCGTTGATAATCTGGAAACTCGATGAGGTCGATGTGCTGGGACCCATGAGCACTTCAAAGGCATCGGGCACCTGTCCGAGCTGGAAGCCGCTGACATGGTCTTGCGTGTTGACCGTATAGGTGAGGCGGAACTGCTGTCCCACAGCCACCTGCTGCGGAGCGTTGGCAGTCAGTCTTTGTGCAAATGCCGCCACATGCACCATCAGAAGGAGCAGGACGGAAGCTATGAGGTTGTGTTTCATTCTACAATGTTGTGTGTATGCTTCTTTAAACGGGATGCAAAATTATCCTTTTTCCGCGAAATGTCCAAAAGTCTTAACATCTATTCATTTTTTGTTGCTTTATTATAATAAAGGACATACGCCCCTGCGCATCGCAATAGATTTTATTAACACTTCAGGGCGATAGTTTTTGGGCGAGACAGACCTGCGGTTTGAGATTTTTTCGCTAAATTTGCAGCCCCAAACTAAAAATACTCTATGGCAGAACAAAGAAATAGCCGACGCAACAATCAGCAACCCGTGGACAATACCTACGGACACCTGCAGCCACAGGCACTCGACATTGAGAAAGCCGTCCTGGGCGCCCTCCTCATCGACAAGGATGCCTACTCCGTGGTGTGTGAGATGCTCTTCCCTGAGAGTTTCTATGAACCGCGCAACCAGATGGTCTATTCGGCCATCCGCGACCTCAGCATGGCGGAGAAACCCGTCGATGTGCTCACCGTGACCGACCAGCTGGCCAAGACGGGCAAGTTGGAAGAGGTGGGCGGTCCCGTCTATATTGCGGAGCTCTCGTCGAGGGTGGCATCGAGCGCCCATGTCGAGTATCACTCACGCATCATCGCCCAGAAGTTCCTGGCCCGCCAGCTCATCTCCTTTGCCAGCGTCATCGAGACAAAGGCATTCGACGAGACCATCGACGTCGATGAACTCATGCAGGAGGCCGAAGGCTCGCTCTTCGAACTCTCGCAGAAGAACATGAAGAAGGACTACACGCAGGTGGATCCCGTCATCAAGAATGCCATTGAGGTGATTCAGAAGGCCGCTGCCAACAAGGACGGTCTGACGGGTGTGCCTACGGGCTATCACAAGCTCGACGACATCACCTCGGGCTGGCAGCCCAGCGATTTGGTCATCATCGCCGGACGCCCTGCCATGGGTAAGACCTCGTTTGCCCTCTCGCTGGCCAAGAACATCGCCTCCGATGCCAAGATTCCCATTGCCTTCTTCTCGCTTGAGATGTCAAACGTGCAGCTGGTCAATCGTCTCATCTCCAACGTCTGTGAGATTCAGGGCTCCCACCTGCAGAGCGGACAGCTGCATCAGGACGAGTGGGACCGACTGGACAAGCGCATCAACAATCTCTTCGGCGCTCCGCTCTTCGTCGATGACACTCCTGGTCTGTCGGTCTTCGAACTGCGCACCAAGGCCCGCCGACTGGTGCGTGAGCACGGTGTGAAGATCATCATGATTGACTATCTGCAGCTGATGAATGCCAACGGCATGCGCTTCTCCAGCCGACAGGAAGAGGTATCAACTATCTCCCGTTCATTGAAAGGTCTGGCCAAGGAGCTGAACATCCCAATACTGGCGCTCTCGCAGTTGAACCGTGGTGTAGAATCACGTGAAGGATTGGAAGGTAAACGCCCTCAGCTGAGCGACTTACGTGAGTCTGGTGCTATCGAGCAGGATGCCGATATGGTGCTCTTCGTTCACCGTCCTGAGTACTATCACATCTTCCAAGATGACAACGGACGCGACCTCCACGGCATGGCCCAGATCATCATAGCCAAGCACCGTAAGGGTGCCACGGGCGACGTGCTGCTCACCTTCCGTGGCGAATACACCCGCTTCGAGAATCCCGAGGACACCCGTCTGGCTCCCAGCAACCCCACGCAGGGAGGCGAGATTATCGGGTCGAAGATCAATGGCAACATGCCGCAGGACATGCCCAACAATTTCGTGCCGTTTGGCGATGCTCCGCTGCCTCCTCCAGGCGACGGCCCCATGCCGTTCTGACATGTCGAGAAAGCAAATAGCGCGTTTTTAGCGTCACTAACCGCTAAATTTCCCTAAATCCCGAAAAAAGACTACCCATTTGTTGGTATTTTTTCGGGATTATTTAGTAATTTTGCGGCGAATTTGATATTTCATTTTTTATTTTTAGTATAAAACACCATTATGATTTATTCTAAGGAAGTTGAAAACATGTGCGTTGTGGCCAAAGGCCCCAACCACGGTCCTGCACCCATCCCCGAAGAGGGCAAGTGGATCCAGGCCAAGGAGATCAAGGACATTTCGGGCTATACCCACGGTATTGGCTGGTGCGCTCCTCAGCAGGGTGCCTGCAAGCTGAGCCTGAACGTGAAGGACGGCGTCATCCAGGAGGCCCTCGTAGAGACCATCGGTTGCACGGGCATGACCCACTCAGCAGCTATGGCCAGCGAGATTCTGCCCGGCAAGACCATTCTTGAGGCGCTGAATACCGACCTCGTTTGCGACGCTATCAACACCGCTATGCGCGAGCTGTTCCTCCAGATTGTCTATGGCCGCACACAGAGCGCCTTCTCAGAGGGTGGTCTCGTGATCGGTGCTGGTCTGGAAGACCTGGGCAAGGGCCTGCGCTCACAGA
>JAEEGL012936529.1_pt1 | contig 14515 bp, 15 predicted proteins | sample 9134231 | NCBI WGS metagenome assembly JAEEGL01 (sample SAMN16246548, study PRJNA631951) | gut metagenome | biome: gut microbiome; feature: rumen; material: fiber-attached | host: Bos | place: Iran: Karaj | collected 2018-10
GCGATTGTTATTTGTCTTTATTGAGCAACCTTAAAATAGCAATCATTTCAGCTGGAGAAACCACCTTTGGTGTTTGAGGAAAATGTTTTTTGTTGCCAGTAATTAAAAAAGAATCTTCCACCGACAAAGTCACTTCGTAAAAAACAATGTCTTTCTCGTCAATAAAATTTTCAGACGATGTTGTTCGTTCCGTCGAAATGCCATACGTTTCAAAGAAATGCAACCACTCCATCACCATTTCCGGTGAGAAGTTGAATTTCTTTCGAAATAACACCTCTTTGTATTCGGCGAGAATCTCTTTGTTTACTAATGGTTGTAAAATACCTTTTGTTAGGTAATCCAAAACCAGAATTGTTGCGGCATCGATTTTGTGGGAATATAGTGCAGACACGATTACATTTGTGTCTATCACTGCATATATTTTTGTCATTTGTCTTCTCTTGCAAGTTTGATTTCGTTATTTATATCGTCCAACGTCATGTGTAATCCACTTTTTTGTGCTTCCTCACGAAGTGCTAAAAATGCCTTACGCCCTTGTCGCAAGACGTCTTGTTCGTTGTCTAATTCAATTTCAAATGGTATTTTTCGTTTCCGAATCACCATTTTTGCGAAAATGTTAATGGCTGTGGTGGTTGACATTCCAAATTCAGAACAGAGATAGTCAAAGTTTTTCTTCACCTCGCTATCCATTCTTACCGTAAAAGCTGTTTGTGCCATAATTCAATCATTTTGGTTGCAAATATACATCAAATAGAACCTAAATGCAATTAAATAAATCAAAAGTAGAATGGCTGCGACAAATATAGAGACAAATTTTGATTGAATATTGCGACCATCTCATTATGCGATTCTTTATGACAAATTTACAGATTTCTTATCGAAAAGCGGTAGCCATTAAAAATAAATCTGTATTTTCGTGAACTAAATTTTAAGGACATGAAAAACGGTAATCTAATCGTAAACATTATTTTCGGAGCGGCAATTATTTTGCTGTTCGTGCTGTATGCTAAAAAACCTGCTGGCGAGGCGGTAAAAGAACCTGTGGCAACCGAAGTCGACACATCGCTCGATGCCATTTTTGCCGACGAGGAAATGGTTGAGGCAAATTTCCCAATTGCATACGTGATTGTAGATTCTGTAATGCATAACTATTTGTATTACCAAAAATTAGAAAAACAATATCAGAACTTGGTTTCGTCGGAAGAAGCAAAATTGCAGAAGAAAGCGGAACAATTCCAAAAAGATGTTGAGGATTTTCAATATCAAATTGAAAAACGTATCATTACGTCTGCCGATGCTCAGGCAAAAGAGGCGGAACTGGGGCAACGTCAGCAGAATTTGTACGCTGAACAGCAGAAAAAGCAACAGGAATTGGCTGTGAAAGAGCAAAAACTTCTTGACCAGCTGATTGACAGCGTTCACGCTTGCATTAAGTTCTACAATGCCGACGGCAAATACAAAATTATTCTGAACAATGCGTACCAAAGCAGCGTGTTGTATGCCGAAGAGCAGTTGAACATCACCAACGATATTCTCAAGGTGATGAATGCACGATACAATGCGGCAATTCAGAAAAAATCGAAATAGTATTTCGTAGAGACGTCACAATGTGGCGTCTCTACAATGATAAAAACAAATGAAAATCATCGTTGCTGTCACCGGTGCATCGGGTTCGTTGTACGCCCAATGTCTGTTCGACAAACTGGATGCCTTGCGTAGTCAGATTGACGAGGTGTGCGTGGTGTTTTCCAAAACGGCGAAAGATGTGTGGAAACACGAAATGCCGTCTCCCCCAAACATCTATGATTTCACGGAATATGCCGACACGGATTTCTTTTCGCCAATAGCGTCAGGTTCAGCAAAATACGATGCAATGATTGTCTGTCCGTGCAGCGTTGGCACAATGGGACGGATAGCACGCGGTTCCGCCGACACGCTCGTCACCCGTTCCGCCGATGTGATGCTCAAAGAGCGGCGAAAACTAATTCTCGCCGTCCGCGAAACGCCGTTCAGTTTGATTCATATTAAAAATATGGAGTTGGTTACTCTTGCTGGCGGAATAATTTGCCCGGCAAATCCGTCTTTTTATTCAAACCCGCAAACCATTCAAGACGTGTGCAATACGGTGATAGACCGCATTATAGATTTGGTCGGTATTGAACATAATGGTTTTCGTTGGGGAAAATAAACGACTTTTAATGGTTGCATTCTTTTCTTTTTTCTATATTTGTGTAATTTGAAAATTTGCATCTTATGAGAAAGATTTTATTATTTGTCAGTTCCGTTTTGATTAGTTTTGGACTATATGCGCAAGAAAGTCTAAAATTCAGCGAACTTGCTATACAACTGTCAGTTACGGATTTTGTGCTGAAAAACACTGAGACGGGAACTGAGGAAGGTCAATTTTCTGAGGATTTATATACTCAACTGTCGGAAGTAAACATTGCCGCGATTGCTATGCAACAGAATGCGGAAAGTCAGTCCGACATTGATGATATGGTGGGCATTTTAGATAATGCAATCCGTGAATATGCCGCATCAGTTGTGTCTTCAAGCACAAGCGAATTCAACATTAACGCGCTTTCGACGGAAGTGACGGTTGCCACATGGCTTTTGAGCGCATCGAAAGCGGGAACAAAGCAAGGACAATTCCCGCAGGAGCAATACAATGAATTGTATAATATAAAACAGGATGCAAAATCCGCATTGAAATATGCTGAAAGCCAGAGCGAAATAGACGAAAACTACCAAACGCTTGTGGCAGCTGAGGAATTGTTCAAGGCTTCGGTTTATGAGGAAGATGTGGTGATAGCGCCAACCTACGACAATTCATTGCTCAGCCAGGCAATCGACAAAGCCACGTTGTTGTTGGAAAGCACGACCTACGGCACTGAAATCGGTCAGTATTCCGTCACCGAATATATGAATCTCTCGAAAGCGACGGAATCGGCAAAAACGATTCTCGCAAAGTCAAACAAACAATCGGAAATCGACAAGGAGGAGGCCGCTCTTACAAAGGCAATCCAAACGTACACCGACACAAAGATTACGGAAGAAACGTATGTGAAGCCAGATTCTCCGTACAATGTTGGACAATTGTCGTCGAAAATTGAAACTGCCAATTATTATTTGGACAACACGACATACGGCACAAATGTGGGACAATACCCTATCGCGCAGTATAAAAACTTGCTTGCCGAAACAGAAAAAGCAAAGGATTTGTTGACTTCGGCACAAAATCAGTCGGAAATTGATGCGCAAACAAGTGCGCTTGGTCAAGCAATCGACGAATACGTTGAATCGAAGCTAACAGAGTCATTACCACCACAATACGACGAAACATTCGACATCAATGTGATGGTGAACAACGAAAACTACGGAAAAACGTATGGCAGCGGTTCCTATTCAAAACGAAACGTTCGTATAATCGCCTCTCCTGCAAGTGGTTATCGCTTTGTGAAATGGGAAGACGGCAACGAGGATAATCCAAGGAACATTATGGTTACAAAAGACGAAGTGTATATGGCTGTTTTTGAAAAAAATACTGATCCTGTCACTGATTCAACACTTTACACTATAAATGCGGTGTCTATAGACGACCAGTTGGGACTTGTTCTCGGAAGTTCTAAAAATATTGCCTACGGTACAAAGATTACATTGATAGCGCAAGTGTCGTTCGATGGTTACCATTTCGCTGGTTGGAGCGATGGAAATACCGAGAATCCACGTCAATTAACCGTTACGGAGGATAAAGTGATTGTGGCTCTGTTTGAAAATGGTTCTACGGCAATAGAAGATCCTATCGTTGAAAACGATATTCAAATTATTCAGCGACAAATAGTTATGAATGGAGAGGCTCCTGCATACGTATATGACATTCTCGGTCGGAAGATTGCAAATAAGAATCTTTCGCAGGGTGTCTATTTGGTGTCGATGAATGGTAAAACCGCACGGGTATTTATTCAATAGCGAAAATATTCATCTCGCATTTGTCGCAGTTGAATTCCACACGGAATCTGTGCGATTTGTCGGATAGTTCCAATGGTTCGGCGTGTCCTTTTCTGCAAGCTCCCAGTTGGTAACGGATGCAGTATTTTGTGGTCATCAAAGGCACGTCTTTTCTATGTTCGCATTCAAATGCACGTTGCGTTATCTCCACTCCGTGACGACGGAAAAACTCCACAGCTTTCTGGTTTGCCACATTCAGGCGGAAATCCGTTGGCTCCGAGAACGGAAATTGAACGTTGTTTTTAGACAATGATGCAATGTGTTGTGACTCAGCATCTACAAGGATTTTTGCCCGTAGCTTTTCACACGCATCCCGACGCAAAGAATTTATCTCGGAAACGGGAACGAAAGGTATTGCTTCGCCTTGACAATCAATTGATTCCAAGTAAAAAATGCTGTCGCCCATTTTCGAAATCTGCGAAAGAAACGTTTCTTTTTGGCGTTGTGGATTTTTCGCACGTTCCGTAACACCGCGTTCCACTGTTACAGAATGTCCGTTCGAATCGGACAATGTGAGCGAATATGTTTTCTCTAAGAACTTGCACGCCGCTTTGATGGGCAATTTTCGAGGCTGGTTGCTTTGGCTCAATTTCTTCTGAAATTCTATGTCGAAATTGCGCCATATCTCCGTTCCTACAGGAATTTGTGTTAGTTTATTTAAAGTGATGCTTTTCCCGTTTACTGCATTGATTTGAATACCAGAAAGTTCGTTATTTTTATCATAATAACAAAGTCCGTCTCCATTGTGCAGAGGAATGGTTGTGTGGATTTGTAAGCCATTTTTCCCTTGCGATTCTACTTTCCCGATGTATTCTCCCTGTGATTTTGGAGAACGAATATTTGCAATTTTATTTTGTTGGGAATCAATATAATATTCTGTGTAACCTCGAGTAAAGGTTTTATGTATGTCGGGAGTGAAAGTAGGGCTGCAAATGCCCGTTGAACTTCGTTGGAAATCAGGATGTTTTGTGATAAAATCATCTAATTTTGCACGAAAATATGCCGTCACATTTTTTACATAGTCTTCATCTTTCAACCGACCTTCAATTTTAAAACTGGTGATTCCTGCTAAAATCAACTCTTCCAGTTTGTTACCGAGGCTTAAATCCTTTGTGGAAAGGAAATACCCTTCACGAGGTTCTCCTAAACCTTGCAATGTGTATTTGTGGCGGCACATTTGTGCGCATTCGCCGCGGTTTCCGCTCCGTCCAGTGGCATATTCGCTCATATAGCATTGTCCGCTGTAGCAGACGCATAGTGCGCCGTGTATAAAAAATTCAAGAGGAACGGTTGTTTGCTGGGCTATTTCGGCGATTTGTTTCAGATTTAATTCCCGTGCGAGAACCACTTGCGAAAAGCCAACATTTTCAAGAAAAGCAACCTTTTCGGGCGTGCGGTTGTTGAGCTGCGTGCTTGCGTGGATGGGAATAGGAGGCAAGTTGCATTCCAACAAACCCAAATCTTGAATTATCAGAGCGTCGGTGTGGATGTCATATAATTTATGGGCAAGCTCAACTGCGTTGTCTATCTCGTTGTCGTACAATACGGTATTTAGCGCCACATAAACCTTTACATTAAACTGGTGCGCATATTGAATCAATGCCGCAATGTCTTCAAGAGAATTTGCCGCAGCCGCCCGCGCCCCAAAGGCAGGAGCACCGATGTACACCGCATCGGCGCCGTGGTTTATGGCCGCTATGCCGACTTGCAGATTTTTCGCAGGAGACAGTAATTCAAGATTTCGCATACTATTTGCTTTATCCAAGCAAATGTACGGAATTTAGTTTTTCACAACCAAACGGAATTTCTAAAATTAGGGGATTTTGTAGCGAATCCGGGATTCGAACCCGAATATCCACCGTGAGAGGGTGGTGTCCTAGCCATTAGACGAATTCGCCATAACTCGATGCAAAAATAAGAAGTTGTTTTTATTTTCCAAAGAGATTCTGAAAATTACACTACTATAACTAATCGTAAAAAATCCCCAAAATCTGCTTGGGATAGAAATTATTTCTTTGGATTTTGTCCGGCATTCATTTTAATGTATTGATATACAATAAATTCCAATAATTGGCTCAAAACAGTGAGAAAATCGGTTCAAATTCGCATTGTTTTTGAGCCGATTCTGTGTAAAAATGAGCTGATTTTTTAGAAACTACCCCCTTGTTTTGGCACAGGTTGAAAATATGTTTGCAGAAAAACGGAGATGCCGATAGCCGTAAGTGGAGGCAAAATTTAAATATAAAACATTATGTATCAGTTAAATTTTCCGAACGGAAACGTTCAAACGTACAGTTCACAAGCAGAACTAGAAAAGGCAGCAAGACTTTTGGGTGGAGAAGCGAAATTTATTAATGGTAAAACCTATGCTTTTGTGCCGAAAAAGTAGGATTGTAACGGCAAGGCGAAAAATCGTCTTGCCGTTATTTAAAAAGAATATTTAGATTTCAAAAATTCTCTGTAATGATACATTACACCTTCATAAACAAAATCTTTTGATTTTCCAAAAGTACTTGGATGGTATGAACAAAATATTAATGTTTTTGAAGGCTGATGAATTCGAAGGCTTTTATGTTTTTCCAAGGATAATGATATCAGTTCATTTGTATCATATAGATTATTAACAACAAAATCGTAGATATACTGACTTGTACAGACTATAATGTTAGGATCTAAAATATTGATTTCTTTTTTAAGAAAACAGCCATAATCAGTAAGGTGTTTTTTTAATACATTATCATCAAGTTCGCCACCTCCCGGCATCTTCTTACATTCAACCAATGCAAACGGTTGCGTATTGAAAAAGGTTTTTACCTCTTCTATGTGTTGTGTAATCTCATCATACCACCAATCACATTCGTGATTTGTTTTTGTTAATCCCCAGAGTAGATACGCTATATTTTTTATGAAAGAAGAGTTAAGATTTCGGTTCTCATATTTTTGAGTCCGATTCTTTTCAGTGTCTGATTCAACATCTTTTAGCCAATCACGAATGTCTTCGTTGCCTTTCCAACCAATTTGATTTTGGTCTTTTAATAAAAAAAGAACACGTTTTTCTGAAGAAAACCAGTTTTGTTCTAATTGTGCTTCTGTTAAATTGTTTTTCCGTAATATGCCATCTTTAGTGAAATATTCTCCATCACCATTTTCTTTTATTTTTTGAGACCACTTGTCAAATAGATTTTCAAGTTCTTTCATTTTAGGATGCTTTTTAGATTCATCAAAAATAGACAAATTTTCTTTCATCAATCAATTATAATCTCAAATTCCCGAAAAAGAGATTCCTTGCCTCGCATTGCTCGGCTGCGGAAAGACGCTTTAAAGTTACTAAAAGGGAGGGAGAAGGCAGATGCGGCTTCGCCGCATCTGCCTTCTCCCTTTATCTATCCTTTGTACAACCGTCATCCCGAACGAAGTGAGGGAGCTCGTTCCTTTTCTATGATAATGGAACAAATTTAATTTTTCAAAAAAGTTTTGACCTCTGCCTCAATATGGCACACCTCGCTTTTATGTTTGCGACAGAAAACATAAAATTACTAATATGAAACATTCAAAGAAACAAGAAAAAATCTCCTTAATCGGTATTGGTAGCGTAGGCATGAGTGCTCTCAGTGGTGTTCGACGCATTATGCGACAAAATGCTAATCTTCAAATTCCGTATAGTTGTAGTTATATGCAATGGTCGGGAACTGAATTATCAACAGAAAAGGGAAACAATCCAACAAACGCAGAGGATATTGTTGTAAATGTAAATGATATCATTGATTTCTCAAAGTTTGAACGTCCTACTTTCGTAATTGCAGGTCTTGAAGAAAAAACGGGGGCTCAGGCAAATGTTATAGCTGAAGCATTACAAAAGAACGGAAACACAGTTATCGGTATCGGCATTCTGCCGTATGATGTTGAAGGAGCAACAGAAAAGGCGAAGCATGCCTTGAAGTTATTAGGCGAAAAAGCTACTGCCACCATTGTTTTACATAATCAACAAATCAAGGAACAATGTGGCAAAATGCCTTTGGCTTCCGATTTACAAGAGGCACATAATGTCATTGCAGAAGTAATTTTTCATATTTCATCAAATAATTACAGGTCGTTTATTTTTCGCTATCGGTTGAAAAGATTTATCGACAAATTAAACAATCCAAGGGTTACTTTTTATAAATAGTAGAAAAATGGAAATTTTAAAAGAACAAAACAATTATCTCGAAATCGCATTCGATTTGGGAACGGTCAATTCAGTTATCGTAGGTGGTGGAAACGTGCTTGTTGATGTGCCATCGTGGTTAGGTATTGAAATGGAAAGTAACAGAGTTTGCTGCAAATGGGATGAGGCAAGGAATATGACAGGGAGAAACACTACTGCGGTTAAAATTATCCAACCAATGAAATATGATGGGATGTCTTACAATAGTGTTGAACTTTTGGTTTTGGAGTTGATATTGGAAGCAAAGAAAAAATGTTCCATATCGGCAGTAACGAAAATCGGAATAGGAATCCCTCTGGATTTCACGTATGGCGACCGTCTTGTTTTTCGCGAAGCATTCAAAAACCTTGGATGCAACAATGTGTATCTGATTCCTTCGCCTTTTGCTGTTGCAATTGCCCAAGGATTGAATGTGAATAATGTCTTTGGAAAGATGATAATAGAAATTGGTGGCGGAAAAACACAGATTGCGGTGATTTGTATGGGAGGTATTGTTGTAGACAAAAGTATTCCTGTCGGGGGCGAAGCCTTAACAGCGGCGATTCAGGAAGGCTTGCGAATCAATCATAATATAAAAGTTAGTGAATGTACGGCGGAAGGAATAAAGAGAACGTCGGGAACGGCGCTTGTAGATATGGAAAATCCGCAAGCGTACTATGCTGTTTCTGGAGCGCATATAGTCACGGCTGAGCAAATCGAAGTAAAACTTTCTCCGAACGAAATAGCCGAATGGCTGCACGAACCACTGACGAAGATTGAAAATGCCGTGTCAAACGTACTGGAACGTGTCCCCCCTGAATTGTTCAACGACTTTGCTGTTGACGGCATTTGGCTGTCGGGTGGAGGAGCAATGCTATATGGTTTAGCAGAACGTTTGAGCAGAAAGACTAAAATTAAAGTCAAACTCGTTGACGAGACATTTTATTCCGTTGCACAAGGCGTTGAAATGGCACTGAAGAATTTAGAGGAAAATCAGTTTATTATAAAATTGTAAATGAAATGAACGAGAATAACATTTTACTGCTTGCCATTGGCGACGGGGCAATCAACATAGTGAACCAAAACAAAGACAAACTTTCGGATTATTTTTCAGTGGCAACAATCCGCAAGGATGCAGGACAGGATTTTGAGGATGAGCAATGGACGTCAATGCTGAAATTGGTTATTCCCAAAGACATAAAATATGTATGCGTGCTGAATTGTCTTGGTGGCGACGACGACCTGACTATTCAGTCAATCTTGAGCAGTACCTTATTCAATGATATTATAGTAATTGGAGCGTTTGTGTTCCCGTTTTCGTTTGAAGGAAATTCTTGCTACAAGAACGCGAACATCAAGATGCATGTTATAGAAAAAGGTATTCCGCCGTTCGAATACGTTGTGTTCGAAGAAGATTGCAGTCGGTTATATTTCTGTGACTGTGCAATAAAATTCTTCAACGACGATATGCTCCTGCATTTCCCAAATCTGCCATTTGATGCGGCACTGCGACGGTTCAACGAGGAAATCTGCAATGGAATTATTTCCTACGTAAATGAGTTTTTTGATGAGGTTCATTCCATACCGAAATATGACTGATTTCATTCCAAATCTTTTGGCAAGGTATTTGTATATACGTTTTGTGTTTTGATTGTAACATTTTTATTTCGTTATTTGTCTAACAATTAAATTTCTGAACTATGAAACGTATTTTTTTAGCAGTAGTGTTTGCAAGCATACTTCCATTTGTATCGTTCGCACAGTGGGGCGACCCAGAAGGTAACAAACAGTTGAGCGCAAGCGATTTGAAGGCGCCAGTAATCACATGGGATAAAGATTCATATAATTTCGGCGAAATTCCACAGGGCATCCCTGTTGATGTGGTGTTTGAATTCACTAACACGGGCAACGCGCCGCTTATCATTTCCAAAGTGGAACCTGCCTGCAACTGCACCGACGCGGTGTGGCCAAAAACTCCAATTATGCCGGGACAGCGTGGCGAAATTGGCGTGACATTCGATGCCGCTACGGGTGGGAAATTCTCGAAAACCGCAGTTGTGACTTCTAATGCGAAACCAACCGAACAAACATTGGTATTTACAGGAACTGTGGTGTCAAAACCAAAGAAATAATGCTAAATCACACAAACCTGCGTTTCCCTATGCGTAGGTGTCTTTTTGAAAATAGACAAACTTCTTTTGAGGTTTGTCTATTTTTTTTCAGAAATTCGTACTTTTGACAATCTAATATCTTAACAGTATGAATTTACGACAGAATCTTCCAATTGTTTTGTTTTTGGCAACTTGTATGTTTTGTGGCTGTAATAAGGATAAAGGCTGTGCCGAACCAACAGAAATCAAAGAAATACAGTGTGAGCCACACGAAATCACAATCGCGTACGAAGGTACGCAGCAGGTTGAGTACACGGTTTCCCCTGCAGATGCTGATAGTAAAGATGTGCGATGGGTGTTTGCGGATTCAACCATTGCGAAAGCCATTAACGAGAATACCATATTTGGTATGAAGGCGGGCGAAACGTGGGGTTATCTTGTAAGTCGCACTAATACAGACGTTAAAGATTCTGTGCGCATCACTGTCTTGGAAAAACAGTTCCGTTCCATTCCTGTTGACGATGCAAATATCCATTATGAAGGTCGAGTGGTTGCTTCGGCAAACGAGGTTACCTTCTTTTATCCGGGATCATCCATCTCTGTTGATTTTACGGGAACAACGTTGTATGCGAAACTGAGCCAAGGCGACATTTTCTATTGGGTTGAAATTGACGACCAGGAACCATACAAACTTGCTATGAACTCAAAGGCTAATTGGGTGAAAAGCAACATTTTCCGCATTGCGGAAGGATTGGGAAAAGGCAAACACACAGCAAAAATCACATTGTGCAGCGAGGCAATTCTGAAAAATGCGCGTTTCTACGGTTTTGAAATTGACGAAACTGCCGAAGTGAAAAAACCAGCTGAAAAACCATTGAAATTTGAGTTTATAGGAAATTCAATCACTTGCGGCTATGGAACCGAAGCGGCTTCACACTTCGAACATTTCAGCGATGCGACATCAAATTTCTGTCATACATTTGCATACGCAACGGCTACAGAATTCAATGCGGAAATTATGGTGGTTGCCCGTTCTGGAATTGGCGTGTATCGTAACTACGGTGATGAAACAACGGCAACAGAATTTGGCTCTATGCCAGATAATTACGAAAAAACGTGGCTGACTAACAATACAGCCTGGGATTTTTCTGCATATACGCCCGATGTGGTGTTTATCAATTTAGGCACAAACGATGCGTGGAAAATGGAGACCCTCGATTCCACTAAATTCGACAATGAATACAGAAAATTGCTGAACAGCGTAACAACGCATTATCCACATGCAAAGGTTGTTTTGCTTACTGGCAGTATGTTGAGCGCGGACCAACTGAAAGTATTAAAACCAATTATTGACAATCTTGCCGCCGACTACAATACCGATGAACATCCATTCTATCGATTCCATTTCAATGCAGTGGCTGGCGACGGCGCTGATTGGCATCCGAATGCAAAACAACAGGCAACAATGGGAAGAAATCTTATTTTGTTTTTGCAGAGAAATGGCATTGTGACGAAGTAAGATTTCAAGATTTTACTTTTTGTGTCCATTCAGAGATTGTCATGGAAATTTTAGTATTATGAATGATTCTTTCAAAATTGGCATACTTGGTGCTGGTTGGATTGCTGGCAAAATGGCCGAAACGGTTTCCGCAATGGACGGCTACGAGATTTCGGCTGTTGCGTCGCGCTCTATTGAAAAAGCCCGCGATTTTGCCAACAAGTGGAATATTAAAAATGCATACGGCTCTTACGAGGCGTTGGTTTCCGACAACGATATAGATTTAGTTTACGTGGCTACGCCGCATTCGCATCATTTTCAGCACGCAAAACTTGCCGTTGAAAACGGAAAGCATTGCCTTGTGGAAAAAGCTTTTACGGCAAATGCCCGCGAAGCAAAACAATTGTTGGATTTTGCCGAGAAAAACGGCGTGTTTGTAACTGAAGCTATTTGGACACGCTATATGCCTCTGTCACATAAAATAAAGGAACTTATTGATGGCGGGGCGATTGGGGAACCTCGTCTGCTTTCAGCTTCGCTGTGTTATCCGTTGGAAGACAAAGAACGTATTCTCAGCCCTGCATTGTGCGGCGGAGCGTTGCTCGATGTGGGTGTGTATGTGTTGAATTTCGCCCGTATGTATTTTGGTAACGATGTGGTTAAGACAGTGACTAATTGCCAATTAGGGGTGACGGGAATGGATATGCAGGAATGTATTTCGTTGAGTTATGCCGATGGCAAGATGGCGAATTTGCAGGCTGGCGCGCGCTGTCTCAACGACCGTCAGGGAATAATCAGCGGCACCGAGGGCTACATACGGGTTGACAATGTGAATTGTCCCGATGTGGTTGAGGTTTATCGTAACTACGCACTTGTGGAAACGTACAGAAAGCCGTCAGATATGATTTCGGGTTACGAATATCAGGTAATGGAAAGTCGCCGCTGTATAGAGGCAGGTCTGCTTGAATCGCCGATGATGCCACACGCCGAAACAATTTCCGTTATGCGGCAGATGGATTCGCTTCGCGAAGAGTGGGGCGTGAAATATCCGATGGATGAGAAGTAATTACATAAAAAAAGACGAAACCATTTATGATCTCGTCTTTCGCTGTCGGGGTAACAGGATTCGAACCTGTGACCTCTTGGTCCCAAACCAAGCATACTAACCGGACTGTACTATACCCCGAAAAAGCGTTGCAAAAATAAATGTATTTTTTGTATTTGCAACTTTTATTGAGAAATATTTTTATCAAACGGCTTAAATCACGCGTAAAAAATAGTATTTTTGGAAATCTTATCAATTTTACGTTGGAACAGTCACGTTCTTATACATACAGATTTTTGTTTCTTGCGGTAGCATCATTCGCCGTGGGCGCGCTGATGTTGCTCAATAATTTCGGATACCACAAGAATGTGTCCCGTCGTGATGTTGTTCAATTTCAGGAAGTTATAGTTGAAAAGCAGAAATTTGCGCAATCGTTGCAGGAGCAGCTTGTGTCTCTTCCCGACAGTGCCGATTTTGGTGTGTTCGAAGATTTCCGAATGAAACATTCTGCGTGGATTGAAAGCCAGAATCTTTCTTTTTTCATATTTGAAAACAAAAAGATTTTGTATTGGTCCGACAATTCCATTCCGCCATATTTCCAACTTTTGAGTCAGGAAAGTAAATTGTTTTTTAGTGGAAATGCGTGGTATTTGCTTGAAAATAAGCAAAAAGGGAATCGGACTTTTTTTGTTTTGATGCTTATAAAAAAGCAGTTCCCGTTTGAAAATTCTAATATACGCAACGAATTTCAACGGGATTTCACCATCAACAATACTGTGGAAATTTACAGCGACGACTGCGACAATTCATTTCAGATTTACGATGCTGACGGAAAATTCCTGTTGTCGCTTTCCGATACGATAACGTCGCAAAATGACACATGGAGAAAGGTTTTGCCGTTTATTTTGTATGTGCTGGGTTTTGCCTTCTTCGCTTTATTTTTAGGTTCATGTTCGAAAATAAACGTTTATTTGAAATGTGTTTTGTTGCTCGGCGTGTTGGCTCTGCTGATGCATGATGCTACTAATCTGGATGTTGATTGTTCTATTTTGTATGTTGATAGTATAGCTCTTATTGTGTATGCTTACATTGTATTCACATTTGGGAATAGAAGTAGTGTCGATAATGATTTTTCTATACAGAAAATGAGTGAGATACAATTGTATTTCATATTTGGCGTTTTTTCATTGTTTTTTTGCGGCACGGCTACGGGATTTATCAAGTCATTGGCTCTTAATTCTAATATTGAATTAGAGCTATTTAATCTATTGAGTACAAATGTATTGAGCTTTGTTGCTTATTTTGAAATAGGGGCATTCTTGTTTCTCTATTTTGCATTTTGTTTCCGTTTTTCAAGAAAATTTGAATTTAGCAAAAAATATTCTTTGCCTCTGTTGATTGGCATTTGTTTGTTGACACCAATAGTGACATATTTTCTGATAAACTCGCCTTCGGAGTTCTTCCCGTATTTGTTTGTCTTTTATTGTGTTACGGTGGTTTCGATTGTGCTGTTTTCATATTTTCGTCGTCACGAAAGTCCTACGTTTGCGTTGAAGTTAGTGTTCCTTGTGGCTACAGTTATCTATACCGAGACCGCCATCAGCATTTATCTTGACAAACATAAGGCCGAAAATCGTTACGAACTTGCGAAGGAATGGGCAAACGAGCAA